>Ga0180438_10005520_pt1 | contig 17510 bp, 14 predicted proteins | sample SS_ome_12_FD_132455 | JGI IMG/M metagenome (GOLD analysis project Ga0180438, IMG submission 132455) | Hypersaline lake sediment archaeal communities from the Salton Sea, California, USA - SS_3_D_2 metaG | ecosystem: Environmental > Aquatic > Non-marine Saline and Alkaline > Hypersaline >...
AAAAATGCAGATAGGGAGATTTTCTCGTTTTATTTGAAAAATCTAAAAGAAAATACAAAATATTATTTCATTGTAGGCCATCCAGATATTGGATATAGCGAGGAGAAAGCTTTTCGTACTTTAGAAAAAAATCCAAAAAATTTACGTATCATTGAAGGTGGCGACTGGGAGCTCACTGAAAAGGCCAAGACTTTAGCAGAAGTAGCCATTTGCTATGATCCTCAGGTTCTTTGGTTGGGAGGAGATTATCCTCGCAATGTTAATGGACTTGAAGATTATGAGAAATGGGATGAGTGGTTAGACGTTTATGAAAGCACTATGATCACTTCAGATAGATGTTTAGTCCCAATGGTGATGGCAATAGGTAACCATGAGGTAATAGGAGGCTATAATCAACACAGAGCAAACAGCCCATTTTATTTTAGATACTTTCCTCAAAACGAAAAAAAACAAAGTTTCTTTTTAAAACGTTTTGGTGACATTGTTCTTTTTGTTTTAGATAGCGGTCATGTTGCTTCTCATGAGGGATCGCAAAGTAAATGGCTAGAAGCAAAATTAATAAAATATAAAGATTATCCTATTAAGATGGCCATGTATCATGTGCCTATTTATCCGAGCGTACGCTTTGTAGAAGAAAATTTTTATTATCGGTTTTTTTATTGGTTACTTGGTTTAGCTGGTAAAAATGATGATTCTTCGCATCTTCTTTCAGTCCCCTCTCAGGAAGGCAAAAAGACATGGCTTCCACTCTTTGATAAATATAAAATTACGACTGCATTCGAGCATCATGATCAAACTCTGAAAAGAACAAGGCCTCTCCGCAATGACAAAATTAATTTAGATGGAACGATTTATCTTGGTGATGGAGGATGGGGAGCGGAAATACAAGTTCCTCCTATTCAAACCTATTTTTCCCCTCTTTTTGCAAAATCGATGGGATATGTTTCTTTTTTCTGGCTCGTGGATATAAAAGAAGATAGAATCATATACAAAGCAATCTCTGCTAAAGGTCATGTTCTTGATGAATACATGCAAAAAATTAAAAGGGAGCGTTGAAAAATGTCATCACTAGCCTGTGGTATCGTAGGTCTTCCAAATGTTGGTAAATCCACATTATTTAATGCTCTTTTAAAAAGAAAAGCTGCAGCTGCGGAGAATTTTCCTTTTTGCACAATTGATCCAAACGTAGGCATTGTGGAGTTAAAAGATCCAAGACTTGAAAAGCTCTCTCATCTTTCCAAAAGTAAAAAGGTAGTAAACGCTGCAGTTAGTTTTGTAGATATTGCGGGTCTTGTCAAAGGAGCTTCCAAAGGAGAAGGCCTCGGCAATCAATTCTTAACACATATACGTCAAACGGATGCTATCGTTCAAGTAGTTAGATGTTTTACCGATCAAGAAATCGTACATGTGGCTGGCGAGATAAATCCTTTAGAAGATGTTGCGACCATTAATTTAGAGCTTATTCTTGCTGATCTTCAAATGATAGATAATATCATTCAAAAAATGGAAAAACAAATTAAAGGAAGAAAAGAGATACCACTCTCTTTAGAAGTCTTAAAAAAAGCAAAGTCACATCTAAACGATGAAATGTCTCTTCGAACATTAGAGCTTACAAAAGAAGAAAGAGAAGAGCTGTCTACTTTTAATTTTTTAACAAATAAAAAGATACTCTACGTAGCGAATATAAAAGAAGAAGACGTAGGGAAAGAAAATAATGAGTATGTAAAACAGCTAGAAGAATATGCAAAAAAAGAAAGCTCTATTGTTATCCCTCTTTGTGCAAAGATCGAAGAGGAAATAGCTCAATTAGAAGAAAAGGAAGCAAATGAGTTTTTGCAAAGTATTGGCCTTGAAGAGTCAGGACTAGATAGACTAACAAAAGCAGCTTTTCATCTTTTAGGGCTCATTACCTTTATAACAACAGGTGAAGTAGAAACTAAAGCTTGGACAATTAAAAGAGGTATGACGGCAGCAGAAGCAGCAGGTAAAATCCATACTGATATTCAAAAAGGATTCATCCGAGCAGAAGTTGTTGCTTACGATGATATTATTAAATACTCAGGAAGAGTTGGAGCAAGGGAAGCTGGCAAAGCTCCATCTGAGGGAAGAGATTATATAGTTAAAGATGGCGATGTGATTTTATTTTTTCACAATTAATTTCATTTTTATTGTTTTTCATCTCCAACAAAGGTTCCTACCTCTTCATCCCAAGTATTACCTCTTCCTACAGGTCTCATATCTAATACAGCATCTAATGGCTGTGTGAGAACCTTGCCATAAATTCCCTCATCTGGAAAGCCCAAAGCTGCATAAACCTGTTCGTCAGTTATATGACACCCAACTCTTTGCATAAGTATAATAGAAATAACATATGCTAACTCACGTCGATGCGCTATATTTAATCTAAATTCAAATTCTGAACCACCTTGACTTGTTGGCACTATTTTTGAAAAGTTAATATGAAATCTTTCTTGAAATTTTTTGGGGAACTTACGCGCTAAAGGATCAGCAACTTCTTTATAAAGATACTCTTCATCCTCAATTGGTATTTTATGAAGACAATCTAAAAGTAAAACTCCATTATTTTTAACAAATTCATCTATCAAGGCTTTATATTGAAATTCTTCAAGTGTGAAATATTCCATTTTTTGCACCAGCAATTGAGGAGTTTTAGCTAATAAAAACATAGCTAAATTGAAAAGTTTATGAGTCCCCTGCAGCATGAAGTTTTCAACAAACGCACAAATATCCATAGCATGTGCTTCTTTTTGTGCATTGACAAAAGCCCATCTTTGCTCAACAGATAAATGCTTTGCAAACTTTTGAAAATTTCTAGCAAGGTCGGTAAAACAAATGGGAGTCAGTCTATTTACTAAAGTTAATACTTTTGCAGGATCTGTTATTGGCAAATGATGAAAGACCTCACATAGAGTTCTTGGCTCTCTTGGCAACATCTCTTCTGCTAGAGCAAAGCACTCCTCTTCACTTTCATAGCCAAAATCAGATAGATAACTACAAAAAAGACGAAAATTATTTGCTTTAATTTGACTTGCAATTGGATCGCGAAGATGAGGGTGTCCGATTATAAAGTTTTTTAAATAAATACAAACATAAGTAGGTTTCTCTTTAAGAATTTCAAAAACGAAATCTTTGACCATTTCATCAGTAAGAGGAAAATCTTGAACACAAGAGCAAAACTGTTCTAGATTTTCTTGAAACACAAGCATTGCCAAAGCGTATACTGTATTTCTTTTAAAATCTGCTTGGCTTTGATGTTCATCTAAAAACTCCCAACCATCTTTTTTAGAAATTATTTCTATTAAAAGTCTTTGAGTACCTTTTGAGCAAATGCCCAAATCTTCAAAGATTTTTTCAAAAGAAATATTCACTTCTTGCCAGTCTTCTTCTATTCCTTGAGTTTCTAGCCCCATGCATTGCATCAATTCCCAACCATCTTCATCTTGCAGCTCTTTCATGACTACCTCAGCTGGAGTGCTCTCCATTTTTTGTGACATGTAAAGCCACCATTGGCCTTGCATATGATAAAACAACCCCTCAGCACTCGCTTGTGTTTTTCCTGAAATCTCCAAAAGAGTGGCTGAAGTTGCGCTGACCCTCTTTTGCAAATCATCTAAAGTTGGCGTTTCAACTTCTGCTAGCTCTTTACCCATAACTTGCAATTGCGCTGCATATCCCTTAAGAACAGGAAGAGAATTAGTAACAATAGCAGAAAAAAGGTCATAACTACTTGATAGGGTCCGTGTAAGCGTTGCTGAAAGGGCATCAAAACTCATAGAATTTCTCCACTTAATTTAATTGAGCAGATCAAGGTAAAAAAAAATTAGATAAAAGCAAATCTTTTTTTTGAAAGTTTCTCGAAAGAAGTTAATTTCTTAAAAAGAAGCTTTTATATATAAATAATATAGAGGAGAGAGTGAATGGCTGAAAAGACCGAAAAGGCCACCCCGAAAAAACTTAGAGACGCGAAGAAAAAAGGACAGGTTGCAAAATCACAGGATTTTCCTTCTGCTTTTACTTTTGTTGTTTCCATTATTGGAACTTTAATTGCTTCAGGATATCTTTATGATAATTTAGCCTCGTTTATTATCTATTCTTTTCGAGCAGTCCAACATTCTGTCGATATAGAATCACAAGGTGGCGCTTATCTTCTACAAGCAGTGCAGGTAATTGCAACAACAAGTTTTCCGATTGTTGTTATCGTTTCTATGATGGGTGTTTTAGTCAACTTTCTTATCATTGGTCCTCTTTTTTCTATGCAAGCTATGAAATTTAATTTAAAAAAATTAAATCCTGTTCAAGGCATAAAACAAAAGTTCAAACTTAAAGTGCTAGTTGAGCTCATTAAATCAATTTTAAAAATTACCGGCGCTGCTATCATCATTTATTTTGCTATTATGCATATGCTTCCAGATGTAGTAGGTGCAGCTGCTATTCCTGTTTATGGAAGTTGTTTAATTTTGAAAGAGTTTTTAACAAGAATCAGCATACAAGTAGGGATTTTCTTTTTAGCTGTTGCGATTTTTGACTTAGTTTTTCAAAAACGCACTTTTGCTAAAGAAATGATGATGGAAAAGTTTGAATTGAAACAAGAATATAAAGATACTGAAGGTGATCCTCACATCAAAAGTAAACGTAGAGAAAGATTTCGTGAAATCGCCTATACTGAAGGACCAGGTGCTGCTAGCAGAGCTAGAACAATTATTACTAACCCCACACATATTGCTGTTGCTGTAGGTCAAGAAACAGAAGATGATGTACCTACAATCTTAACGATGGGAAAAGATGCTATTGCAGATAAAATAATAAAAATTGCAGTAAATGCGCATATACCTATTATGAGAAATGTAGAACTTGCGCATGAGCTTTTTGAAAGAGGCAATATTGGGGACTATATTCCCCGCGATACCTACAAGGCCGTGGCGGAAATTTTGAAATGGATTTCTTCATTTGAAGAAACAGAAGAGGTTAATGTGGAGCTGTTTAAACCATGAGAAAGTTTTTAGCAAATATGATTAATTTTCTAGGAGGAGAAAGAGCCCTTTCTTCTATATCTAGATCGAGCGATCTTTTATTAGCTTTTCTAATACTCACCATCATTATGATGTTGATATTTCCTGTCTCCCCTCCTGTTATCGACATACTCATATCTGTAAACTTAACTGCATCCGTATCGATTTTGCTTGTATCTTTGTATATACAAAAAGCAATACAACTTTCCATTTTTCCATCTCTTCTTCTTATTACGACGATGTACCGCTTAGGTGTTAATATTTCCTCTACTCGTCAGATCCTTCTTCATGCCAATGCTGGTCATATCATCAGCGCTTTTGGGCATTTCGTTGTGGGAGGTAGCTTTATTGTTGGAGGTATTATCTTCTTAATCATCACCATTGTTCAATTTATCGTAGTGACCAAAGGTGCTGAAAGGGTTGCTGAAGTTGCTGCTCGTTTTACCTTAGACGCCATGCCAGGTAAGCAGATGAGTATCGATGCCGATCTTCGTTCCGGTATTATTGATACTAATCAAGCACGTGAACTTCGTTTATCTCTTAGCAAAGAAAGCCAACTTTACGGAGCTATGGATGGTGCCATGAAGTTCGTAAAAGGAGATGCTATTGCGGGTATAGTGATCACTGTTATTAACGTAATTGGTGGCTTGATCATTGGAATGACCATGCACAACATGACAGCGCTTCAAGCGGCTAAAACATATTCTTTATTATCCATTGGTGATGGTCTTGTAACACAAATCCCCTCTATTATGATTGCGATTACCGCAGGTATAGTCACAACTCGTGTTTCGAGTGATAAAAAAGATGCTCACCTTGGTAAAGAAATAGCCGATCAGATTTTAAAACAACCGAAAGCTTTAATGATAGCAGCAGGTGTTTTGCTGCTTATGGCTTGGATACCAGGTTTCCCAGCGCCTCCATTTATCATTATTTCCGTTGTCTTAGGATCCATTGGTTTTGTTGTCTTCATGACAGCCCGTAAAAAAACAGCAAAAGAAGTTGCAGGGATATCGACAGTAGAAATGGGTGTTGAAGGTCATGCTCTTATTGAGGGAGGATCTACAGATTACGCTCTTACTCTTCCTGTCATGTTAGAGGTGGGAAAAGAGCTATCGTCAATAATACAAAAAGATAAAGGCGGCACTACTTTTATTGATCGTATGATACCGAAGATGAGGCACGCTCTTTATCAAGATCTAGGGGTGCGTTTCCCTGGGGTTCACGTAAGAGTAAATCCTCCTAACTTAGAGGGAGATGAATATAATATTTATCTCAATGAGGTTCCTCTCATACGAGGTAAGGTCCTTTTAGGCTATCTTCTTACTAATGAAACTGAAGATACACTTCGCAGGTATAATATTCCTTTTACTAGCGGCAAAAAAATCACAGGTATGCCGTCACTTTGGGTAGAGGAAAAATATAAAGATATACTGCAAAAAGCAGATATAAAATTTTGGACACCACTAGAAGTGATGATACTTCATCTTTCACGCTTTTTCCGTCATTATGCAGGTGATTTCATAGGCATACAGGAAATAAGAGGCATACTTGAATTCGTAGAAAAGTCGTATCCTGATCTTATTAAGGAAGTTTCACGTCTTGTTCCACTGCAAAAGCTAACAGAAATTTTTAAACGTCTAGTACAAGAGCAGGTATCGATTAAAGATCTTAGAACAATCTTAGAAGCTTTAAGTGAATGGGCTCAAACAGAAAAAGACACCATTCTTTTAACGGAATATGTTCGTTCTTCTCTGAAGAGATACATAAGTTATAAATATTCGCTTGGTCAGACTTTTTTATCTGTTTATCTTTTAGATCCTGAGATCGAAGATATGGTAAGAGGAGCGATCAAGCAGACATCAGCTGGATCTTACATAGCTTTAGATCCTGATTCTGTACAGCTGATACTTCAAGCTATGCGTAATACGATTACGCCAACACCATCGGGAGGACAGCCCCCTGTTCTTCTGACAGCTATTGACGTACGACGTTTTGTTCGTAAACTCATCGAAGGAGAATTTCCAGACCTTCCTGTTATTTCTTATCAGGAAGTTGTCCCTGAGATACGCATACAACCATTAGGAAGAATACAACTTTCATAAGAATATGGCAGACGCAAGAGTACCTCCATCACCTCGTATAGATGCGCAAGCAGCGCAAAGAAGACAAAGGATCATTTCAGATAAGCTTCGTCAGCAACAAGCTCAGCAGATACCCACAGGCGAAAGAATAGCTGAAATGACAGATGCTATTATGACGAATCCTTTCAAAAAGTTTCGTCCTCTAGAGGAGCATAAATCAAAAAAGAAAGAAGGGGAAACAACCGAGAGAAAAAAAGAAGTAGAAGAAGCTGTTGAATCAGTAGAAGTTTTGGAAGACACAGCGGAAAGATATCAAAAACAAAATCAAGAGTTGCAAAAAAAATCTCTTCTTGTGCTTCGCGATCGCATAAAAGATGAAGATACAGCAGAAGAAATTTTAGAAAAAGTTTTAGAATTTTACTCTGATAAAACCTTAGCAGATGAGGTTTTAGATTTTTTAATTGATACAGCAAGTCCTGAGCAACTTGCAAAATTTCAAGAAGCGAAAGATCTTTTCCGTTCGCAATTTGAAAGAGAAATTATAGCTGGTAAAAATATAGAAGCTCAAGCTAGAGCTTTTTCTGAAGAAGGACTGGGCACGCCCACATCACTTCGTGATCTATATAGAGAACTAACCGGCAATCCGCGGACACCTCAGAATCTTTTTAAAGAACTCTCGGAACAATTTCCTTATTCTCTTCTAAAGCCCATAACTGCTTTTCTTCTTCACTCTCTTGGATCAGATTTAAAAGCAAAAGGCTCATCCATTCCAAAAGCTGAATTAAAACAGCTGCTTGATAACACTCGGGTAGTGCAAGCTCTGCTTGGAATATATCGCTTTTTTAAATCTAGAATGAAACTCATCAGACAACAGTTTGCTCGTTATAATTTAACTTATCCTCCTCGTTTAACTTTTGAAGATATAGCCAAAGAATTTATGTCTCTTCTTGGTGAAAGATATATTGCTTCTACTCGCATACTTCAATTAGCTAGAAATTTAGATCTTTCCGAAGAAATAATAGCACAAATTATTGTGTTCTCACAAATGAGAGACGCAGTAAGACAAATCGCCCCTCGTCTTTTTAAAAACAAACAACACCGAGAAGATCTATTTGAAGCTATTTTGGAAGCTTTAGAAGAATTAGAAGAAGAGCTGGAAGAGGAAGAAGAAGAGGAGGAAGAATAATGAACATAAGTTTTTCTGAACTTATTTACCAATTAGCTGAAGAGTTAGAGATAGAGCTACAAGAAGATGCTAAAGGTGGCTGCACACTTCTTTTCCAAGAAAAAATACCCGTTCAGATGGAGCTAAGTAATGATGAAACCGAGCTAATTATTCTTGCTTTTGCTTGCGATCTTCCTCCTGGAAAATTTCGAGAAAAAGTTCTTTTAGAAGCCTTGAAAATCAATGATAGATATCCTCGTTTTGCATCACTTGGCTTTTTAGATAAAACGAATCAATTAACACTTTATCATCACGCTCCTTACGAAGGCTTAACAGGAAAAAAACTAGCTTCGCTTTTAGCGGAAATAATTGATCTATCTATGCTGTGGAATAAAGCTATTGAAAGCAATTTAGCTTCCCCTCCAGAACTTCAATTGAAGCAAAAAGGAAATAAATCCACTGTTTTTGACATAAAGCAATAATATGGATGAGATAAAAAAGCATTTATCTAATTGTATTACAGCTACTCATTGGGATGAGATAGGCATTTATCCTCATCATGGTATAGTTTTAGGCCTTTTTTCTCTGCGTTCTGAAAAAAGCTATGGTATTGGAGAATTTACAGATCTTTATCCATTAATTGACTGGTGCGATAAGGTCGGTCTCGACACGATACAGCTACTACCTTTGAATGAGACCAGTAATGACAATTCTCCTTATAATGCTCTTTCTTCATGTGCTTTAGATCCTATATATATAGGGATATCCGAACTTTTAGAAAATGATAGCTCTAAACTTTTGCATGAAGATTTGAAAGCACTTCGTGAGCTCAACAATACCCCACGCATTAAGTATGAAAAATTAAAGAAAAGAAAATACGATTTTCTTTTTCATTACTATAGACATGTCTTTGAAAAAGTAAAAAAGACAGCTCCGTATCTTACCTTTATCAAACAAAATACGTGGCTAGAAGAGTATGCTCTTTTTCGTGTTTTAAAAGATCTGCATGACGGAAAAAGATGGACTCTGTGGGAAAAAAAATATCAAGACCTTAGTGAAACAGCTTTTAATCCCCTCTTAGAAAAATATAAAGACCGTATTCAATTTTATTATTTCCTTCAGTATTTGTGTTTTTCTCAAATGTCTGCAGTAAAAGATTACGCTACCAAGAAGAAAGTTCTTCTAAAAGGAGACATCCCTATTCTTATAAATGCGGATAGTGTTGATCTTTGGAGAAATAAAAGTGATTTTGATCTTTCACACGTTGCAGGATGTCCTCCTGATGATAACGATGCAAATGGTCAAAAATGGGGATTTCCTCTTTTTAACTGGACTAGGATGAGGAAGAACGACTTTGCATGGTGGAGAAGAAGGCTGATGGTTGCCTCTTCATGTTATCATATGTACCGCGTTGATCATGCTGTTGGTTTTTTCCGTATTTGGGCTATTTTGCCTGAAGCAGAAGCTATGCAAGGACATTTTCTTCCTAGAAATCCTTTTAAATGGGCAAAACAAGGCAAAGAGCTTCTTACGATGATGGCATTAGCAACACCGATGCTACCTATTGCTGAGGATTTAGGAGTTATTCCTAGAGTGGTTCCGAAAACACTTAATGCTCTTGGTATTTGTGGAATTAAAATATTTAGACAAGAGAAAAATATTTTTCGAGCATTCGTTCCTCTCAATAAGTACAAGCCTTTAAGCGTTACCACCCTTGCTACTCATGATCAACCTGTCATGTCCGAATGGTGGAAAGAAGAAAAGAAACAAGCAAAGAAATTAGCGAAATTTTTAAATATACCGTATAGATATCCTATGACGTTTGAAGATCGTCTCACCCTTTTAGAAGCTTCTCATATGACAGCTAGCTTATTTCATATAAATTTATTTCAAGAATATCTTGCTTTGATACCTTCTTTTGTTTCGAAAAATCCAAAAGAAGAAAGAATAAACGTTGCTGGAAGTTTTTTATCTCAAAATTGGACGTACCGCTTTCGTCCAACTATAGAAGAGATTGCTAGCAATGAGACATTAGCCAATGCTTTAAAAAAGATTACCAAGAAAAAATTATGATGCGAAAAATACTTATATTTCTTCTTCCTATTTTTCTCTTTGCTGGAAATATTAATTCCATACAGAGTATTTACAAAAGTTTAGATCCTAAATCTTTATCTCAACTTTTAGCATTTTATGAGCTGTATCCTGAAACAAAAGAGGGCAAAGAAGCGCTTAATCAGGCTTTTTCCCTTTTATATTCCAAAGAAAAAAACAGTAAAAACTTTGCTCCATTAATACCTTTAGATTTTCTTTTTTTTATTTCTATGATCAATCACGAAGAGATAAAAGAAATCTCTTTTACAGATAAAGAGTACAGCTTTATTGAAAAGGCTTCCTCCTCTCTTGCTAATCGCAAGTTGAAAGGTCATTTAGTAGAAAAATTTGAAGATTTAAATGCTCTTGAGGCTAATGAGATAGATTTAGCAAGAGCATTATTTCTTTTAGAGATGGGAGAAGAAGATCTTAAAACAGTTAAATTTTACGAAGCCTCTTTAGATGTAATGGCTCTTCAGATTGCTTTAACTATTCCACCTAATGCAACCGTTCAAGAAAAAATTAATTCCATTAATGATTTTGTCTTTTTTCAAATGCAATTTCGATTTCCTCCTCATTCTCTTTATGCCAAGGAAGTGGATAGATATAGCTTCCTTCCATCTGTAATGGAAAAAAGACAAGGTGTATGTCTTGGTGTTTCTGTTCTTTATCTTTGTCTTGCTCAAAGACTAGGCTTACCTCTACAAGCTGTTACCCCACCTGGTCACATTTTTGTTAGAGGGTTTGATAAAAAACACAATCGTTGGATCAATATTGAAACAACTATGAGAGGAGTAGATGTTCCTGAAGATGAATATCTATCATTAGAATATCCTGCTCTTCAAACCCGTAATAACAGAGAAGTTTTAGGTCTTGTTTTTATCAACCAAGCGGCGGCGCTTTGGCAAAATGACAAACATGAAGAGGCTATTGGTTTTTATAAAAAGGCTTTAAAATATTTACCTGATGATCCTTTAGTTTTAGAGCTTTTAGGGTACAACTATCTTTTTACAGGAAAAAATAAAGAAGCGATAGCTACCTTAAAAAAAGCCCTCTCATTAAATGAAGATAAGAAAAATAGTATTATCGAAGATCTTTTAGCTAAAAAGACAAATGCTGAAGGCATAAAAACAATTTTTATGTCCGTTAACAATACAAGACAGTCCATTTTAGAAAAGCAAACGAAACTAAAAAAAGTCATAAAAAAGTATCCTTCTTTTCGTGCTGGTGTTTTTCAGCTTGCCACAACATATCTACAGTTAGGGAGAACAAAAGAAGCGCATAATTGGCTAAATAAGCTCTTAACTATAGAGAAAGAAGATCCTACGGTAAATTACTATCAAACACTTGTTAGCTTAGAAAGATACGATTTTGCTACTGCTTGGAAATGTTATTTTCAACTTGAAAAAATACTTAAAGAAAAAAAGATAGAACTCAAAAAGTTGATATTTCTAAAACAAAAATTAAAGAAGGTTTGTCATCCACCTGAAATGATGCAGCAATAATTTTTTCTGTTGTTTTGATGTCTATTTTGTAGATAATAAAATATGAGAAAAAAGAAGAGGTTGATTTATGAAATACATACTTTTTAGTTTTATATTTATTTTTAGTTTTCTATCTTTAGAGGCTAGGATCCATCCTAAGCCTAAAAACCCAGATACTACTATCTCTGTAAATGAAATTATCCAAGGCGGAAAATATCTTAAGCTAAGTGATGGAAGCTATTGGGAAATAGAACCAGACGCTGTTCCTTTAACTGGTAGTTGGCTTTTAGCTCCGACAATCACCATAACAAAATCCCCTGACCCTGCTTACCCTTATCACCTTACTAATACAACCTCTAATACAACAGTTTTGGCAAAAAAGATTGATCAGGCAAAAATTCCTAAAGAAGTAATTCAGCCACCGACTCAAAGAGACGTTACAAAACCTCCTGCTGTTAAGCCGACACCACAGCCTGCGAAATAGATCTTATTCTTCTATTTTGACATCACGCCATGAAGGATAAATGCTAATTTCATCGTTTTGTGGCGGATTTTTCTTTTCTATTGCAAGATCAATGCGCGCAATATGTGCATCTAAATGACTGAGTTTATAGATAAAGGTTTGATCATGATAAGAAGAGATCGTCTCTTTTTTATGACATCCTACAATCATATCGATATCTTTTAGAGATTTTAAAAGCTCTTTATCTTCTTCTAGTGACTGATGTGATATAGCAATGATGACATCTACTTTTTTCCTTTTAAGCTCTTCTATCATTTTTTTAGCCGCAAAAGAAGAAGGCAAATAATAGATTTTCTTATCTTTTTTAGATGATTTATGACTTGATGAAATAGCAAAAACACCTACATTTACATCGTCCACCTCATAAACTAAAGCCTGCAAAGGTCCTAAAAGATAACTTCCTTTATCATCTAAAAAATTAGCAGCAAGTAGATGAAACTTCGCATGATTTAAGATTTTGTCTTTTTCTTTATTAATTAGAGGTAATTTATCAGGGTCAATGATAGCTACATCGATGTGCATATCATTTAACTTATTAATTTTTGCACTGTCATAGCCCTCAAATGCATTTTCTTCCATATTAGCAATAGTCACATGTTTGGCAGCTGTTTGTTGTTCTTTTAATAAAGTTTTTTTAAGAGCTCTTTCTCTTGTCTCAGATGTAGGGCTGTTTAAAGAAAAAATTGTAAATTTAGCGGTTGAACCATAAAGGCTAAAAACAAAGAAAAAGCCTATTAAAAAAATATTTTTCATAAAACCACCCTTTTTTTATTTGCATTGTACCCTTTCAAATTTTTTCTAAAACCCTTTTCTTTCTCTTTTCTTGTCGTATAAAAAACGAGTTGATATCATAGTGGCAAAAATTGACAGGAGAAACTACCAATGACAAAGCAATGTCAAGTGACCAAGAAAAAGCCAATGAGAGGCCGCACCTATACGATTCGTGGTATTGCCAAAAAGAAAAAGGGCATTGGACTCAATATTACAGGTAAGACTAAAAGAAGGTTTTTACCTAATCTAATCAAGAAAAGACTTTGGTTTGCTGAAGAGAAAAGATTTATTACGCTAAAATTGACCCCAGCGGCTCTTCGCACGATCGATAAAAAAGGCCTAGGAGCCGTTGTTAGACAGATGAGGAAATCAGGCCAGAAAATTTAATTTTTAAATTGGCCCTTATTTGGTGAATAAAAAATCAAAATTACTGCTTCCTCTTTTTTTAATATGTATCGTTGCTTTCAACGGATATTTGATTTATACATCACTCTCTCCCAAATTGCCTCAGCCTGGTGGAGATGCGATTTTATATTCCAATCAGTGCCGTCAGGATCTAAGAACAACTATTGTTCAGGCCATTGAAAAAGCTCAAAACTCACTTCATTTAGTAACGTTTGGTCTTACTGACCCTTCCGTTCTTCAAGCATTAGAAGATAAAGCCAAGTCTTCTCTTTCAATGAAGGTCTTCTACGATAAAAGAGGATCTCCTCCCATTTTTTTATCAAATGAAAGAGCTGTTGGCCTTGTCAATAAAGGGCTTGTTCATCAAAAGATCTTAATCGTTGATGAAAAAATAGTTTTTATTGGTAGCGCTAATATGACTCGTTCATCACTTATGATGCATGATAATTTAGTAATTGGTTTTTACAGTCCTGAGATCGCTAGATTTTTACTTCAAAAAACACCTTTTTTCTCTGGCAATTTAAAAACTATGGTGGCAGGGCAAGAGATTGATATATTTTTATTGCCTGATCTTCACAATAAAGCTCTACTTGCTCTGAAAGGTCTTCTTAGAAGTTCTAAGCTTTCTATACAAGTGGCCATGTTTACACTCACTCACCCCCTTTTAGTAGATGAAATCATCAGCGCTCACAAAAGAGGTGTAAAAGTAGAGGTATATGTAGATAAAAAATCTGCCCGTACTGTTAGCTCAAAAGCAGTGGAGAGACTACAAAAAGAAAAAGTTCCTGTTTATACAAATAGGAAGCTTTCTCTTTTTCATCATAAGTTTATTCTTGTGGATGGACGTCATTTAGCTTTAGGTTCTGCCAATTGGACAAAAAGCGCATTCAATAAAAATAATGATTGTTTTGTGATTCTTCACAATCTAAGAAATGATCAGAAAAAATTCATGAAGAAGCTAGAAAGAGTTATTTCTTTAGAAGGCTCTTAGAGCACTTGCTAATATTTATATTCTTGCATAACATGAGCTAAAAGGGGTGTTTATGGAATTTCTCTATTTAGCTTTTACACTTTTTATCTTGATGGATGCTTTTGGCAATATACCTCTTTATATCTCTATTCTTCAGCATATAGAACCTAAAAGACAGCGGATGATTATACTTAGAGAACTGCTCATAGCTTTTGTTGTGATAGCTCTCTTTGCAATAGCAGGTGATGAGTTTTTGCGTTTTCTGCACATCCAAAGATACACCATACGCCTCGCTGGAGGTATGATCTTATTTTTAACAGCTTTAAAAATGATTTTCCCTTCTACCTTAAAAGGCAATGGTTCGGCAGAAAAATCTCCTAAAGAAGAGCCTTTTTTGGTTCCTTTAGCTATCCCTTTAATAGCTGGCCCTGTGGTATTAGCCGCTGTTATGCTTTATGCGACTCAGTATTCACTGGGCATGGTCATAGGAGCCAGTGCTGTGGCATGGGCTTGTTGCACATTAGTTCTCATTTTAGCTCCTTTTATAGGAAGGAAAATGGGGCCTCGAGGAGTAAACGCTCTAGAGAGGTTAATGGGACTTATCCTTATCCTGATGGCAGTAGATATGTTCTGTGAAGGAATACGTAATTTCACACTTACAATAAATTCTTAATAATAGTTTTTATTTTAAAAAAATTAATCTCTTGGCCTTATTTTTCTAACTATATTATTATATTTCCTTTTCAAGGAAATAATTATATGCAGAGTGTTTATTCAGCTTTTATTAGAAGTCTTTCTGTAGCACCAGATAAAGTTACTTTATCATCTATGGAACTAGCAAATGTAGATATAAATATCACAGTCGCTAAATCTAATTTAGCTTACAAAGTATATCACTATGCGACTAACTTTTTTATCTTGGCGGCTACTGGTTGTGTCATAGCTGGATATGGATGTATTTATCTTATATATAGTTTAGTAACGCATCCTTTTATTTCTATTGCTAGTAAAATCGAGACAAGAAACGATTTTAATTTCTCAAATATAGAAAAAACTGTAGCAAAATACCTTCCTAATTTTTTTGGGTATTCTACTTCTACTTTTCAAGACTGTGGTTTGGGCACTAGATTTTTATGTCCTATGATGAAAGGAGTGAGCGGTTGGGATGATTTCTTAAAACCAGAAAACATCAAAGGAATCGAAAGAGAGGAAGATTTTCATCAGTTTTTTGTTAATTATTTAGAAACCCCAAATGATATACAAGCGTTTGCAGATCTTCTGCTTGCTCAAGGTTGCACATCATTTCGCCTTTCATTAGAAAGATCAGTGATACAAGCAAACCCTAATAAGCCTTATGAACAAGACGTCATAGAAAAATATAGAACATTATTTATTGCTTTAAAGCAAAGAGGAATTGAGCCACTAGTCACTCTTCATCATTTTGTAGACCCTAAGTGGTTTCAAGATATGGGTAGATTTAATGATAAAGAAAATATTGAAGGCTTTGTTCAATTCTCATTAGATATGATGCAGACCTTTAACGACGAAGTAACGCATTGGATGACATTTAATGAACCTAGCATTTACGTCTTTCAGACATACATACGAAAAAAATATCCTACAAGGATAGGCGATAGTATAAGTATGGCCGGAAATGTCCTTAGAAATGTTTTAATCGCCCATATGAGGATATACAAACGTGCTAAACAACTCTTTCCAGAAAAGCAAATCGGATTTACTCATCAGTGGCTAAAATTTGTTCCTTTCAATGAAAACAATCCTCTAGAGAGAATTACCTGCGAAATACTTTCTCATGTTACTTACAGAGCGGTTTATGATTTCTTTAGACCTTCAAAAGATGGCAAGCATAGATTCTCCTTTTCATTTCCTGGTTTTTGCAAAAACGAATTAGAAGTAACAGATGAAGAGGGCACAGGCTTCATGGATTTTACAGGAGTTCAACATTATGGATACCCTGTCATGAAAATAGGCTTTAACTATGGAAGTTCTTTTCCTGGAAGCTCTGATGCAGTCACGAACCTTACCATTCCTTTTCTTAAATGCGGTCTAACATTTGGAGCTACCTCTTTTGAAGAAGGAACCGTCGCTAGTTTTGGTCCTCCATATGATCCACAATCTTTAATGGATGCTTTGATAGAAGCTTCTCACTTTGCAAAACCCGTAATGATCACAGAAACAGGTTTTGATAGAAGTGTATTTCACGAAGGATCTGATGTAGAAGAAGATCCTAATCTTCAAAGAAAAGCATATGAAGCAATAGCTTGCATAGCAGCACTTGCTAATCCTGAAGTTGAAAGAGAAGATGAATGGGACCTTACTCGCTTTGTTACTCATTTAACTCATGATTCAAGAAATACACTTTCCGCAACCATTCAAAGATTTAAAGAAGCTCGTGAAAATATCCGACTCATAGGAGTGCAATATTGGACACTGCTTGCCAGACAATTAGAATGGGACAATGGGCACATGGTGCACTTAAGCGCTTTAGAACATATTCAATTAACTCCAATAACACATCGCATTGAAGCTGTTACTCAATCCCCTGCTTCTATATTTGTACAAAAAGTTGGCGGTGCTATGCGAGAAAAAATGGATCAGAAAGAGCTTGCTTAAGAGCTTCTCTAGACTTTTTAAATTTTTTTTATAAGATTTAATCTGCAATACCTCTACACTCTTTAGGTTTTTGTTTAATTTTAAAAATAATAAATTTACTAAGGAGTATATTATGGCATGGGATGCCGCCACTTCCACTATTTCATTACAAAGAAACATAGACTCAGCTGAAGATTCATACAAAAAACAAGATTGCGAGTATGACAAACTTACAAGAACAGAAGCACAATGCAATGCAGTAGCAATGATAGTCACTACTTTAGCAGAAGGAATGACAAGTGCTATCTGTTCTCAAATGGCTCTATTAAAAGCAGGAAAAGTTATCTATGGTCTTCACCCTTATAAATTCTTAG
>Ga0180438_10005521_pt1 | contig 17510 bp, 15 predicted proteins | sample SS_ome_12_FD_132455 | JGI IMG/M metagenome (GOLD analysis project Ga0180438, IMG submission 132455) | Hypersaline lake sediment archaeal communities from the Salton Sea, California, USA - SS_3_D_2 metaG | ecosystem: Environmental > Aquatic > Non-marine Saline and Alkaline > Hypersaline >...
CTCTCGATCCAATCTGGGCAACGCATCCGCCATCGTTTACCTCCGTGATAGGGGGAAGAAAACCAACGTTGCCCAGATTCTACAAAACCCCCATTTATGGCGCCAGAGGAATTTGCCACACACAGTAGCATGGGCCCCTGGCCCGTGGGCCGACAAACACGGGCCAGGGGCCCATGCTGCAAAACTCGCGCACCTCGCGCGGAAGTCCCAACCAAAGACTCTACCCCGGGCCGAGATCCACGGCAATCTTCCACTTCGGCGACGCTAACACGCGAGACGGCCCTGGGCGGCGTCATCGCCTGAACAACACGCCGACCCCCGCCATCTCCGGCGTGGCCACGGGGCCGATTTCGTAGCTACGCGCGGGCCGGGCTGCTTGCGTTTCATCGACCGCCCGGCAGGCCATGTAGGCCATCCACCAGCCGAGGCAGACCTGGGAGAGGTAGTGGGCGTCGTCGTTGACGCGCGACCAGGCCGTGAGCGTCGAGCAGGCGAAAAGCGCGGTCTTGACCAGCGGCCGGTCGGTCATCTGCGCGGCGGTAATGAAGGGCACGGCGCCCATGAAGGCGTGGCCGCTCACCGCGTTGCTGTCGTCGAACGCCTTCCAGCCCGACCCGGCCGGGTCCTCGCCCGGACGCGAGCCGCCGAGCAGCCCCTGCATGAAGAGCATCGGCGGGGCGCCGACCAGATACGCCCGCGTGGTCCGGCCGGCAAACTCGCCGGTGGTCGAGACCATCGGCCACTCGGGCATCAGCGACGTGGCCAGCGCCAGGCAGGCATACGACGGGATGAAGATCTCCCCCTCCCCGAACCTCTTGCAGAACCGGGCGAAGTCGTCGCTCGCGTCGGTGCGCACGTCGCGCTGGTACCAGCGCTGAAAATCGCCGTCGAGCGACGTGTTGGCCAGCACCGACCCCCCGGCCAAGGCATAGCCCATCTCCCAGAAGTTCCTCGCGCCGTAGTAGTTCCGGTGGTCCCGCCAAACGCGGCGGGCGAAGCCCCTAAGCGGCCCGCAGCAAGGCGGCCCGCAGTCCGGCATCGCACACTCGGCGCCCGCGAGCCCGTCCGGCGGGACGGCGCAGAGGTCGGCGTCCAACAGCGCCAGCAGGTCGCCCGGCGCCGCGGCGCTTAACCCTGTTCGGCGCGGGTCTCCCCCTGTTCGGCGCGGGTCTCCTGACCCCGCCGTCCCGACACGGGATGTGGCACGGTCACGAGACCGTGCCACAACGGGGGAACAAGGCGAACCAAGCGGGGCAGGGCACTGTGACCCCGGACACCCCGGCACCGCCGACGCACCGCCTCCTCGCCCCGAGAACGCCCACGGCGCGCTGCACGCCCCGCACAGCAACACCAGGCCGGCGAGAAGCAAAGCCGGGGCACGGTCCGCAGCGCTCATCGTGGTCGCGTGCCCCCCAAAACAAAGACTGTGCCCACGCCCGCGCAGACCGCTAGCGCAGCCGATACAAGCGGGTCGCGCAGCCAGCGCGGCGAGAACCTGGGCCGTTTTCCTCAGCGACCGGAAGGCCGGCGCACCGCGGGAGGCACGCCGCCGGTCGTTGAACTTATCGGGGCCTGCGCAACGCGAACATTAAGCAGGACCCCTACCCCGGGCACACCCAACCCGACCGGGACAACCCGCACCACCCACACCCCCCCCGCAGCCCGCAAGGTTTTCCCAGATTCCCCCGCCCAGCCCCAGCTCGTCCTGGAACCACGGTCAAAGGAGCGGAAAACGGGGGCGAGCAGGAGGGAAGAGGGGAAAGAAGAGGAGAAAGGGAGAATGGGAAGAAGAGGAAGCCGGGAACAGTAATCCCCACTGATCGCCACTGATCCTCGACAGCAGAACATTAGCGTCGATCAGCGCAGATTAGCGTTCCCCCATTCCCCCCATCGGCCCGCCTCCCCCACCCAAACCCGAACCAAGCCACGTCCCAACCCCGCAGCCATCACCAGCCGGTTATCTGAGCGCCCGATCAGTACTAATCGCAGTACATCACCGTCCCCGTCAACTCTCATAGATGGTCCAAGAACGCGAAAATCGCGACTTTGACCCTTCCCAGTCCTCGCTTTCCCGCGAATTCTGCAGCACCTTGGAACGAAGCCATTTCTCAGTGCATCCTCACTCACTCACCCTCGGTGCCCCGGAAGAACGTAACCAGCTCGGATCGGCCTCGAGACATTGACCGCACCACCGAACCGCGGTATCCTAAGTCAGGTCGTCCCCCGGCGCGACACGCGCTGTGGTGGGGGGCGGTGGCCACTTCACTCGACTCGCACAAGATGGATCGAAACCGGCAGGAAGCAGCGAGCCACCGATGAGGGTGTACCTGGACAACTGCAGTTTCAACAGACCTTTCGACGACCAGGCTCAGCCCCGGATTCGATTGGAGGCGGAGGCGAAGCTGTGCATTCAGGATGGCGTCCAGGCCGGTGCGCTCGAGCTTGTCTGGTCGTATGTGCTGGACTTCGAGAATGCCGCAAGTCCATTCGAAGAACGCCGGATTGCGATCGAGCGTTGGAAAAGCCGGGCGACACTGGACGTGGAAGAAAGCGACGAGCTTCTGCAGACCGCGGGGCAATTGGCAAGCCTGGGGCTCCGTGCCAAGGACGCCTTGCACGTGGCTTGCGCGATAGCCGCCGGTGCCGATTGTTTCGTCACCACGGACGACCGCATTCTGAGCCGTAACAGTCAAGTGCACGGGATCGAGATCGTCGATCCAACCGCGCTGGTGAGGAAGCTGAACCCATGAAAACCGACACACAGATCCGCTCGGAAGGTTTGCGGGCGCTGCACGATGCCCTGGGAACGGTCGAGGCGGAGCGGTTCATCACCTTGCTGCTGCGTGAGCCGTTCGACTACACGACATGGCAGCGGACTCTGTGGCCCGACAAGAGCGTCGAACAGATCAGTACCGCGGCGATGGCGGCAAGGCGGTCGGGCGAACAAGGCGAAGCGGCTCCACCACAATCGCCTTGACCGGCTTCGTGGGGCACTTGGCTTCGCAGGCGCCGCAGCCGTTGCACTTGGTGGGGTCGATTTGGGGGACTAGGGTGTAGACGTCCGGGTCGTCGTCGAAGACGTAGCGGATGGCCTCGTAGGGGCACCAGGTGCGGCAGACGGCGCAGTCGCGATCGTTGCCCAGGAGGCAGACCGTCATGTCGACTCGGGGCAGGCCGATCCGGGCGTGGGGCTTTTCTTCCAGGGTGATCCGCGTCAGGGCGCCGCTGGGGCAGACGGCGGTGCAGCGGGCGCAATCTTCGCGGCAGTAGTCCTCGTGGAAGTCGAGCACGGGCGTGAGCAGGCCCGCCAGGCCGTGCTCGCCTTGGTCGGGCCGGATGATCTCCGTGGGACATGCCCGAAGGCAGTTGCCGCAGCGCATGCAGACGCCGGTGAACCGGGCCTCGTCAAGCGCGCCGGGCGGGCGGAGCGGCCTCTTGGGGGCGGCGCCGCGGACCGCCCGGGTGGCGGCGGCCCAGGCCACGCCGGCCAACGCGCCGAGGACCGTGCGCCGGGCCAGGGCCCCGAGGCGTGCGGGTGCCAGTGGCAGTTCGTCTGCCGCGGGTGCCAGTGGCAGCTTGTCTGCCGCTGCACAGTCATCGCGGGCAAGGGCGGACAAGCCGCCCATGGCACCCACCGCCCGGGCCGGCGTGGCCAGAACGTCCTGCAACGCCCCCAGCGGGCAGAGCCGCGCACACCACAGCCCGGGCCACACCACGCTTACGACCAGCACCGCGCCCAGCCCGAGGGCACACCACGCCGCCGCCGGCGACGTATCGACGTGCAGCAGGCCCAGCGAGCCGCTGAGCATGGCCAGCGGATCGAGCCACAACAGCAGCGGGTAGCCCAGGGCGGCCCCGCCGAGCGTGATCCAGGCGACCCACTGCCCCGCGGGCGCCACGCGCGGGCAACGCCGCCCGAGCCGTTGCCCTGCCCGAGCGGCGACGTCGGCACAGGTGCCCGTCGGGCACACCCAGCGGCAGAACCAGCGGCGGCGCACCAACGCGACGGCCCCCACCGCCAGCCCGAACAACACGATGGCGTCGAACGCCCGGGTGGCCAGCAGCGAACTGACCGCCACCAGTGGGCTCGAGGCGGCAATCACCGCGGGGAGCCGAAAGCCGTCGATCACCGGCAGCAGCGCCGCCACCGCGGCAACGAGCGTCGCCACGCGAACGGCCCACCGGGCATACGCTCGGCGTCGGGTTGGCGGTTTGGTTTCGTCGCGGGGCGTGTCGGCGGAGGGGTTCACGGGACAGTTGGGAACTGGTTCTTGAGCCACTGATGAACACGGATGGACACGGATAGGATCAGAATAGGGTGTTCTATCCGTGGTTATCCGTGCTCATCTGTGGCTTATTGTTGCGGGAGGGGGACAGTCCCCGTGTCGTCACCCGAGATACGCCTCCTGCTCCTTGAGCACCCGCTGCACCTTGGGCACCTCGACCTCGCGGGGGGTGCAGCCGTCGGCGGCGGCCACGGCGGCGGCGACTCCGGCGGCGTGGCCGGTGACGAAGCAGTTGGGGATCAGGCGCACGAGGTCGCACATGCGCAGCTCCATGCTGATGCAGCGCCCGGCGGCGAGCACGTTGTCGACCGTTTTGGGGACCAGGGCTCCGTAGGGTATTTGCCACTCCTGGTGGTTTCCGCCCGATGCCCCGCCCACGCCGATCACGTCCTTGAACCGGGTGTTCGCCTTGAGGTTGTCCAGCGTGACGGCGTTGAGCCCGTCGAGGATCCGGGTGATGCGCACGCCGAGCTGCGGGGCGGTCTCGACGAGGTAGACTTTCTCGTAGCCGGGGGTGGCGCGGGTCTTCTGGGTGTTGCGCCAGATGAACTTGCGGTGGTTCATTTCCATGCGGGTGAGCACGTCGAGGTCCAGGCCGTCGACCTCGGGGCCGGTCATGTTGACCCAGTTTACGCCCGGCACCGGGGTGCGGCGCCCGAGGTGGCGGGGCTTGGGCGCGCCGGCGGCTCGGGCGGAGTCGACCCGATCGAGGTTGCCGATGCGGCTCACCAGCCCGATGTTGTGCGAGCAGTGGGTGAACCCGGCCCCCGCGGCGGCGAACAGGTCGCCGTCGCCGGTCGAGTCGACAACGTTTTTCGCGATCACGGCCTGGCGCCCCGCCTTGCTCTCGAAGACGGCGCCCTGCACTTTGCTCCCGTCGACGATGGCGTCAACACCCCAGCAATGGAGGTAGACCTTCACGCCGGCCTCTTCGATCATCTCGACCATGAGGTACTTCAGGGCCTCGGCGTCGATGGTGGGGCCCTGGCCGGGGCGGCGGTCGATGATGGCCCCGTCGAGCTTCTCGGCCCGGCGCATCATCTCCTCGCCGATGCCCTGGCAGACCTGCTTGCCGCCGGTGACGATGTGGCCGATCACCAAGAGCACGAGCCCGCCGGTCCACAGGCCGCCGAAGTGGCCGTAGCGTTCGACGATGGTCACGTCGGCGCCGGCCCGGCGCGCGGCGATCGCCGCACACACGCCGGCCGGCCCGCCGCCCACCACCAGCACGTCGGTGGTGTGCAGGATGGGCAGCTCTCGGGCGGGCTGCAGCACGCGGCCGCCGGCGAAGGTGGGGCTGGCCCGGTTGGCCTCGGTGGCGTGCTCAGCGATGATCGAGCGCTGGAACCCGCTCTCGCCGGGCGCCGCGGCCGCTACGGCTTCCGACCCCGCGGCGCCCACGCCGGCCGCCACGCCCGAATACCCGATCATCCGAAGCCACTCGCGCCGACTGATGGACTGGCTCATGGTTTCTCCTTGGTTCAAGGTGAAAGCGGGTCACGAACGGGCTGCGGAGACCCCGGAAGCCGCCGCCTCGGGAATGCGGTGCCGACCGTGGCAGTCGGTGCAGACCGGGGCGGGGCGGGGGGTGAGCTTACGCTCGAGGAACCGGGCCAAGACCTCGGCGGCAGCCACGTCGTGGTCCTCGTGGCACTCGGCGCAGGCGGCGTCGACCTTTTCGCGCGGGTAGCGGACGTCCGGCGGCGTGGCCCCGACGTGCTCGTCGTTGGCGTGCGCCGCGCTTAGCCCGTGGCACTTGATGCAGGTGACCTTCTCGGCCTTGTGGACCGCGCTCATCGGCTCGAAGATGAACGTCTGGTGGCAGACGTAACAGGCCGCGTTGGGTCCCATGGGATCGATGAAGACGCCGCCGTCTTCGTCGCCTTCCCCTTCGTCTTTCGCCCTTCTATCATCGGCCTTCGGCTCGGCCGGCGACGGACCGGGAGTCTCGCCCCCGGACGCGTTGCCACGGCGGGCAAGCCCGCCCGCTGCACGAAGCGTGGCGGGCGCCGCCTGCTCGGGGGCATCCGTGGTGCCCGATTCGGCCGGCGACTGGCCGCTCGGCTCGACGCCCTCGAGCGACGCCGCGCCCAGCCACGCCCCCAGCAGCAGGGCCACGAAGAGCAGTGCCCGTCTCATACGGTCTCCCAGTGGCGAAGCCAAGCGTAGCCGGGCGTGAGGTGGGCGTAGAAGCTCCGCCGGGCCCGGTCGAGCGCCTGTTCGTCCTTCTCGGTGGCCGGCTCGTCGCGCTGGTAAGAGCCCTGGACGTTTTCGTCGAGGTGCTCGGGCACGTTGACGCCCGGGATCACGGCCGAGAGCCGCTTCTCCTGCAACATGCGTTTCACGAGCAGGTGGGCGTTGGGGTCGACCTTCTGGCCCTTGTCGAGCTGCTGGGGCTTAAGGCCGAAGACCGTGCCGGCGCCGAACGGCTTGAGCCCGACCACCCCCACGTCCTTCTCCTGGGCGAGCTTCAGCAGGCTGTCGCCGCCGAACTCCTTGGTCAGGAACAGGTAGGGGAAAATAATCACCGAGAACTGCGGGTACTCGCTGAGCACACGGCGGAAGACCTTGGGGTTGTGGGCCGAGATGCCCAGGAAACGCACCTTGCCCTGCTGCTTGGCCTTCTCGAAGACCTCGACCACCATGTCCAGGGCTTTGTGGGTGACCATGAGCAGCGTGGCCAGGTTCGTCTGGCCCTTGCCCCAGGTCGCGCCGACGGGCCGCCATAGGTCGAGCATGTCCGTCTTGTACGAGCGCAGCCGGTCGTCGATCGACTTGGTCATCTTCTCGGGCGTGAGCTGGGATTCGTACTCCTCGGTCACCTTCTGCGGCCAGGAGGCGAAGCCGATGAACCACTTGTCGCGTCCGGCCGATTTCGAGGCGGCCATGGCCTTGCCGTAGAGGTCGCACTCGCCGGCGATGTTGTTGTCGACGTAGTTCATCCCCAGCTCGACGGCCCGATCGAGCACGGCCGCCCGGTTGGCCACCTGGTCGGGTCCCACGGCGCCGTGGCCGCCCAGGGCCACCTCGGAGATCATGAACCCCGTCTTGCCCAGGCGGCGGTAGGTCATCTTGGGGTTGTGGTTGAGGATCTTCTCTTGGGGTGCTTCGGGAGCTTGGGCCAGCGCCGTTCCGGCAACCGTCGCCAGCGAGCCGCCGGCCACCGACCCGGCCGCCGTCTTGAGAAAACCCCGCCGCGTGCTCTCGTGAGAAGGCATTTTCGTCTCCTTGGCATGGAGTCGTCGGTTGAGACTTAAGCTCCGCTTCTGCGCATGTTCCTAGCCGCGGGCGAAAGCCCGCGGGGGCTTGCAGCTCCAATCCGCACTACGTAGGACGGCGCACCAACTACCGCCCTCACGGTGTTTCTGTGTCTTCGGGTTTCGTATACTCGGTTTCGGTATCGTCAGCGGGCAGTTCGCGGACCTGGATCTCGCGAACGGCCAGTTGCGAGCCGGCGTCGGCCGTTCCGGCTTTCAGGTGCAGCCCGATCCGGCCCTTGCCCGGCGGCAAACATCGGACCGCGCCGATCTGTTCGCCGTTGAGCCACACGGTGACTCGCTGCCCGCGCACCTCGACCGAGAGCGTGTTCCAGCCGCCGGGGTCGAACAGGTCGTCGTGTACGTTGAGCAGGGCCAGCCCGGTGCCGGGCACGCCCACGCTGCCCGTATAGGCCCGGGGGTTCTCGTGCTCGAAGATCTCGACGCGGGGACCGAGGCTCTCGCCGTTTGCCCGCAGCCAAAGACCGGCGTGCAAAGGCATGTCGGCCCGGAAGGTGACGGCCATGCGATAGTCGGCGTACTCGGCTTCGCTCAACAGTTCCCCGGCCCCGTCGGCGCCAGCCGTGCCCACGATGCGCCCCAGGCGCACGTTCCACTGGGCAGCGCCGGCGGGCCGCCAGCCGGTCAGGTCCGTGCCGTTGAACGCGGTCAGCCAGTCGCCCGGCTCCTGCTCGTCGGCCTTATCCCGCTCGGTGTCAATGTTGTGGGTGCCGTGGCAGTCGGTGCAGATCGAGTTTTCGTAGATCGTGCGCCCGTTGGGCCGGGAACGGCCGCGCCACTCGGCCAGGAAGTCCTCCACTTCCTGCTCGACGTCCTCGTGGGGGAACTCGTGGCACTCGGCGCACATGGCGTCGACCTGGCGCCGCCCGTAGAGCACGTCGGGCGTGGTCATCTGCATCTCGTCCTGGAGGTGCTCGGTCGAGGCCCCGTGGCACTTCACGCAGCCGTAGCCCTCGGCCAGGTGGACCGTGGTGATCGGCTCCTGCTTCAGCCCGGGATGGCAGACGTAGCACGCCGTGTTGTCGGCCTTCTCGCCCTCGGCCGGCTCGGCCGCGGCAGCGCCCGTCCACGCGATCAGCCACGCGGCGAGGAGAATCGGAAGGATGCGCATGTTGAACCTCGGGAAGACATTGTCGCCTTTCGCTCCGCGAAAGGACGTACCAAAGCCGTCGCCTTTCGCTCCGCGAAAGGACGCCTCTTCGCGGAGCGAAGAGCGACTCTTGACACCAAGCCGCGCCCTCACACAATCTCCCACTGGCGCAGCCAGTGGTACTCCTCGGGCAACTCCGCCCAGCGCTCGTCGGTCACTCGGGCGAGCCACTCCTTCTGGCGCGGGGTCATGCCCAGCGGTCGGTCGTAGGACGCCCGGGCGGCGTTTTCCACCTCGTAAACGGTCGTCAGCCCGGGCACCGTGGCCGTGATCGCATCGTTCGCGAGGATCGCCTGGAGGGTGAGCCGGGCCAGGTCGTTCTCCTCCTTGCTGCCTACGCCCACGACCGGGAACTGGGCCTTGAGCTTGAAGAGGCTCCCGCCGCTAAACGGCTTGATCGTGACCAGGCCTACGTCGTGCTTGCGGATGGCATCGAACACGCTGTGGTCGGACCCGCCGCCGGTGACGTTCTCCGCCGTGGGCGGCTTGTCCTTCTCCACGGTCTTCGCGGTGCAGGGGAAGATGAACATCTCGAACTCGGGGAACTTCTCGATGACGTACTTGGTCCAGTCGCGGTGGTGGTTCGACATGCCCAGGTGCCGGACCTTTCCCTGCTCGTGGAGCTTGCGGAAGGTGTCGATCACCGCGCGCACGTCGTCGTCGGTGTTGCCGCCGCCGGTGTTCATCTGCGGGCGCCAGATGTCGAGGTAATCGGTCTGGAGCCGGCTGAGGCAGCCCTCGACGCTGCCGCTGAGCGCCTTGACGTTGCAGTTCTGCTTCTGCCGGGGGCAGATGCGGTAGTCGTCGGCCCCCACGTACATCTTCTCGCGCCGCCCCTTCAGGGCCACGCCGTAGGCGCAGCACTCGGCCGGGGTGGTGATGTCGAGGTAGTTGATCCCCACGTCGATGCAGGCCGAGATCACGTCGGCACGGTTCTTGCCCACGTCGTCGGGCACCTCGTCGTTGGCAAAGTCGCCCCAGTAGCGGCCGCCGCCGCGGTTCTTCCAATGGCCGCCCAGGCTCACCTCGGAGACCATCAAGCCGGTCTTGCCCAGCTTGCGGTATCGCATCTTAGGGTTGTGGTTGAGTATCTTCTTCGGGTCGGCCTCGGCTGCGTCGCTGCCGGCCGCCCCGGCCGCCGCCGTGGCAGCTACCAGCGCCGATCCTTCGCGCACGAACGTCCGCCTGTCGATCTGCCGCTTGCTCATGGAAATGCCTCCTACGTGTTGTGTTGCCGAGATCCTGCAACGAAAAAGGGACCTGGTCTATCTTGCCGGAACGGCCCGGAGGGTGCTTCGCACAAAATAAGCCACGTCCCCTTTTTCGTTGCGCACGCTATGCCCCCGGGCGTGTTGCAGCGATTCTAACACACCGGCCGGGCCGGTCGCAACACAAACGGCCCGTCGCGCTCACCGGCAGGTGGCCCATTGTGCGTCGGTCTCGGGGAAGTGGCTTTGGTGCTGGACGCCCCGGCGAGGTTCGGCCATCCACGGCTCGACCGCCTCGCGCCACGTGGCGTAATGTGCAGTTCCTTTGTGGGCTTTCGCGCCCTCCTGGTCGCGATACGCCTCGTACAGCACGAAGCGGTTCGGATCGTCGATCTGCTGCAGCACGTCGAAGCGCAGCGCCCCGGGCTCCTCGACCGTGTTGCGGGCGTTTTCCAGCGTGGCCTCGATGAACTGGCTCACGTTCTCCGGCTTGACGTGGACATGTACGCACACGACGAACATCGCATTACCTCCCTATGCCGATTCGTGCCACGATGGTGGGGTGTTGTGTGCAACCAGAATGGGGTTAGGCCGACCGCCTACCGACCCCTCGGGTGCGTCGAGGATACCATGTTTGCGTGAGCTCGGGCCAGGGGCCTGGCCCCGCCGCGCCTACAGGTACTCCGCAAACAGTTCCCGGCTCGGGCGCGGGATGACGACTTCGGAGACCAAGAGGCCGCGCCGACGGACTTCCGCGGCGGCGGCTTGGATGCCGGCGCGGACGTCGGCTACCGTGCCGGTCATGAGACAGAGGCCCTTGCCCCCCAGGGCCATGGCGACGTGGATGCGCAAAATGGTCACGCGGGCGGCTTTGGCCGCGGCGTCAGCGGCGGCCAGGACACTGACGCCGCTAAAGGTCTCGATCACGCCCAGGGCGCCCGACTCGTCAGCGTGCAGGGCGACCGACTGGCCCAGGGCGGGGAAGACCGACTCGTGAACGGCAGGCAGCACGAGGTGGTCGATGATTGCCTCCCCCGAGGCGGCGAGCCCGGCTTGGACGGCGGCCTCGACGTCGCTCACCGAGCCGCCGATGACGATCAGGTACTTGCCCGAGCAAATCGTCCGGGCAATGAGCAGCTCGACCGAGGCGGCCTTGAGCATCTCGTCCTGGATCCGGTAGCCGATGCCGATGCTCGAAAGCTCGATGGCGCCGATGGATTTTGGGGTGGGCATGGTTGTTTCTTGAACGGTAGGGAACAGAGGGTGTGAGCGATCAGGGATTAGGGATTAGGGATTAGGGTGTCAGGGCGGCGCACAATTGCTTCTTGCGCCCATGCTTAGCCGCCGCGCCCACGCGGCGGCCCCCCGGCGTGGCCGCCGGGGTCAAGCAAGATGCAAACGGTTTGTTTGCGGCCGCAGGCCGCGTTGGCACTATTCCTTGTCAATCCACACCACTCCGTCGGCAATGCCGGTCACCGTGCCGTCGATCGAGGCGTGGACCGGGGCCCCGAGGGCGGGCTTGTCATCCACAAGCAGTGGACGGCCCACGACTTGCCCCTTGCTCACCACGTCGCCCACCGCGACCGCCGCGTCGCAGGCGGCCCCGATGTGCTGTTTCAGCTTGATGCCCACGCGGCCGGCGGGCAAGAGCTCGTTGTTCAAGGGCCCCACGTTGCGAAACTGCGAAAGCCCCAGCTTGTGCATCAGCCGCGGCATGGGGGCCTTGCGGTTTTCCAGGTGCAGCGCGGGCCGGCCGGGGTTAAAGGGCGGGTCCTCGTAACGCTTCTTCTCGGCGGCCAGGCGGCGCTTGTTCTGGGTGCAGACGTTCTTCGGGTCGAGGTCCTCGGGGCACGAATAGAGGCTGCACAGGTTGCACTCGCAGCAGAACGCCGTGCCGATCACGTTCGACTCGCCCACCAGGTTGAACTCCAGCGAACGCATGGCCAGGTGCGGCTCGATGGGATGGCCCAACAGCCAGCGGGGGCAAAGCTCGGTGCAGAAGCTGCACTGGTCGCAGGCGCTGCGCCCGATGCGGACGATCTGCTGCCAGTCCTGGCGCCGGCGGCGGATGACCACGTGGTCGTCGGGCAGCACGACCACGCCGCCGGTGGTCTTGTCGACCAGTGCCTGATGGTTTTCCTGGAGGTAGCCCATCATCACGCCGCCGACCATGTAGTTGGCGTCGGGCACGGTCGGCCCGCCGGCCGCGGCGACGCACTGTTCAAGCGTCACACCGACCGGCACGCGCAAGGTGACCGGCTCGGCCACGGCACCCGCGATCGTGAGGAACTTCTCGGTCACCGGGCACCCGGAGGCGGCGGCCACGTTGACGGCCGTCTCGACGTTCATCACCACGGCCCCCACGGCCAGCGGGATGCCGCCCGGCGGGATCACCCGCCCCAGCACGTCGTAGACGAGGATGAATTCGTCGCCGGCCGGGTAGGCGTCGCGGAGCGGGGCCACGCCGATCGACGCGGGCAGCTTCGCGTGCAGAAGCTCGATCGAGTCCTTGTACTTCTCTTTGATGCCGATCACCCCCCGCCCGGCCCCAACCAGAGCCATGGCCGCGGCGACCCCCTCGATCATCTCGTCGACGTAGGCCCGCAGCACCTCCTTGTCCTTGTGCAAGAGCGGCTCGCACTCGGCGGCGTTGATGAGCACCGTGTCGGCCCGGGCGCGGAGCTTCACGTGCGTCGGGAAGCCCGCCCCGCCGGCCCCGACCACTCCGGCCTCGGCGACGTGGTCAGCAGTGACTTGCGGCATCGTCCTTCCAGGGAGTTGGTTCGCAGGGAGGGAGACCCTGAATTATAGCTTGGGGCGGGGCGCACGGGGCGAGGGAAGGGTGGGCGGGAGTGTCGGAATAATGGAGTGTTGGAGTAATGGGCTTACGATGTCCGGCGGGCTTCCTTCACGACACTCCAACACCCCAACACTCCATTACTCCACTACTCCGCCGCACCGTCGCTCCCATGTGCGCCGATGAACCCGGCAGAGAACGGGCTCCCCGCTCCTTAGAACCGCCCGGTGCCGTACCAGTGGTTTCCGCTGCTGGGGGCCATGTCGTAGCCGAAGCGGCGGTGGAAGCGGACCATCACGCCGTAGTGGGGGGCCGAGGTCTTCCAGATGCGAACCATGTTCAGGGCCCCGTCGACGATGTCCTTGCCCGGCCCGGGCGAGGCGATCTCGGCCCCGCTGAGCCCGCCGGCGAAGTGACCGCACCCGCGGCGGCACTGGAGCAGGGAGTTGCGCAGGGCGCCGGCCATCAAGCCGGGATGTGGGCGGCCGTCGGCGCTGCGGAGGCGCCGGTTGCGCCCGTTGCCCTGACTGATGCGAATTGCCCACGTGAGCGTGCGCCGGCTAAGCGTGCCCGGCTCGAGGATCAATAGCTCGTGCTCGCGCTCCTCCTCGCTGAAGACGCGGTGGCCGGGGTCCGGGCCCAGGTACTTGTAGGGCATCACGCTGACGACCTGCTCGTAGCCGGGCTCCTCGCGGTGGGCGAAATCGTAGATCACCAGGCCCGGCTTCCCGCGCAGCTCCCGGAAGTCGGCGAAGTCGATCAGCCGGCGCCGCTTGCCCCGGGAAAGATACTCCTTGTCGCGGTGCTCGCGCAACAGCACGTAGCCCTGCAAGACGGGAACGCTGGCGGGGCGCGGCGTGTACTCGTGGTCGGCGGCGTCGACGGCCACCAGCAGCATCTTGCCCCGGTCTTTGGCCTCGGCCCGGGCCTCGAGGTAGTCGGTGTGCCAGCTAAGCGGCGGGGGCTCGGCGCCGCCCTCGGCCAGGTCGACCATGGTGCGCACGCCCTGCATGGTCAGATACCGGGCCGGGATGGTGTTGACCAGCTTGCCGTGGGACGGCCCCTCGTGCATTAGGTCGATCACCCCGACGCCCTCGGCGCAGTGGAACTTGCGCAGCCCGGAGTGGCAGAGCAGCTTCTCGCACTCGTCGAGCGACAGTCGCACCAGCACCAAGTCGCGAAGCCGCTCGGCGGTCTGTTGGTCGGGCGCGAAGCGGACCTCGTCCGAATCGCAGGCCAGGAAGAGCAGCTTCTTCTCGGCCTCGGCCTGGCGATAGGCCGTCATGTAGTCGTCGTGCCAGGGAAGCTCTTCGGCCACGACCGGCAGGTGGAGGCTCAGCAGCAGCATCGTGACGGCAAGGCACCTCATCGGAACACTCCTTCTCTCAGGGTAGGGGCTTTGAGGGAGCGAAAAACGTGTGGCGGAGGACGGACCCGCGGTCCGTCGGCGCGAGGGACCAATGGCGTGTCGGGGCGACGGACCGGGGGTCCGTCCTACGGGTTGGGGTGGTAAGTACGGGCAGGAGCCCCGTGCCGGGCCGCTCGCCCCCAAGGGACGGGGGAAGCGCGGGGGCCGTGTTTCAGGAAGGCATTAGGCGGGAACGGGCCGCAGCCGGCCCGCGTTGGGCACAGATTATGCCCATGGGAAAAAGGCCGTCAATACTCGCCCCTAGATAGAGGGGGAAACGTTTCCGCTTTCCCCTAGATAGAGGGGAGACGCCCGGCCTCGCTACCGCAGGGCTTCGAACCGGCCGATCACGTCGTCGTGGGCGAACCACTGCACCTCGGCCTGCCCTTCGAGTTCGTGGACCATGTCGACGACCAGGGCGTTGAAGGGGGCGCTCCCGCCGTGCTGCTGGGCCAGGCGCACGATCTCGCCGTTGACGTACTCGATCTCCGTTTTGCGCCCGCGGATTAGGTCGGGATAGATCGAGTAGATGAGCGGACGCGGGCGCAGCACCCGGCTCAGCAGCAGGCGGACCACGGGGCTGACGCCCGGCAGGCCGAAGAAGCGCAGCAGGTTGCGGAAGCGGAAGACGTCGGACAGCCCGGGGGTCCGTCCCAGCGGAATCCCGGCCCGGCGCAGGGTCGCGAAACCCTCGTCCAGAAGCGGCAGGGCCAGGGCCCGGCGCCACGGCCGGTAGAGGATCCCGTCGGTGATGAAGTTCGAGTTCGACAGCACCGAGGCGTAGCCCATGGTGTTCAGTAGCACCTTGTTGTACTGGGCGCCGAGGATGCTCCGCTCGGGGAACATCGGCAAGCGCGCCTTGCGCAAGAGGTTGACGGCGGCGTTGAGCACCTCGGGTGACACGTCGTCGGAGCAGGGGCCGATCACGGTGACCCCCTTGCGCCGCAGGCTGACCACACCAGGCTCGAGCACGGCCATGTTCATCGCGGTCAGTCCCATCAGGAGCCGGTCCGGGCGCACGTAGCGGCCGAGCACCTGCTGGTTGATCCCGTTCTGAAGCGAGATGACCACGGCGTCGCCCAAGTAGGGCGCCGCCATCTCGATCGCCTTTTGGGTGCCCTGCGACTTGACCGTAACCAGCACGTAATCGGACCCGGCGACGTCCTGCACGTCGTCGGAGGCGTGGATCGGCACGGAGCGGGTTCCCCAGGCCCCGTTGAGCACGACCCTGCCGGCCTGCTGGAGCCGGCGGCTGTGCTCGCCGCGTCCGAACAGCAGCACGTCGACGGTGGGGTCGTAGAGCTTCAGCAGCCCGCCCACCGTCGCGCCCACGGCGCCTGCCCCTAGGACCGTTACTTTCATGGCAGCCCCACCGATCGGAATGACGCGAGAATACTTGAAATCTCCGGGGACCTACACTATGACAGCTTTTCGGGTAGTGAGAACCGGGCCTTGAGCGGCGGCGAGAAAGTGCGGATCAGGCCCGTTTCTTCGGACTGGAACATCGTCTGCGCCAGCGTCGTATCTTCCACCAGCGAACCACGACCACCCCTTCCACCAGGGAGCCACGAGCATGAGAAACTACGATCCGCTTGACTGCAACCGGCGCGCATTCCTCTCCAGGGCGGCGGGCGGGCTCGCCGCCGCGGCGGCGCTGCCGGCCCTCGCCCCACGTCCGGCGGGCGGGGCCCCGGCCCGGCAGAGCGGGCCCTGGCAAATGCGCCTCTCGGGATCCACGATCAACTTCACGAAGCTGCCGGTCGAAGAGGCCATCGCGAAGTTCGCCGAGCTGGGGTTCGACGCCGTGGATATCTGGTCGGCCCACGCGGGGTGCCCGCACCTGGACGACGTGCTGAATCGCCTGGGGCCCGAGGGGCTCAAAGAGGTCTTGGCGAAGAACAAGCTGGAGCTGTACTCGTTCTCGGTCTACTCGGGCGGGTATCGGAAGTACGCCGAGCTGTTGGGCAAGTCGGGCGGCGGCGTGGCCGTCCGGGGCAGCGCCGGAGCGTGCCCGCCCGAGGAGTTGACCGCGCGGATGAAACAGTTTCTCGAAGCGATGAAGCCCGACCTGGAGCTGGCCGAGAAGCACGACTCGTACCTGGCCATCGAGAACCACGGCCACGCCCTGCTCGATTCGCTCGACAGCTTCAAGGCATTTGTGGACCTGAACGAGAACCCCCGGCTGGGCATCGCCCTGGCCCCGTATCACCTCCAGGGCCGCGGGGTCGACGTGCCCGAGGCGATCGAAACGGCCGGCGACCAGCTTTTCTATTTCTACGCCTGGCAGCGGGCCAGGGGGCCGGGGCAGCTCCCCGGCGTGGGCCCGGCCGACTTCACCCCCTGGATCGCCGCCCTGGCCAAGATCAAGTACCGCTGGTACGTCAACCCCTTCATGCACCACGAGCCGGAGCCGGAGACCATGGCCGAGCTGCTGGCCAAGTCGGTGGCGTACCTGAAGGAGTGCTACGCCAAGGCGACTTCGTAGCTACCGAACCACGCGGGGACGGCGTGCGTAGAATCGTCTTGTCGCCGCTGCGGCGGGTTGCCGCAGGGCATTTTCGGGAATTCTCGGGCCAGCCGCCCAATCGGCTAAAGTCTGCCACGGAAACGGCCGACACCCTGGCGGTTGGCCCGCCGTCTCGGCGAGGTGAAAGGAGACGCCTTCCGTGTTCCGGTTTCCCAGCAAGATCGAGGAGTGTCCGGTCTGCGGGCGTTCCGTGGAAGTTCGCGACGAATACGCCGGCCTGCCCGTGAATTGTCGGCATTGCGGCGGCCGGTTCGTGGCCGGTGCCCCACGTTGCGGGACACGCAACTCGACGGCCGGCCTTCTGCGCCGGGCCGAGCGGCTCCTGGCAATGACTGAGCCGTGCTGAGCGGCCGCGCGCGGCAGTGCCGCGTCGAGGCCCCGGTTTGCGGCCCGCCCGGCGATTCTGTTAGGATGAAGAGCGACCTTCAGCACACGGTTTGGCCGCGCCGGTCCCTTGTCGCCCGCCCGTTTCCCGCCGATGCCGCATTCCTTTCTGCCCGCTGCCTTGGCTGCGACGGGCCCGCGTCCCAGCCTCGGGGCGATGGCCCATCGCCCGAGCGTATCGCTCCGTGCGCTGGGCATCGTGGGCGCATGGTGCTGCTGCATCTCGGGTTGGGGCGCGCCGACGGGCGACGACGCACCGCCGCCGTTCGCTCGGGTCTGCTTCGACGATTTCGACACCGCCCGGGACGGCTGCCCGACCCGTGATGAGATCCTCTCGCTCCTCGATCCGGTTCGCGGCTATCGGGCCGAGGTCTCCGGGGCGCAGCACCAGAACAAGCCGATCCAGCGGATCTCGGGGCTGTTTCGGCTCAAGACCCCCTGGCGGGCCGACACGGTGTTGCGCCTTGCGCTC
>Ga0180438_10005523_pt1 | contig 17508 bp, 17 predicted proteins | sample SS_ome_12_FD_132455 | JGI IMG/M metagenome (GOLD analysis project Ga0180438, IMG submission 132455) | Hypersaline lake sediment archaeal communities from the Salton Sea, California, USA - SS_3_D_2 metaG | ecosystem: Environmental > Aquatic > Non-marine Saline and Alkaline > Hypersaline >...
TAGAGAAAATAAAAAAGAAAGTTGCTCAGATTTGTAACCAATTTCCAATATATTGAAATGCACTAGGTTCCATTGAGTTTTTAAAATATCACAAATTTGATGACATAGCAAAAATAAAATATTATCAAAAAAATAACGGCAAAAGGGCTTCTCAGACGTCCTCCCTGAGCTTGACGAAGGGTCTATATTTGAGTATTAAATTTATTTATTTTTCTCTTGATTGGATAATTTTTTAAATTTTCTTTCTGCTTCTTGGGCTTGTGATCTTTCTAAAAATGTTTCACTATAAACAAGGTTTAAGGGCTTTCTCTTAGATGCATAGCAACTTATATTTCCAAAACAGCATTGTTCGAGTCTGGTTTCTAAATTAAATGTAAACGTAAAATTCTTCCATTCTTTTAACTTTATATAATTGATAACCAGCTTCAAAAAACTATTTACATGTGCTAATCTTATATCAGAAGCGAGCTCGAGATGAAGAAAAGACTTTAATATAAGCCCTTCGTCAGGCTCAGGGATGACGGGAAAAAAATCTATTTCAAAAAAAAAATTATAAAGTTTATATTAGTGAAATGAAAAATCAACGGAACCTAGAAAAAAGAAAAAAACTTCTAATGGACCGTATAAATAGTAATGTTTACCAAACTGTTTAAATCAAAGGTTATAAAACATTTTTTTATATATTCCTTTGGCTCAGTTGCCCAAAAAGCTGTCTATCTATTTGCAGCTCCAATTATAATGCGTATTCTTTCTCCTGCCGACTATGGCCTTTTATCGTTAACAAATAGCTTCATAAATATTGTCGTTACATTGGTTGGGCTAGGGTTACGGCAATTTCTCTCGATAGAATATTTTCACGTTGACTCCCAGGGTAAAAAAAGCATGATAAATGATATTTTATCGGTCTACCTCATTGTAATGATACCTTTTTTTTTATTACTTTTTTTAAATGTAAAGGCAATAGATACCTATATATTTGTCAATCATCAATGCTCTACGTTGGTTATTATTGGTCTCATAATCTGTTTTTTTAAGTTTTTTACCGAACTTTTCTATCAATTGTTACAATATAATGGAATTGCGCTGAAAGTAGTTGCAATTCAAGTTTGTGCTGAACTTTTTATGGTATCATTTGCTCTCATACTGTTGTATGTGTTTGGGTTTGGAGTTACGGGTATTTTTATTGCTCAGTTGGCAACGCTATTGTTGGTGTTTTTGCTAGCCCTCTTTGTCTATTTTAGTGTATCATACTATGTTAGTCTGTGTAGCTTTTTTCATTTCAAAAAAACCTTCTGGTATATAAAAAAGGGACTTCCTTTTGTCCCTCGCTTTTTGTTTGCCTGGTTTCTGGCTGTGGGGGATAGGTGGATCTTAGCAACTTATTCTACTATGACTAATGTAGGAATTTATTCCGTTGCAGATACGTTTGGACAGGTGTTTCAGTTGATGATCATAATGCCGGTTATTTACGCATATATACCCTATTTATTAAAAAAATTTGCAGCAGATAAAGAGAATGTATGCAGTATCGAAAAATGGAATCAAAAAAATATGTTTCTCAGTATGATAGTCTTATTTTTTTTAGTAACTATTGGATATATTGTATTAAAGCCAATTATTCAAATTATTCTTCCCTCAACCTATCAGGCTGCAATACGTTATGTGTGGCTTTTACTCGTGGGATATATTTTTTTGCTTGGAACACACATAGCCTCTACATTTATACATTTTAAAAAGAAGGTTTATTTTCTTGTACTGGCGTTATGTATCCCGGCCATCCTAAATATTATGCTTAACATCTTTTTAATTCCTCAGTTTCAAATTTGGGGATGTGTCTTTGCAACGGTGATCTCCTACATTGTCTACTTCATTGTTACCATTATCTACAATTATTATCTTCAGAGAGGGTAGGCTTAATTGCAGATATGTATATCGTCGAGACACCATACACCTATCCACCTCAACCATTTTTTCTTATCTCTTTCTCCTGTAAGTTCTTCAAATAGCATGACCGGTTTCGGAAAATAAAAAGGGTATGACATGAGGTTTATAGGTCTAAAATGGCCGGTAATTATGTCTTGGTCATTGATTTTTATATGAGGATAGGTTGTTACTAGAAGATAGGTAGCGCCACTTTTTTTGAAGTTTTGTATGGTCTGTTTAATAGCATCAAACGACATATGAATCAGACAATCTCGGCATAAGATCAGGTCTACTTTTGGAATCTCGTCTGTAACGATATCTGCACAATAGAATTGGTGTGTTTCATTTTCATATCTTTTTTTATTCTCTTTTATAACACTTTCTACAATATCGGCACCTATATATTGTTTTACCGATATATCTGTCTTACTCATCCAGGTAAAATCACCACACCCAGCGTCAAAGATAGTTTCAATATTAAGTATTTTTATTATATCTGGTAATAATATTCGCAATGTTTCTGTTGCTTCTAGTGTTGAGCCAACGCCAGAAAGGGGAGTTGTCTCATCTTTGCACCAGAAATGTTTATCATATATCCATGTGAATGCATTTTTTCTCCATTGAGGTCCCTTCTTAACTTGTTTAGCTTCTGTATTGAATATTGGTGATACCATCAAAATAGTAAAAAAAATGTATACGTGACGATTCATTTACATCCCCTCGATTATCTCATTAAATACTTTTTTCCATCTTTGTAGCATAGTTTCTCTATGTTTTTTTCCAAATGCTCGTATCTTTTTTCTCATATATTCGTAATCAGTGTTTTTGATTTTATATTGCAGATCTTCCCAGGAGTTAAAATATATCAAATAATCTCTATTTTCCTTATTATACCACTCACACACTATTTCTTGTGAATACCATACAAAAGGAATCTGTAGCTCGTTGGTAGCTCGCTTTTCTTTCAAAAATGTTTCGGATGGAACAAACTGTACAATGCCCCGTTGAAAATTTTCAAATAATGATATATTTGATGCCTGATAGGGAAAAAACAATACACCTTTAAATTCTTTAAGATCTTCTGGTCCATTATATTTTCCACAAAAATGAGAGATGCCTTGTTTTTCCAGATTAGCTTTTATATAGGCATAATTTTTGCCACCATATAAACGTGGACTTATAAATATAGTTTCTTTTTTATTGATTTGTTTGGGAATCTTAGATTTGAATTCTGGACCAATTCTTTTTTCCTGTAAGCCTATAGGCTTTATCACTTTTTCACCCAAATAGACCCCTTTATTTCGAGCATATAGATGTTCATAATCGGTATATGATATTATTTTTACATTATCCATGGTAGCTGCTTTATTTATGAGATAATAATATTCTGGATCGGGAAATTCACAATCCATATCAACTTCATGATGATAATCAAACCGATTGCATACCCACACGATAAGTGGTTTTTTCCAATTATTTTGTAAAAAAATCCTGGAAAGAGGAGCAGTATCGGAGGTTACTATCAAATCAAATTGGTTAAAGTAATCTTTATGGCAGTTCCAAACCTTTTGCGCTCTTTTATGACTTATGTTGTAGACATTGAAATTTGTTGTTTCCCCATCAAAGAAAGTAGGATTTTTTGTACTGTACGTATGCAAAGGAATTTGTTTATGATTTTTATCTAATATGATGAAAAACGCTTTTTCCCCATCAAATACTTTTATGGAAGAACTAGGAAGGAGCCATGACCAGACCTGTAAACCAAATGTGCGGCATACCTCTTCAAAATCCTTAAGACACCCTTTATGAAATCCTAAGTGCAATATTTTAGGCTTTTTATTGATCGTATGTATTTTTGTTAATCCAAAGAAAGTTAATACCAATAAAGCAATATATATTGTTTTTTTCATTAACTGCTTCCTTCTTACTCTATTTCAATATCTTCAAGTCTCCATAGTACAATACATTTGTGTAATTGGTTCATCTCTTTTTCTGAGGTAAGCTCTCGAAATAGCATAACGGGGATTGGAAAAGAGAATGGGTATGCTCGTAGGTTTATCGGTCTAAAAAATCCAGATGCAATATCTTTTGTATTTGATCTAATGTTGGTGTAATCAGTTGTTAATAGATATGTTGAGCCGCTTTTTTTAAAATTTTTAATTGCAGCTTTTATATCTTCAAACGATAGGTGGGCAAAGCAATCTCGACATAAAATAAGATCAACTTTGGGCAGCGTATCAACCGTGACGTCTGCACAGTAGAATGAGCATACTTCGTTTTTATATTTTTGTTGATTTGTTGCAATAACGCTTTCAACGATATCAACTCCTATGTACTGTTTCACCTGAATGGGTGTTTTTTGCATCCATGTAAAATCACCGCAACCGGCGTCTAATACCGTTTCCGCTTCTATTGCCTTTAAAATGCTTGGCAAAAGGGCTCGCAAAAGCTGCGTTGCCTCCAGTGTTGATCCGTAACCAGAAAGAGGTATATTCTCTTTTTTTTCATTCCACACCCCATGATTATAGACATAGTTAAATGCATATTTTCTCCATTCTGGCCCCTTTTGCTCAGGATTTATTCCCTGCATTGGTATGTGTAAAGACAGTATGAGAGTGGCCAAAGATCCAAGATATGCTGTATGCTTCATATAAACCCTTTCTTTTATTTTATTTTTTTTCCTGTTTCTTATGATATTTACTCAATTTTAGTAATGATTTTATCATTCCGATACCGGAGCCTAATAACTTGAATTTGCTATCGTCTTGGTCATACCAGACAGTGGGAATTTCTTTAACAGAAAAGCCATATTTTTTACATAAATACAGAAGTTCAACATCGAAAGTCCATTGTGTATCCTGTATATGGGGAACTATTTTTTTGAGAACGTGTGGTTTAAATAGTTTGGCACCACATTGAAAATCTATAAAATTAATGCCAAACAATCTTCTAATCAGTGGATTGAATATAAGTTTTCGTCCCCAGCCTTTAATAAATGGTCTTGGTGGAATAACTTTTGCATCTTTCATGTATCGGCTCGCAATTATACCATCTTTCTGTGCTATATTTTCTATAAGGTCGAGGAAATATTGGGGCCTGGTTGCCATATCTGCATCTACAAATCCTATAAGATCGTTAGGATGCTTGAGTGCCGATTTAAATCCTTCAATAACAGCATGCCCTTTTCCAGGTTGCTTAAGATTAATTACCTGAATAGAATGAAATTTTTTTTGCAGGTCTAAGACAATATCGTGGGTCCTATCCGTACATCCGTTCAGAACAATGGTAAATGTTGTGTCAATAGCCTTTTCTTCTTTGACTTCATAAAAAAAGCTGCAATAATTACTTAACGTTTCCTCTATCCTTTTTTCTTCATTATGTGCAGGAATAACTATGGTTACCTTCATATGTTTCGTCTCAATATATTGTCTTATATGTTTATCAACAAGTTTTATACATTAGGCAAAATTTTTATGCTACCTAGTGTAACCGTTATTTTCTAGACGTGCAACTGCTTACCGTTAAAAACTGCTTGTGAATTTGTAATAGTTTCTGTCTTATGCTACATTGATTCCCACTTATTTTTTAGGGAACCATTTGGTCTATATTACAGGAGACACAATGAAGAAAAAAAAGATTTCTTTTGTATTAATATTATCTGCGACTGTTTGTGCTCTCGCTTTTTTCCTTTTGCTGTTTTTCCATGGAATGTGTAACAAACAAGAGAGACATATCTATTCTGATAGAGATTATGTTGGTATGGCCGACTTTCTGAAAAAATCTGGCGAAAATCATGATGCTCTTTATCATTATCGTAGAGCATTAAAGATAAATCCTCGTAACCAAAAAGCTAACGTAGCACTGGCGCTTGACTATTATAGTAAGCAGGAAAATGATCGGGCTATTTGGCATCTTCAGCAAATAATTGCTGGAGGGGGCTGTCAAAATAGTGCTGTTTTTTTTAGATTGGGATTTGCTCAATATAATCAAGGTTATTTCTACGAGGCGATAAAATCTTTACAAGAGGCTATAAAATTAAGGCCAAAAAATCCCCAATCTTATAAATGGCTTGGTTTTTCTTATCTCACCATAGGAGAATTGGACAAAGGGCATGAGGCCCATGAAAAGGCCTATAGAATGAAAGCGGAAAAAGATGTGAGAAATTATGAATGGGAGGGGTCTGATTTAAGGGGAAAAACGCTCTTTATAATTGATAATATAGGTATGGGAGATATTTTTTGTTTTATACGTTATGCAAAGCTCTTTAAACAGATGGGAGCAAAAGTTATTTTTGGTGTAAGAGAGGCAATGATACCTATTTTATCAACATTTCCATTTATTGATGAATGTATTCCAAGGATTGCAAAGCCCTCTGGTTCACGACTTGCATTTGCAAAGATGCCACAGTTTGATGAAATTCTCTGTATCGATAGAATTCCCGCTGCAATACACCAATATGCGCCTCAGGCAAAAGTAGAGCCACCCTATTTAGAAGCGGATCCAAAGCTTATTGCTCAATGGGCCGATTCTCTTTCGCAAGATTCCAATTTTAAGGTAGGTATTTGTTGGGATGCTCGTAGATATAAAAATTTAAAAACGGGTATGTTTGAGAAAACCAGACGCGCAATGCCACTCCATTACTTTTATCCTTTAGGAAACATAAAGGGAGTAAGCCTGTATAGTTTGCAGCAAATGAATGGTCAAGATCAGCTTTTGAGCACTCCTTCAGGCTTTAAAATTAATTCATTTGGTGAAACATTTGATAAAAAGCATGGAAGTTTTATGGACACTGCTGCTGTTATGAAAAATTTAGATCTTGTTATTACTGTCGACACCTCAATTGCTCACCTTGCAGGCGCCCTGGGCGTACCGGTATGGGTTATACTGCCGTATGTGCCGGATTGGCGCTGGTTGCTCGGCAGAGCAGATACCGATCTTTATCCAACTATGAGATTATTTAGACAAAAAGAATTAGGTGATTGGGAGTCTGCGATGAAAGAAGTTGTGGTACGCTTGGCAAGTATTATAGCTGATGCTCCAGATTTTGGGTAACCCAGTTGATTACTAATTCTATGAGGTTCTCCCTTATGGGAATATAAGCCGTAGGATTTTTAGGTGGATTGTCAAAATCAAAATTGACGTTTCCATCCAGTAACGCTTTTTTAGAACAGCTTCTTACCAATTGGCGTAATCCTCCAAATCTATATCTGTCTTCCTTGATTAATAATACTGGAGTTTTGAATGCCAGGCATGGCATTGCCGCATGCAACCTACTTGTAATAACGCATTTTGCTTTGCGATATTTTTCTAAAAAAGTTTCTGCATATTGAAACCTTTCTTCACCCTTGAGAGACATTAATTTTCGTTTCTCATGGTGTAACCGTTCCACTTTATATTTTGTTTTTGATTTAATAAAATTTATACAGGCATTATCGAGGTCAACGACGTATATAACATCCTCTCTTTTTGTATGTGGATTATCTAAGGTTAATGTGAGGCAACCAGAAAAATAGGATGGTATGCCTCTTTTTTGTAGTTCTGTAAGCGTATAATAATCTCGGGCGCCGACAGGCCCATGTTTTTTAAGATAGGCTATACCTTCTTTTGATAATGCGGAAGAAATAAATTTTGGTGCAAAATGGATCGATATCAAAAGGGGATTGAGTACGGGTGAAGGGGGCCAACTTTTTTCAGGAGCTTTGACATGAGGGAGATACCAGCCAAGCTTCTTTGTTTGCATAAACCAACCATTTATTATGGTATTAACCTTTGAGTTGTGTTCAAATTGGCTAATAAATTCCCTATCAATGCCAATACTATTTTCGGGTAAAAATCTTTTTGCAGCTATTGCTTGTATGTCGTCTCCCACGTTGTAGGTAGAATAAGATATATATGCAAAAGGTGGAATTGCAGTTGCTGTTTTAAACAAATAACATAAAAAGAATAGAAGAAATAGGGATACTTTTTTTTGCTTCATGTGTATGCTCCGATATTACAAAAATAAGAATTACTTTCAAAAATGTAAAAGAAGTATATTGTTTCAGGTCATAAAAAGCAAGAAAAAATCGAAGCCCTCATAAATTTCTTTTTTTCCACCACTCATCAGTTTTAAATTCCTCTGGTGTGCTTTCTGTTTCTCTAGGAAAATCAAATTCATTGGAAGAAATATCGAAATACTTTCCCGTAGGGACATCAAACGATATATCATATTTATCGGATAAAATAGTAATATAAGTGTCGATAAGACTTGGTGAAAACTGTTTTCCGCACCACGGGCAGTAGTAGATAGCATGTTTTCCATCTTTGTATGACCTTAAGCCTATAAAATATTCCCTAAATATTGGATTATAAAAAATTAAAACTTTTTTCTCATTTAGAAAATATTCCATATTTTTACAGCAGTGTACTATTTTGGCATCCTGTTTTTTTCCCATTTTCTCCTCATAAATTTCTTTTTTTCCACCACTCATCAGTTTTAAATTCCTCTGGAATTAATTTTGATTGTTCTTCATCAAAAGGTGAATCTATATTATATTGTTCTTCTAAAATATCAAATAGTGTATCTCTAAGCCTGGCGGGTAATTTTTTGCCACAAAAGGGACAATGAGAAATCATTTGATATGCGCCGGAAGTTGTTTCAATGCTATATTCTCTGAATCTTTTAGAGTAGTAGATGGATATTCTTGGATCTATCACAAATGTACTCATTAGTTTGCAACAGTGTTCATTTTCATTTGCTTTATTTTTCATTTTTCATCATTAAACTCTCATCAATAAAATTAGCTATTTCAGCACCTAATAAAAGTATCGATTTTTGTAAGAGATAACAATGGTTTACATAAACTGGGTCCAAATTTTCTCTTAGGTTGAGCTTATATTATGTTAATCAGAATGAGGTTCCGTTCGTGGTGACTACCCGTTATACACATCTTATATGAAACATTTTTTAATTTTTTTGATGATTTTGCGCTCATTTAGTAAAATAATTATGTTAAAATTAATATCAACCCCCCGTCTTCCCTGAGTAAAAACACTCTGTGTTTTGTAGCGAAGGGTGCGGGATTCCTTTTTTAAAAAAGTAAAATTTATGCAATCATTTTATGTTTATATAATTAAGTGTGCTGATGGATCATATTACACAGGCCATACAGATAATATTGAAGCAAGATTTGAACAACATGTGTTAAGTAAAACCAAAAGTTATACTTCTTCTCGTAAACCTTTAAAGCTTGTTTTTTGTGAGGGATTTCCAGAGCGTAGTCAGGCTCAAGAAGCAGAAAGGCAAATCAAGGGTTGGTCAAGAAAAAAGAAAGATGCTTTGATTAAAAGAGATTTTGTTTTATTAAAAAAACTAGCAAAAAAGAAGTTTAAAAAATAAATTTCACCCTTCGCTACAAAAACACAAACTGTTTTTTACTCAGGGAAGACGGAAGAATAATCAGTTTTTCAACTTATTCGTATTTTAAAGGAAAACTTGTGTGCAATGGGTGGTCACTACGAACGGAATATTAGCACCTTATTTATCGAGCTTACCGAAAATACTTATGCTAAGGTTTCGGTGGCACGGCAGGGCAGGCTAAATAAAAATATCGATTTTTGTAAAAGATAACAACGATTTGATAAAAATGAAAAGTTGATCTTTATAAAAAATGATTATATGTTTTTACAAAATAATTTGTGGATAAGATATGAGTGTTACATAATCAAGAGGAGCAGTAAATGGTAAAAAGAAAACTTTTTGTATTTTCATTAGTGGTTTTATTAGGCTTCTTAAGCCCTATAAAAGCTATGGTTTCTAGTGAAAATGGCGTACAAGAAAATGTGCCATATAAAGTGGGTTTGCTTATTGCAGCAACTGGAAAGTATATAAAATTTATACCAAATCTTATACAATCTGCTAAAAAATATTTTTTACCAAATCAGGACGTAACCTATTTTCTATTTACCGATGGCAACCTAGAAGAAACTGATAACGTGGTAAAAATATATCAAGAAAAGCGGGGTTGGCCCTATGATTCCATGATGCGATATGAGATCTATTATAATGCAAAAGAGTTATTTAAGGATATGGATTATATATTCGCCTGTGATGCCGATATGCTCTTTGAAGATTATGTAGGAGATGAAATATTAGGAGAAAGGGTTGGCTCACTTCATCGGTCTTTTATACATAAAAGAGGAACCTATGAAACCAGGTGTTCATCTTTGGCCTATATTGCGCCTTACGAAGGGACCCATTATTTTGCCGGCGGATTTGTCGGTGGTACAAAGGAAGCATTTTTAAAAATGGCAAAAAAAATAACAGAAAATATTTATAAAGACTTAGAAAAAAATATTATTGCAGTATGGCATGACGAAAGTCATCTTAATAGATATTTTCTGGATAATACACCAACGGTAATACTATCGCCTTCTTACTGTTTTCCAGAGAAAGAACATTGGTGGAAATGGCACAGAAGATTAGTTGCGCTCCATAAGCCGGATATACATCAATTAAGAAAATAATTTATCTTCTATAATTCTACCATCTTTGAGAGTGACTACTCTATCCGTCTCTTGAGCTACGTGTTGATCATGGGTGATTATAATTATGGTAACCCCAGCTTCTCTATTAAGTGTTTTAAATAGATTTAAGATTATTTCTCCTGTGGCAGAATCTAAATTTCCGGTAGGCTCATCGGCAAGTATTATAGATGGTTTATTAGCCAGAGCTCGTGCAATAGCAACCCGTTGTTGTTCTCCTCCCGATAATTCTGTTGGAAAGTGATTAATTCTATTTCCCAGGCCGATTCGATCAAGTAGTTTAATTGACCGTTTTCGGGCCTCTTTTTCTGTTTTTTTTGCATATAGTTGGGGAAGTTCGACATTTTCCAATGCGGTCATATTTTGGAGAAGATTAAACCGCTGGAATACAAAACCGATTCTTTTATTTCTGATATGTGCAAGTTGATCAGAGGACATATGGGAAACATTTTCTCCTTCTATAAAATATTTTCCTGAGGTTGGTGTATCTAAGCAGCCTAAAATATTCATAAAGGTTGTCTTCCCAGATCCAGACTTTCCCGTTATAGCCATGAACTCTTTTTTTGCAATCGAGAGATTGATTCCTTTTAATACTTTAACTTCTTGCGGTCCATTTAGATATATTTTTGTTACATCTATAGTTTTTAGTAAGTCCATGTTCTATACCCTCTCAAGCAGTGCATCAACAGGATTTAACTTAGAGGCTACGTATGCGGGATAATAACCAAAAAAGACACCAATCAAAACAGTTATAGCGAGCGATAATACCATTGGTGTAACTTCTATAACTATTGATAATTGAGCGGCATTACTGATTAATATTTGAGCTAAAAGGCCTAATAAAACTCCTATGATTCCTCCAAAAAGACAAAGAGTTGTTGATTCAATTAAAAATTGTCTTCTTATCGAGCCTTGGGTTGCTCCTATTGCCATTCGAATACCTATTTCTCGTGTGCGTTCTCTAACCGAAACAAGCATGATATTCATAACTCCAATACTACCGACAAGTAAAGATATAGCAGCTGCAATAAGGCCAAATATTTTTATAACCCCCGCAGCATCTCTTGCAACTTGTTCGATGGTTTGTTGATCAAATATGGTAAAAGAATCTTCTTCATTCGGTTTTGTATTATACACAAACCGCAATATGCTTTTTATTTTTCTCACAAATACCGGAATATCGACGCCTTGATATGGCTTTATTCCAATCATCGTAACTTCTTCTTCCGATTCGTCTGGGCCACGGCATATTTTTTTTGCCACGGTAAATGGCACATATGCCCAGTCATTCGGGTCTCGTGGCCCCCAATAATGGGGTTTGTGCTCAAGAACACCTATTACTACACACGGTTTTTTGTTTAGTAAAACGGTTTGCCCTAGAGGATTTTCGGTCCCAAATAATTTTTTTGCCACGTTTGCGGCTAAAACAATCACATTTTCTCGATGTTTCATGTGATAATCGTTGAAGAAGCTTCCTATTGCTATCTTATTATCATTGACTATGAGCATGTTTGGATGGGTTCCCATGATTGTTTCTTGTGCTATCTTATTTCCATGTTCAATCTGTTGTACCGTCATATGTACTGGCGAGATAGCTTTTATTTCAGGACTATTTTTTTTAACCGTTTCCATATCTTTCGTCGTTAATTTAATTCGTTGGGCTACTCCTGAGCGAATTGCTCCTCTTTTTATAAATTCGGCTGGCATAATATAAATTGCATCCTCTCCCATTCCCAGAATTTTGGAGCTTATTGCCTCTTCTGCTCCCCGTCCTATTGAAAAGGTGACTATAATCGAGGCAATACCGATCATTATTCCAAGCATGGTAAGAAATGACCTCACCTTATGCTTTTTTAAGATCCGTAATGATGTTCTAAGTAATATTTGTAATTTCATTATTTTTTTAAGCCTCCGCCAAAGAGTCTCTTGAACATCTCTTTCATTACATCTGTTTCTTCTATATCTATTACTATTTCTTCATCTCCGTTGAGCCCGCTCATAACTTCGAAGAAGATTTTATCGGTGATTCCTATTTCTACCGGTTTTTCTATGAATTTCTTATTTTCAAGAACCCATACCTTTTTAATCGGATTCTCTTTATCTTTCATTTGTTTTTTAAATGTTTCCATCTGCTCTGTGGTTGTAGGGGTAAAATCATATCCCTTCTCTTTTGAGACGAATTCTATGAGCTGTGGATTGAGAGAAAATATATAGCCAGGAATAGCAAAAATATTTTCCTTCTTGTTTACTATTATATCCGCATGTACCGTCATGCCTGGTTTTAAAAGCATCTCCTCATTATCGATATAAATATAGGCCTTATAACTGACCGTTCCCTTTTCTATAGTTGGACCATTGCTTATTTCTTCTATGGTTCCTTCAAATACATGGTATGCATAGGTATCGAATGTCAAAAGTGTCTTTTGTCCTATTTTTAAATCACCAATACTGGTTTCATCAACCTCTAGTTCAACCTTCATTTTCTTTAAGTCTTTTGCAATTGTGTACAAGACCGTTGGCATAAGGAAGCTTGATACACCCTGCCCAAGAGAAACATTTTTCTTAAGAACGACCCCATCTATCGGTGATAATATTTTGGTGTTTTCATAATCGATAAATGCTTTTTCATATGCAGCTTTTCTTTCTTCAAATGATCCTTTTGCTTCACCATATGCGGCCTCTGCTTGTTGAAAGAGATCAAGAGAGACATGTCCTTTGTTATACAGCTTTTGCTGACGTTCAAAAAACTCTTTTTGATAGGTCACACGAGCTTTTGCTCTATTTAAGAGGCCCAATGTTCTTTTGACGTCTGTATCTCCTTTTCCGTTATCAAGCAATGCTATTATCTGGCCTTTTTTGACCTTTTCATTTTCCTCTACGTAGAGTTCCTTAACCACACCATTTATCAGTGAGCCTACCCGTATAGTATCTTTTGCTTCTATGGAGCCGGTTGCATTTATAACCTGTTTTATATGTTTTTTATCAAACGTTGCTGTTTTATATAACTTTTTTTCTTCTTTATTTTTTATTTTGGTAATTATAAAATAACCGGTTACCAGAATGATGGCTGCAACAATTGCCCACAAAACTATTTTTTTACTGTTCATATTTTACCTTAAGTGAATTATTACTAATCTCAGGTGGATAGCCGCATAAAAAGAGGAGATTAGCATATAACTTATTGATTGTTATTTTGAGATTTATTAAAGCAAACTCTTTATTTCTACTAAACAATTCTGCTTGTGCAACTTCATAGTCTGCAGCTTGGCCCACTATTCTTTGTTCTTTTCTTCTATCCAACTCAACAAGTGATTGTTCATATGCAATTTCGGTTGCTTTTAGCTCGCCAAGTCGGTTTGTTAGTTGATAATATATGACTTTTACATCTTTTACTATTTCAAGCTCTAAATCTTTCTTTTGTAGCTCAAACTCTAAGACATGTTTTTCATACGCAACCCCTCTATGAGCGCTTCCAAGCCCATCAAATTTCCATGTTGCTACAACCCCCGCTTGCCAGACCAAAGGGCTTCGGTTAATAGGCAATAAATCACGGAGTGATAGCTCGGACCCGGTTGGCCTAAGATCGAGGTTGCTAAGCCTATTGTCGCAAGGTAGTTTTCCTTTTGTTGCATTAGCAAAAACTCTTAACTCAGGAATGTACTGTTTTTTATAAAAACCTTCTGAATATTTTGCCTGTTTTATTCGGTGATCTTTTTCTGTTAATTCGGGCCTATATGCCAATGCCTTTTGATAATAGTATTCTAAAGGCTTGAGTTTTATCTTTGTCACATCTGGGATTAGTAAAGATATTTTGGCTGGGTCTATATCAACGTCGGCTTCACGTTCTAGCCTGCCAAGAGAAATTTGAATATCATGGGGATAATTTGAAACATCATCCAAATTGTCATAATACTCGGACTTGGCTTGGAACCACTGAGATTTATTAAAGAATCCCACTTCGTTTCTGCCAGTATCCTGGTCAAAGGTCAGTTCAGAAGAATTTTCTAATGCTGCAACCAGTTTTTTCCTAAGCAATTCTCTTTGCAGATCATAAAAGGTCTGTTCAGTGGACAATATGATCCTATTAAGCAATTGCTCTCTTCTTGATTTGAGAACCTTTGTCTCCATTTTAGCAATTTTATATTGATCTATAGGTCCATCAAGACTAAAAATCAGCTGTGAAAATTCAAGGGTTACGCTTCTTGGGAAATTAGAAAAATCTGGGTCAGCGACAGCACTTTCTGGCTCAAGACCTGCCGTTGTTAATAACTCCGGTCCGCCAAATCTGTTTGCATTTGCTATGACAGATAGCTGTGGAAGGGCGCCTCCCAAAGCTGCTTTTTGTTCATATTTGCTGGCCAAAATGGTATATTCAAATGCTTTTAGGTCTTCTCTATTTTTGTATGCCGCAAAAACTGCCTTATCTATTGTTATTGGATGGTGAAAAACATATCTTGTACCGCTACTCTCATGTGTTGTTGTTGTGTGAATAGTACGTATATAAACGGAAAATAAAAAAAGAATGGCTAATCTTATACAGAGATTTCTTGAATTATTTTTAATCATATCAACCTTTTATCCCTTTCTTGAATATTTTATTTATACCATATTTTTTCTTAAAATTAAATCTTTAATTTTTGTATTTTCTGTGGTATAAGGAGTCTTATCACTTTCAGCGATATAACATTTTCTTAGACTACAAAGAGAGTTTGATGTGGAAAAAAATCTAAAAATAGATTATCAGAAATAATATAAGAAAGGGAGAATATGATAAAATTAATAAGAGGTACTTTTTTAACTATTATTATTCTTAGCTTAATAAGCTCAATTACAATATTTTCAAAAAATGTTTCGGTTATAGGAACTGGCTACGTAGGTCTCATTGCAGGTTCTGGTTTGGCAAAACTTGGTCATAACGTTATATGTGCCGACATAGATAGAAATAAAATAAATAATCTTATTAAAGGGCAGATGCCTATTTATGAGCCTGGTCTTGAGCAGATAGTAAAAAAGAACGTTAGAGCTGGTAGGTTGACTTTTACAAATAATGTAGATGATGCAATCAAAAATTCTGATGTTGTGATTGTTGCTGTTGGGACCCCAATGAGTGACAATGGAGAAGCAGATTTGAAGTATCTTGAATCCGCAATGGATACTATTGTCAAAAATTTAAATGGGTACAAAGTTGTTTGTATCAAAAGTACCGTCCCCATAGGAACTAACAAAAAAATGAAAGATTTGGTTAATAAGTATAAAAACGGATCAAATCGATTTGATATAGTATCCAATCCGGAATTTTTAAGAGCCGGAAATGCATTAAAGGATTTTTTTGAGGATAATCCTATAGTATTGGGAAGTGATTCTAAAAAAGCTTTAACTATCATGGAAGATCTTTATGCACCACTTAAAGAAAACGGAATTCCATTTATAACGGGTAGTTTTGAAACGGCAGAGATGACAAAATATGCATCTAATTGTTGGGTTGCAATAAAAGTGGCATATGCAAATGAATTAGCTCGTCTTGCCAATGAATGTGGAGCCGATATTTTTAAGGTTATGAAAGGAATTGGTGACGTTAATAAAGTTCGTAACATTGGTGATGTTAAACCAGGACCTGGTTATGGAGGGTCTTGCCTACCTAAAGATACTCGAGCCTTTGTCGCAAAAGCTAAAGATTATGGAATTGATTTAAAAATTATAAAGGCCGTAATAGAGTCTAACAAAGTGCAAAAAATTGCAGCAGTTAGACAGCTATATAATCTTTTAAATGGCTCTGTAAGAGGAAAAAATATAGGAGTTTTAGGATTGTCATTTAAAGCTAATACTGATGATATTCGTAAATCTCCAGCAATAGATGTTATACAAAAATTAAAAAATGAAGGAGCTCATATAAGAGTGTACGATCCTCAAGCTGCTGAAAATATGAGGAGACTATTTCCTGCTATAAAGTACTGTGACTCTATAGATCAAGTTGCCAAAAATGCCGATGCTTTAATTATTCTGACCGGTTGGAAGCAGATTAAAGACATGAATCTTCAAAAGGTAGCAAAGCAGATGAAAAAACCGGTTATTGTAGATTCCAGAAATCTGTTTAATCCGGCGGATCTAGAAGAGAATGGATTTAGTTTCTCTAACTTTGGCAGAAGAGGAAGTTAATTTTTTATATTTTTTAGTTTAGAAATACCGCAAGGATTAAAAGTTTTTTCGCTACATTTTTTAAAGGAAAAATTGATGAAAATTAAATATGGCATATTATTTATTGCAATATTACCTTTTTTTAATTTTAACTATGGTTCAGATCTGTCCAATAAATTCGGAAAGCTAAAGATTTATTCCGACTCTGAATCAATGGATAACGTTGGATATAAAAATTGCAATATGAAGACTAATGGAGAAAGCTTAGTCATTAAGAATTTGATAAAGTCAGAAGATGTTGTTTTTGACATAGGTGCTGATACAGGAAGTTGGTCTCAGTCTGTTTTTTCTAAGTTTCCATCGGCTACCATTTACGCTTTTGAGCCTTTAACACATGTATTTAAAAAATTAAGGTCTAAATATAAGAACAAAAAATTCTCTGCTTACAATATAGCCTTTTCTGATTATATAGGTGAAGCTAAATTCTTTTATTATCCTGAATATTCTAGGGTAAGTGGCTTTTATGATCGGGATATTCTTAGAGAAAAATTTAAATGGGAGCCAAAAGAAATTAATATTAAAGTTGATACATTGGACTCTTTTTGTCAAAAAAATAATATTTTGCACATAGATTTTTTAAAAATTGATACAGAGGGAGAAGAGTTTAATATACTCAAAGGAGCAAAAATGCTTTTAACTCAAAAAGCAATTTCAATAATCCAGTTTGAATATGGTGGGTGTTGGTTGGATGCAAAAACTAAGCTTCGAGATGCCTATGAGCTACTAAAATCATATGATTATTGTATTTACAGAATCTCTAAAGATGGACTTATCAATATTCCAAAATGGAATAACAAATTAGAAAATTATAAATATTCAAATTATTTAGCAATTTTGAGATCAAGTTAAATCTCTTTATTATTAATA
>Ga0180438_10005525_pt1 | contig 17503 bp, 10 predicted proteins | sample SS_ome_12_FD_132455 | JGI IMG/M metagenome (GOLD analysis project Ga0180438, IMG submission 132455) | Hypersaline lake sediment archaeal communities from the Salton Sea, California, USA - SS_3_D_2 metaG | ecosystem: Environmental > Aquatic > Non-marine Saline and Alkaline > Hypersaline >...
TCAAGGAGCGCAGTCCGGAGACGGAGGTGTTTATTCTGTACCGGGATATCCGGACGTTCGGTTTCAAGGAGCGGTATTATCGCCAGGCGCGGGAGCAGGGTGTGGTTTTCCTGGAGTACGATAGAGATGCGAAGCCGGTTGTGCGGGTTGAGGATGGGGAGTTGTGGGTGGATGTGACGGTGCAGCCGGAGGGGGAGGTTTTCACGTTGGGCGCGGATCTGGTGGTGTTGAGTGCGGGGATCGAGCCGAACGTGGACAGTGAGGCGCTGGCGCAGTTGTTGAAGGTGCCGTTGGATGAGGATGGGTTCTTCCTGGAGGCGCACGTGAAGTTGCGACCGCTGGATTTTGCAGCAGCGGGGGTGTATTTGTGCGGGATGGCGCATTCGCCGCGGTTCTTGGATGAGACGATTGCGCAGGCGCAGGGTGCGGCGATGCGGGCGGTCACGTTGCTTTCGCAATCGGAGTTGGAGGCGATGCCGATTGTGGCCAGTGTGAATCCGCTGTTGTGTTCAAATTGCGGTCAGTGTATTGAGGTTTGTGACTACGACGCGCGTGTTTCTGTGCCCGCTCCCTCTCCTCCTCTTGCTCTGCCTCTACAGGGGAGTGGTGGCGGGGAGGGGTATGTGCAGGTGATTGATGCGTTGTGCCAGGGGTGCGGTGTGTGTGTGACTGTGTGCCCCAATAAGGCCAGCCAGTTGAGGGGGTTCGAGGTGGGCCAGTTGTACGAGATGTTGGATGCGGTGATGGTGGCGTAGGTAGGTAGGTTGGTAGATTGGTAAATTGGTAGATTGGTGGGTTGGTAGCCTGGTAGATTGGCAAATTCGTATGAGGGATTGAATATGGATGTAGCGAAGGGTCAAGGGGCGAGGGGTAGGCCTGCGGCGTTGGTGGTCGGCGGCGGGATCGCGGGTATTCAGGCGGCGCTGGATATCGCTGATGCCGGGTTTCCGGTGTATTTGGTGGAGCGGGAGCCTTCGATCGGGGGACGGATGGCTCAGTTGGATAAGACGTTCCCGACGTTGGATTGTTCGTCCTGTATTTTGACGCCGAAGATGGTGGATGTGGGCCGCCATCCGAATATTGAGTTGTTGACGTATGCCGAGGTGGTCTCGGTGGCACGGGTGGATGGAGATGGCGAGGGGTTCCGCGTGCGGGTGCGGAAGAAGCCACGGTATGTGGACGTGAGCAAGTGCACGGGGTGCGGGTTGTGTGCGGCGGCGTGCCGCATGAAGGGTCGGATCGTGAGCGATTTCGACGAGGGGATTGCGAACCGGTCGGCGATTTATGTGCCTTTCCCGCAGGCTGTGCCGCTCAAGTATACGGTGGACCCGGATGCTTGTTTGTTTCTGACGCGAGGTCGGTGCGGCAAGACTTTTTTGTGCAAGGAGGCGTGTCCCGCGGATGCGATCGATTTCGAGCAGCAGGAGGAGTTGGTCGATCTGGAGGTGGGTGTGGTCATCGTGACCACTGGTTTTGATTTGATCGATCCGTGTATCAAGCCGGAGTTTGGGTACGGGGTGTATCCGGAGGTGATGACGGGTATCGAGTTCGAGCGGTTGTCGTCGGCTTCCGGCCCGACGATGGGTGAGATTGTGGTGAATGGGAAGAAGCCGGAGGATGTGGTGTTTATCAAGTGTGTGGGGTCACGGGATCCGCACACGGGTGTTCCGTATTGTTCGCGGTTTTGTTGTATGTATACGGCGAAGCACGCGCATCTGGTGAGAGATAAGTTACCGGATGCTCGGATCACGGTGTTTTATATGGATGTGCGGGCTTTCGGGAAGGGGTACGAGGAGTTCTACGATCGGGTGAAGCACGAGCGGGTGTTGTACCGGCGCGGTGAGCCTTCGGAGGTTTATCGAGATAGCAAGCGGGACGGTCGGTTGGTGGTGTTGGCTGAGGATACGATGTTGGGTCAGCCGATCGAGGTGGAGGCGGATCTGGTGGTGCTGGCCACGGCGGCTGTTCCGCGGTCGGATACTCCAGATGTGGCGGGGCTGCTGGGGCTGGCGTGTTCTCCCGATGGGTTTTTCCAGGAGGCGGATGCGAAGCTGCGGCCGGTGGACACGGGTATCGATGGGGTATTTGTGGCGGGGTGTTGCCAGGGGCCGAAGGATATTCCGGACACGGTCGCGCAGGCGAAGGCGGCTGCTTCGTCGGCGTTGCGGGTTCTTGTTCAGGGTGAGAGGGATGCAAGGTAAGAGGGATACAGGGGAAGAAGGATACAAGGGGAGAAGGGATGATGGCGTTGAAGACAGAGCCATTGGTTGAGCAGTTGGAGCTTTTGGGGTGTATTCAGTGTGGCAAGTGCACGGGTGGGTGCCCGGTTGCACGCAAGACGACGTTGAATATGCGCGGTTTGATTTATGAGATGTTGGTGGAGCCGAAGTTCAATGAGGGGAAGCATCCTGAGTTGTGGGATTGTACGTGTTGTTTCACGTGTGTGGAGCGGTGTCCGAAGGATGTGCGCCCGGCTGAGTTGATCATCGGGCTGCGGGGGGAGTTGGTGGAGGGGGGGCGTTTGCCGGAGACGATCGGGGCGGCGCTGATGGGTGTGTTCCGCCAGGGGAATCCGACGGGTATGGCGCGGGAGGACCGGGCGGCGTGGGTGGATGGCGACCGAAGCGGTCGCTTGGCTGTCAAGGCGGCGCAGGATGGGTGCGATGTGTTGTTCTACGTGGGTTGTAGTCCGGCGTATGATGTGCGGGCGCAGAAGGTGACGCGGGCGCTGGCGCGGGCGCTGCAAGCGGCCGGGGTGGATTTCGGCACGCTGGGGATCGACGAGAGTTGTTGCGGCAACGAGGTGCGCCGCATGGGGGAGATCGGTCTTTTCGAGATGTTGGTCGAGGAGAATAGTGAGTTGTTCCGTGATGTGGGGGCCAGCCGGATGGTGACCGTTTCTCCGCATTGTTTCAACACGTTCAAGAATGAGTATGGGTTGGATGGGATTGAGGTGTTGCACTACACGCAGTTGGTGGCGGATCTGATCGAGCAGGGCCGGTTGAAGTTGTCCCACAAAGTGGAGAAGACGGTCACGTATCACGATCCGTGTTTCCTGGGCAAGCAGAATCATATTTTCGATGAGCCGCGGGAGATTTTGAAGGCGATTCCGGGGCTTAAGTTGGTGGAGATGGATCGCAGCCGGGAGCGGAGTTTGTGCTGTGAGGGTGGCGGCGGGCGGATGTGGGCGGAGGGAACGAATTTGGAGGAGCGGTTGGCGTTCCAGCGGGTGCAGGAGGCCGCGGAGACGGGGGCGGAGGTTCTGGCGGTGGCGTGCCCGTTTTGTTTGTTGACGTTGGAGGATGCTGTGAAGGTGCAGGGGTTGGATGAGCAGTTGCAGGTGTTGGATGTGATGGAGTTGGTGGATCTGGCGCTGGATGATGGTGGTGAGGGGGAGTAGGGGCTGCGTGTGTGTTTGCCAGGGAAGCGAGAGGATGAGTAATGGAAGCTGAACCGCGGATTGGGGTGTACATCTGTCACTGTGGCGTGAATATTTCGGCGACGGTGGATGTGGAGCAGGTGGCGGAGTTTGCGGCGACGTTGCCCGGTGTGGTGGTGGCGCGCGATTATTTGTATATGTGCTCCGATCCTGGCCAGGTGCTGATTCAGCAGGATATTGAGGAGCATGGGTTGAACCGGGTGGTGGTGGCTTCTTGTTCGCCCCGTATGCACGAGCCGACGTTTCGAGGGGCGGCGGAGGAGGTGGGGCTGAATCCGTATTTGGTGGAGATGGCCAACATCCGGGAGCAGTGTTCGTGGGTGCACGCGGATCGGGAGCAGGCGACGGGGAAGGCGAAGGCGCTGGTGGCATCGGTGGTGGCGAAGGCGTCCAGGCTGGAGGCGCTGGAGCCGCGGGAGGTGGGGGTTACGCCGGGTGCGCTGGTGATCGGTGGGGGTGTGGCAGGGGTTTTCGCCGCGCTGGATGTGGCCGACGCGGGTTTTCCGGTGTATGTGGTGGAGAAGAGTGATCGTCTGGGCGGGCGGGCGCTGGATTTGAACCGGACGTTCCCGACGCTGGAGCCGGTGGCGGAGTTGCTGAGACCGTCGATCGAGCGGGTGCAGGAGCATCCGCAGGTGACGGTTCTGCTCAATTCGCAGGTGACCGGGGTCGAAGGGTACGTGGGGAATTTCGATGTGACGGTGGCTGTGGGGGGGGCAGGCGGGGAGTCGGAGTCTCGTCAGCTCAGTGTGGGTTCGATTGTCGTAGCGACGGGGTACGATGTATTCGATGCGCATCGGAAGCCGGAGTTGGGTTACGGGCAGTATCCGAATGTGATTACGTCGCTGGAGATGGAGCGGTGGTTGCACGAGGGTGATTTGACGGTGGATGGGCGTACGCCGAAGCGGGTGGCTTTCATCCAGTGTGTGGGTTCGCGGGATGTGCAGGTGGGCCATCCGTATTGTTCGCGGGTGTGTTGTATGTACACGGCGAAGCAGTCGCGGCTGGTGCGGGAGTTGCTGCCGAAGGCGGCGGTGACGGTTTTTTATATGGATGTGCGCACGTTCGGCAAGGGGGCGGAGGAGTTCTACGACGATGCGCGGGCGAAGGGGGTGCTGTACCGACGGGGGAATGTGTCGGAGATTGTGCGGCAGGGTGATCGGGTGTTGTTGTTGGGGGAGGATACGCTGCAGGGGCGTCCGTTCGAGTTCGAGGCGGATCTGGTGGTGTTGGCGGTGGGGATGGAGTGCCGGTCGGATGTGGGTGAGGTGTCAACGTTGTTGAAGTTGCCGCGGTCCGCGGATGGTTTCTTTTTGGAGTTGCATCCGAAGTTGCGGCCTGTGGATACGGCGGTGGACGGTGTGTTTCTGGCGGGTTGTTGCCAGGGGCCGAAGGATATTCCGGACACGATTGCGCAGGCGAAGGCGGCGGCTTCTTCGGCGCTGATTCCGTTGATCCGGGGGACGGTGCCGGCGGAGTCGGCGACGGCGGTGGTGGACGCGGATTTGTGTGCGGGGTGCGGGATGTGTGTGGAGGTGTGTCCGTACGGGGCGCCGGCTTTGGATGCGGTCTGGGGTGTGTCTCGGATCAATGATGTGTTGTGCAAGGGGTGCGGGACGTGTGCGGTGACGTGTTCCGCGAAGGCGATTCGGTTGCAGCATTTCACGGCGCAGCAGATTTTGGCGCAGGTGGATGCGCTTTTGTGTGTGTAGGTCGGAGGCAGGTATGGAAACCTGCCCTACGGGAGGCGGGTATGGAAACCCGCCCTACAAGAGGCGGGTAGCAAACCCGCCCTACAGAGGGGGGCAAGGTGAACGACAAGGTGAGGGTTGGGATTATTATTTGCGACCGGTATCATACGTGTGCGGGGGGGAAGTGTTTGCGGTCGCTGCGCAACCGGGAGGGGGCGTTCAGTATTTACCAGGATTTGGACGTGGAGTTGGTCGGGTACACGACTTGTGGGGGTTGTCCCGGTGGGAACGTGGAGTATGCGCCGGCGGAGATGGTGAAGAACGGGGCGCAGGTGATTCATCTGGCGACGGGATTGGTGGTGGGGTATCCGCCGTGTCCGCGCATTGGGTTTTTCCCGGAGTTTCTGCAGGAGCGGTATGGGGTGGAGGTGGTGATCGGGACGCATCCGATTCCGCAGAAGTATTATGATATGCATATGAAGTTGGGGACGTGGGATTCTCCCAGGTGGAAGGAGTTGATCGCGCCCACGTTGGCGGATGAGGAGATGCGTTTGGCGTACGATTGAGGGGGGAGAGGGGCGGAGGTAGACAAGGGTACAGGTAGACAAGGAGACAGGTACACAGGGGCGATGGCTGAGCATTGTCCAGTTGGTATCTAGCTTGCAAGGGGGACGATATGGCTGAAAATGGTTTCGAACCTAAGATTGTGGCTTTTTTGTGCAACTGGTGTACGTACACGGGTGCTGATCTGGCCGGGACGTCGCGGTTGCAGTATCCGCCAAATGTGCGGATTATTCGGTTGATGTGCTCGGGGTCGGTGGATCCGACCTATGTGATCAAGCCGCTGCTGGATGGGGCGGACGGGGTGCTGATCGGCGGCTGCCATCCCGGCGATTGTCATTATCAGTCGGGGAATTATAAGGCCCGACGGCGGATCATCGCGCTGAAGGAGATTTTGAAGAACGCGGGGATCGACGAGGACCGGGTGTGGCTGCGGTGGATCAGTGCGTCCGAGGGGGGGCGGTTCGCCGAGACGGTGACGCAGATGGTGGAGTTTCTGAAGGAGAAGGGGCCGAATCCGAAGCGCCAGGAGTGGGCGGTCTAGGGTTTCAGGTGGGAGGGGAGCAGACTATGAGATCTGTGATTTCTGTAGAGAACAAGGATGCGCTGGCCGCTGTGCGTGGTTTTCTGAAGCGGCTTCTGGAGGAGCAGGTGGTGGACGCGCTGCTGGTGCCGATGGAGACGCCGTCGGGGACGGTGACGCCGGCGCTGGTGGCGGATGCTGAGTTGCTGGATGCGGCGAATCCGCTGGCCCCGGTGATGGGGTTGAACGCGGCGCGGGTGGCGGGGCGCGTGTCGGTCCGCGAGCCGCGGGGACGGGTCGGGGTGGTGCTGCGCTCGTGCGAGTTGCGGGCGCTGGTGGAGTTGGTGAAGTTGCAGCAGGCGAGTCTGGACCATATGGTGACGATCAGTGTGGACTGCCTGGGGACGTACGATGTGCCGGTTTACGCGGCGATGTGCGATAACGGCGGGGTGGATATGGAGGCGCTGTTGGCGACGGCGCAGCGTGGTGATCTGGTCCCGCAGGAGGGGTATGCTTTCCGGGATGCGTGCCAGATGTGCGAGAAACCGCATTTCGAGGGGGCGGATATTACGTTGGAGTTGTTCGGGGCGGATGTGATGGCGGGGATCCCGGTCCGTCTGCCGGACGAGGTGGGGGAGCGGTTGGGGCTGGAGGCGGTCGAGGACGGCGACGCGGGTGCGGCGCTGCGCGACGAGGTGGTGGAGAAGGCGGTGGCGGCTCGCACGGAGGTGCTTGACGGGCGGATGGCCGAGATGCGCGAGCGGCTGGACACGGAGGGGGTGGAGGGTGTGTTCGCGGCGTGTGTCCGGTGTCACAATTGTATGACGGTGTGTCCGATTTGTTACTGCAAGACGTGTTTGTTCAAGAGTCCGGTGTTCGATCACGCGCCGATGCAGTATATGGGTTGGGCGGAGCGGAAGGGGGCGTACCGGTTGCCGTCGGATACGATGTTGTTCCATTTGACGCGGCTCAATCATATGGTGCTTTCGTGCATCGGGTGCGGGATGTGCACGAGCGACTGCCCGGCGGAGTTGCCGGTGGGGCGGGTGTTCCGGACGGTTGGGCAGGAGGTGCAGGCGGTGTTCGAGTATGAGCCGGGCCAGGATGTGGAGGAGCCTCTGCCGCTGGTGACGTTCCGCGAGGATGAGTGGATGGAGGTGGGGGAGGAATGAGTGAGGCCGATTTGATCCCTGTCTATATCATGGGGAAGCGGTATATGGTGCCGCCGACGCTGACGATTATGAAGGCGATGGAGTGGGCGGGGTATACGCTGATCCGGGGCGTGGGCTGCCGGGGTGGTTTTTGTGGGGCGTGCGCGACGACGTACCGGGTGCTGGGTGACCCGAAGTTGTATTTCGGGCTGGCGTGCCAGACGGTGGTGCAGCCGAATATGTATCTGGCGCAGATTCCGTTTTTCCCGGCGCAACGGTCGACGTATGATATCCGAGAGCTTGAGCCGACGGCGACGACGTTGTTCTCGACGTATCCGGAGGTGCTGCGGTGTCTGGGGTGCGGGGCGTGCACGAAGGCGTGTCCGCAGGATATTGATGTGCGGGCGTATATGGCGGCAGGAATGAAGGGCGACATCGCGAAGATGGCGGATTTGTCGTTCGATTGTATTATGTGCGGGTTGTGCGCGGCGCGGTGCCCGGCGGAGGAGGCGCAGTATAATATCGCGATTCTGGCGCGGCGCTTGTATGGCCGGTATCTGGCCCCGCGGTCGGAGCATCTCTGCGAGCGGTTGGGGGAGTTGAAGGCGGGGGCGTTCGACGCTGCCCTGGAGGAGTTGAAGGGACTGGACGAGGATGAGTTGATGCGGCGGTATAAGGCGCGGGATATCGAGCCAAAGTAGCAAGGATACAAGGAAGCAAGGAAGCAGGGATACAGGGATACGAGTAGTAGGGATACAAGGATACAAGTCATTAAGGGGAGACAGGGATGAGCGGTTATCCGCGTGAGATGCAGGAGTCCATCCGTAAGGTCGAGGCGACGCGTGCCCGGCGGATTCAAGAGACTTTTCCGGCGATGAGTATGGCGGAGCGGGATGCGATTTTGGAGGGTTTCCATCCGGATTATAAGGATGAGACGTTCCACGCGATTCGGGCCGGGGTCAGCAAGGGGCAGCGGATGCCGATTGAGCTGGCGAAGATCGTCGAGGGACGGCCGCATATCGGGCCTGATTTTGATTTGAGCGATCCGTTCGGTGAGACGGATGTGCTGGTGATTGGCGGCGGCGGGGCCGGGGCGGCGGCGGCGCTGCTGGCGCAGGAGAACGGTGCCCGGGTGACGGTGGTGACGAAGTTGCGGTTCGGTGACGCGAACACGATGATGGCACAGGGGGGGATTCAGGCCGCGGACCGGCCGGAGGATAGTCCGGCGATCCACTATTTGGATGTGATCGGTGGGGGGCATTTCACGAATGTGCCGGAGTTGGTGGAGGCGCTGGTGATGGATGCGCCGTTCGTGATCGAGTGGCTGGAAAACCTGGGGATGATGTTCGATAAGAACCCAGATGGGACGATGTTCGAGCAGCACGGGGGCGGTACGAGCCGCAAACGGATGCATTCGGCGCGGGATTACAGCGGGGCGGAGATTATGCGGACGCTGCGGGACGAGGTGCGGAACCGTGAAGAGGGGATCACGGTGACGGAGTTCGCACCGGCTGTCGAATTGGTGATGGACGACCGCGGGCAGGTGTCCGGGGCCGTGGTGATGAATCTGGAGACGGGGGTCCACCATTTCATCAAGGCGAAGGCGGTGGTGCTGGCGACGGGTGGCGGCGGGCGGTTGCATTATCAGGGTTTCCCGACGACGAATCATTATGGGGCGACGGCGGATGGGGTGGTGCTGGCGTATCGGGTCGGGACGCCGCTGGGGTACCTCGAGTCGATGCAGTACCATCCAACGGGCGCGGCGTTCCCCGAGCAGATTGTGGGGTTGTTGGTGACGGAGAAGGTGCGCGGGTTGGGGGCGCAGCCGGTGAATAAGGATGGGGAGCAGTTTGTGTATCCGTTGGAGCCGCGGGATGTGGAGGCGGCTTCGTTCATCCGGGAGTGCAAGGCGCGGGGCAATGGTCTGGTGAGTCCGACGGGCCAGCCCGGGGTGTGGCTGGATTCGCCGATGATTGAGATGATCCAGGGCCCGGGCACGATTAAGAAGGCGCTGCCGGCGATGGTGCGTCAGTTCGGGCGTTTCGATATCGATATCACGCAGGAGCCGATGTTGGTGTATCCGACGTTGCATTATCAGAACGGCGGGGTGCGGCTGCGGGCGGATACTTCGACGGAGGTACCGGGTTTGTTCATCGCCGGTGAGGTGAGCGGGGGGGTTCACGGCCACAATCGGTTGATGGGCAACAGTTTGTTGGAGATCACGGTTTTCGGGCGGCGGGCGGGGCGTTCTGCGGCTGCGTATGTGCAGCAGGTGAAGCCGGGTACGCCGACGTTGGCCCACGTGGAGGCCTGGAATCGGGAGTTGGACGAGGCGGGAGTGGATACGGGGGTGGTGTCTCCGATTTTGTTGCCGGATTATACGCGGAAGGAGTGAGGTACTCTTCTGCTTGTTACTAAACCTATTGCCAAGGGGAGTAAACTATGACGAATGGTGCTAAGAGGGGCCAGAGGTTTGTGGGTGCTGTGTTGGTGGTCGGTGGTGGTGTGGGAGGGATGCGGGCGGCGGTGGATCTGGCCGAGGCCGGGTTGAAGGTTTATTTGTTGGAGACGCTGCCCTGGTTGGGCGGCCGGGTGGCGCAGTTGGGGTATATGTTCCCCACTCACGACTGTGTGTTGTGCCGTGGTAGTTCGGATCACGGGTATGGGTGCACGCGACCGGCGATTTCTCCGGCGCTGATGGATCACAATTTGCATCCGAATATCCAGATTCTCAACAATAGTGATCTGATCAATGTGAAGGGGTATGCGGGTGATTTCACGGCGACGGTGCGCCGTCGTCCTACCTACGTGGATGCGGAGCGGTGTATCAATTGTGGGTTGTGCGAGGGTGTGTGTCCAGTGTCGTTGCCGAGTCCGTTCCAGGTGGGGATGGCGGTGCGCAAGGCGGTGTATAAGATGGCGCCCCGAGCGCTGCCGGACGCATACGTGGTGGACAAGGTGCCGCGCTGCGACACGTGCGGCCGGTGTGAGACGATTTGTCCCACCGGGGCGATTGATCTGGGTGAGCAAGAGGTGGAGCAGGATCTGCACGTGAGTGCGATTATCCTGTCGCTGGGGTATGATTTGTCGGATGCGACGGAGTACGAGGAGTTGGGGTACGGTCGTTATCCGAATGTGATCCACTCGATGCAGTATGAGCGGCTGGCCAGCCGTTCCGGGCCGACGGAGGGGGTCGTGATGCGTCCCTCCGATGGCGAGTTGCCCCAACGGATCGCGTGGCTGCAGTGTGTGGGCTCCCGCGATGAGAAGCATCCCTATTGTTCGTCGATTTGTTGTATGTACGCGACGAAGGAGGCGATGCTGGCCAAGGAGCGGGTTGAGGGTGTCCACTGCCAGGTGTTTATGATGGATGAGCGGGCGTTCAACAAGGAGTTCAACGCCTACTATGATCAGGCGCGGGAGAAGTATGGGGTGGAGTACACGCGCTGCCGCATTTCGGGGGTCGTCGAGGATCCGGAGACGCACGATTTGATTTTGCGGTATCCGGATCAGGATGGCGATTTCGTCGAGGGCCGGTTCGATATGGTGGTGCTCTCGGTGGGCGCCAGGCCGCCCCGTGGGGCCAACGACTTGGCCGATTTGTTGGGGATCGAGTTGAATCCGTACGGGTTCTGTGAGACGGATAAGTTCGCTCCGCTGGAGACGAGCAGGCCGGGTATCTATGTGTGTGGGACGTTCGCCTCGCCCAAGGAGATCGCGGAGACGATTCTGGACGCGGCGGGCGCGGCCAGTGATGTGATGCGGTTGTTGTCCGCCGAGGTTGGTCAGCAGGCGTATGGGCGGGAGTATCCGTTCCTCCAGGCGTCGGAGTTGCTCCCGCCGGAGCGGGATGTGACGGGCGAGGAGCCGCGGGTGGGGGTGTTCGTGTGCCGCTGTTATCCCAGTATCGCGGGGATCGTGGACACGGATGGGCTGGCCGATTTCGCTGCCGGTCTGCCGGGTGTGGTGCACGTGGAGACGACGGATTACGCTTGCCTGGATGAGGGTCAGGAGAGGATTGGGCAGGCGATCGAGGAGCATGGGTTGAACCGGGTGGTGGTGGCGGCCTGTAGTCATCGCACGCATGAGGCGTTGTTCCAGCGGATTGTGCGCGAGGCGGGGTTGAATCCGTATCTGATGGAGATGGCGAACATCCGCGAGCATTGTGCGTGGGCGCATCCGAATGATCCGGCCGGGGCTACGCGCGAGGCCAAGGAGATTGTGCGGTTGGCGGTGGCGCGGGCCCGGTTGGCCGAACCGGTGCACAAGGAGGGAATCGAGCCGGTGCGGCGGGCGTTGGTGATCGGGGGTGGGGTGTCCGGTATGACGGCGGCGCTGAATATCGCCGACGCCGGGCTGGATGTGACGCTGGTGGAGCGGACGCCGGGGTTGGGAGGGAATCTGCAGCAGATCTATTACGTGGCTGAGGGGGATAATCCTCAGCGGTTGTTGCGGGATCTGACCAACCGGGTGCTGGGTCATCAGCGGATCGAGGTGCTCACGAACGCGGAGGTGACGGCCAGCGAGGGCAGTCTGGGGGCGTTCCGGTCGACGGTTCGGACGGCGGAGGGCGATGTGGAGGTGGCGCACGGTGTGACGATCGTGGCCACGGGCGGGCAGGAGTGGCGGGGGGATGTGTATCTGCTCGGTCTGGATGAGCGGGTGGTGACTTCGCTGGATCTGGAGGAGATTATCACGCACCGGCCGGAGGAGATCGCTCAGTTAAAGGAGATTGTGTTCATCCAGTGTGTGCGGCGGCCCGACGCGGTCGAGTACTGCAGCCGGACGTGTTGCACGAATACGATGAAGAATGCGATCCGGATCAAGTTGTTGAACCCGGACTGCCGGGTGGTTGTTCTGTATAAGGATATTATCACGTACGGGTTCCGGGAGCAGTTCTACACGGAGGCGCGGCAGCGCGGGGTGATTTTCGTGCGGTATGACGAGGATCATATGCCGCAGGTGCGGGAGAAGGAGGGAAGGCTGGAAGTTGTGGCGTGGGAGCCTTCTCTTCGGCAGGAGATTGTGCTGCAGCCGGATTTGTTGTCGCTGAGTATGGCAATTGAGCCATCGGAGGGGACGAAGAAGTTGGCTCAGATTTTGGATCTGCCGCTTTCGAGCGAGGGTTTCTTCATGGAGGCGCATCTCAAGATGCGGCCGATGGATATGGCGAAGGAGGGGGTGTTCATCTGCGGGATGGCCCACTATCCCAAGTTCATCGAGGAGTGTATCACGAATGCGCAGGCGGCGGCAGGCCGGGCGATCACGATTCTTTCCACGCCCAAGATGTATATCGGTGGTGTGGTGTCGGTGGTGGATCAGAGCAAGTGTGTGGGTTGTCTGACGTGTGTGCGCGTGTGTCCGTTTGATATCCCCAAGGTGCGGTACTCGGATACGGGGGTGGGGGAGATCAAGGGGGCGGCGTATATTGATCCCTCGAGGTGTACGGGGTGCGGCACTTGTTCGGCGGAGTGCCCGGCCAAGGCGATTCAGTTGGTCGCTTATCGAGATGAGCAGATTATGCGGCTGCCGCTGGGGGTGTGGATGGAGGAGACGGGGTGTCTATGAGCGAGGAGCAGGAAGGGAAGGTCAACGGTTTTGAGCCGGAGATCACGGTTTTCACGTGTATCTACTGCGCGTATATGGCGGCGGATACGGCCGGTGCGCTGCGGATCAATTATCCGGCAAGTATCAAGTTGGTGAAGTTGCCGTGCACGGGCAAGACGGATGTGCGTTATTTGTTGGAGGCGTTCGAGCAGGGGGCCGATGGGGTGTGTGTGGTGGGTTGCCCGATCGGGAACTGCCACCACGTGGATGGGAACCGGCGCGGGCAGGCGCGGGTGGCGTATACGAAGAAGGTGCTGGATGAGATCGGGTTGGGCGGCGACCGGCTGGAGATGTATTTTGTCTCCGGCGGGATGGGGATGACGTTCGCCAATGCGATCAAGGAGATGACGGAGCGGGTCCGAGAGTTGGGGCCGAATCCGCTGCGGGGAGGGGACACGGATCGGGAGGGGTAGGTCGGTAGATCGGTAGATCGGTAGATTGGTAGGTTGGTAGGTTTACAAGGTAGGCAGGGTGCATCGTAGCCAGGGTCCGAGCGCGGACTGGGTTCGGGTGCGGACTCTTCATCGAAGCCTGTTGGTGACCGGGTGCGGCCGTCACGCCAAGGGCGGTCGCAAGGCCAGCGTAGCCGGGCATCGGGTGTGCGCGGCAAGGTAAGGGAGGAGATATGGCTCAGGATGATGCGGTCTGCAAGGTGGACAAGCCTGTGGGGGCGGTTATGGTTGTCGGCGGCGGGATTGCTGGCATCCAGGCCTCGCTGGATCTGGCCGAGACTGGTTACAAGGTCTACCTGGTCGAGCATAAGTCGGCCATCGGCGGGCATATGGCCCAACTGGATAAGACGTTTCCCACGAACGACTGCGCGATGTGTATTGTCAGCCCGAAGTTGGTGGATTGTGGCCGGCATCGCAACATCGAGTTGCTGACGGGGAGCGATGTGGTCGGTATCCAGGGTGAGGTGGGGGATTTCTCTGTTCGGGTGCGGACTCGCCCACGGTACATTAACATTGATGCGTGCACAGGGTGTGGGGATTGCGCGGACGTGTGTCCGGTGATCGTTCCTTCGGATGCGGCCGGGGCGGGCGCCGGTGGTTTCAACGAGGGGCTGGTGGATCAGCGGGCGGCCTACAAGTTGTATCCGCAGGCGGTGCCCAATGCGTACGCGATCGAGAAGCGGGGTATCGCTCCGTGCCGGGATGCGTGTCCGGCGGGCCAGCGGGCGCAGGGGTATATCGCTCTGATCCGCGAGGGCCGGTATGAGGATGCGCTGCGGGTGATCAAGGAGGATAATCCGTTCCCCGGTATCTGCGGGCGGATCTGCAATCACCGGTGTGAGGATGCGTGCAATCGGGGCAAGTTGGATGAGCCGATCAATATCCGGGCGCTGAAGCGGTTTGTGACGGATAAGGTGTACGCGCAGCCGCGGGCGGCGCCGGAACGGGTGGAGCCGCGGTATGAGGAGCAAGTGGCGGTCATCGGCGCGGGCCCGTGCGGGTTGACGGCGGCGCAGGATCTGTGCATGCTGGGATATGGGGTGACGGTGTTCGAGGCGCTGCCGGTGGCCGGGGGGATGTTGCGGGTGGGGGTCCCGGAGTACCGGCTCCCATCGTGGATTGTGGATCGGGAGGTGCAGGATATCGTCGATCTGGGTGTGGATCTGCGGTTGAACACGCGGGTCGACAGTCTGGACGCGGTCTTCGGCGAGGGGTTCGACGCGGTGTTGGTGGCGGTGGGTGCGCACGAGGGGATCCGGTTGCCGATTCCCGGGGCGGATCTGGACGGGGTGTTGCTGAATACGACGTTTCTGCGCGATGTGCGGCTGGCGCAGTCGCAGGGCGGAGGCGCCACAGGAGGGAACAGGGAGGAGGGGTACAAGGGTCCGGAGTTGGGGGAGCGGGTGGCGGTGATCGGGGCGGGGGATGTGGCGATGGATGTGGCGCGCACGGCGCTCCGGTTGGGGTCGGAGGTGCACGTGTATTACCGCCGCACGCGCGAGGAGGCGACGGCGGACCGGGAGGAGATGCGGCACGCGGAGGAGGAGGGGGTGGTGTTCCACTGGCAGGTGACGCCGGTGGAGGTGGTGGGAGATGGGGACGGGCGCATGCAGGGTTTGCGGTGCGTGCGGACGGAGCAGGGGTTGCCCGACGAGACGGGCCGTCGCCGCCCCGTGCCGATTTCTGGGTCGGAGCATTTTGTCCCGTGTGACAATGTGATTTTCTCGGTGGGGCAGCGGGCCGGTCTGGCGTTTATTCCGGAGAGTGCGGGGGTGGGGATCACGCGCCAGCAGACGATCGCGATCAATCCCAACACGCTGGCGGCGACCCGCCCGGGGGTGTTCGCGGCAGGGGATGTGACGACGGGGACGGCGTTTGTGATCGAGTCGGTTGCGTCGGGCCATCAGGCTGCGGAGTCGATCGATCGGTATCTGCGGGGGCAGGATCTGGAGCCGCCGCCCAGGCCGGATCTACCAGTGGTGGAGTTGACGCGGGCGGAGATCGATGAACGGGTGGCCAGCGGTGAGGTGGAGGTCCAGAACCGGGTGCCGATGGATGAGCTGGCGGCTGGGGAGCGGGTTTCGTCGTTCGAGGAAGTGGTGGCGGGGTATACGGATGAGCAGGCTCAGGCGGAGGCGGCGCGGTGCCTGGCCTGCGGGATTTGCTCGGAGTGTCTGAGTTGTGTGTATACGTGCCAGGCGGACGCGATCGATCACGATATGGTGGAGCAGGTGCAGGATATCGAGGTCGGCGCGGTGGTGCTGGCCCCCGGGTATGAGGCGTATGTGCACGACGTGGGCGCGCATGAGTCGTACGTGGCGGGTCGGGCAGGGGAGTATGGCTGGGGCCGTTTCCCCAATGTGGTCACGGGGTTGCAGTTCGAGCGGTTGTTGAGTGCTTCTGGCCCGACGTTGGGGCACGTCCAGCGGCTTTCGGATGGGCGCACGCCGAGGCGGATTGCTTTCTTGCAGTGTGTGGGCTCGCGCGATCAGGATCACGATTATTGTTCGGCGGTGTGTTGTATGTACGCCACGAAAGAGGCCATCATGGCCATGGAGCATGAGCCGGACACGCAGGTCACGGTGTTCATGATGGATATGCGGGCGTTCAGCAAGGGGTACGAGGAGTATTATCGCCGGGCGCAGGAGCGGTACGGTATCCGCTTCGTCCGCTCTCGGATTTCGTATGTGCGGGAGGATCCGCAGACGCATAATTTGATTTTGCGGTACGTGGGGGATGGGGGCGAATCAGCGAATCAGCGAATCAGCGAATCAGCGAGTGAGCAAATGGCGACCGAAGGTTGCACCGATTCAGCGGACGGAGAGCAGGGTGTTCGCCTGGGTGGGTCTGCAATCTGCGAGGATGAGTTCGATCTGGTGGTGCTCTCCGTGGGGATGGAGATTTCGGAGGGTGTGCGGGAGTTGGGGCGGCGGCTGGGTGTGGGGTTGGATGAGCACGGGTTCTGCCGCACGCGGTCTTTTGTGGAGGCGGCTGTTTCCCCGCTGGAGACGAGCCGGCCGGGGGTTTTCGCGATCGGGCCGTTCCGCGAGCCGAAGGATATCCCCGAATCGGTGGTGGAGGCGAGCGGCGCGGCGGCGGCGGTCGGGGCGGTTTTGGCGCCGGCGCGATGGACGCGCACGGAGGACGTGGTGGTCCCACCGGAGCGGGATGTGGTCGACGAGGAGGCACGGGTGGGGGTGTTCGTGTGCCACTGCGGGTCGAATATCGGGGGGTTCCTGGATGTGCCGGCGGTGGCGGAGTATGCGGCGGGTTTGCCTGGGGTGCTGCACGCGGAGCATAATCTGTATACGTGCTCGCAGGACTCGATCCAGCATATCACGGAGCAGACGGTGGCGTTGGGGCTGAACCGGGTGGTGGTGGCGTCGTGCACTCCGCTGACGCACGAGCCGTTGTTTCAGGATAGTGTGCGCCAGGCGGGGTTGAATCCGGCGTTGTTCCAGATGGCGAATATTCGCAATCAGTGTTCGTGGGTGCATTCGGATGAATGGGATGCGGCGACGGCGAAGGCGAAGGATCTGGTGCGGATGGCGGTGGCGAAGGCGGTGCGGTTGGAGCCGCTGCACAAGAGTGAGGTGGCGGTTCAGAAGGCGGTGTTGGTGGTCGGCGGCGGGGTGGCGGGGATGACGGCGGCGCTGACGCTGGCGGATCAGGGTTTTCCGGTGCACCTGGTCGAGCGGGAGGGGCGGCTGGGCGGGAATTTGTGGAACGTCAGGACGCTGGTGGAGTGGGACGACGGCTTGATGTGGCGGGATCCACAGGTTTACTTGCAGCACTTGATCAAGCGAGTGGAGGCGCATCCCCAGATCAGGGTGCAGCTTCGGAGTGAGTTTTTGGAGAGCAGTGGGTTTGTGGGGAATTTCACGTCACGGTTGCGCGGCCCGGAGGGGGAGTTCGAGTTGCGGCACGGGGCGACGATTGTGGCGACGGGCGGGGTGGAGTACCGGGGGCCGGAGTATGGGTACGGCACGGATCCGCGGATTGTGACGCAGCAGGAGTTTGAGGCGTGGCTGGCCGAAGAGCGGGCAGGGATGCCCGCGGTCCATACCGAAGAGCGGGCA
>Ga0180438_10005526_pt1 | contig 17499 bp, 18 predicted proteins | sample SS_ome_12_FD_132455 | JGI IMG/M metagenome (GOLD analysis project Ga0180438, IMG submission 132455) | Hypersaline lake sediment archaeal communities from the Salton Sea, California, USA - SS_3_D_2 metaG | ecosystem: Environmental > Aquatic > Non-marine Saline and Alkaline > Hypersaline >...
ACAAGGCGGAATACGGCAGGTACGCGACCAGCATCAAGGGCGTCTACGCAGCCGGCGATTGCCGACGCGGCCAGTCGCTCGTTGTCTGGGGCATCAATGAAGGGCGCGAGGCCGCGCGTGAAATTGACCGTTACCTGATGGGTGCGACCAGCCTTCCATAGGGGTTTGAGCGGCGGTCGCGACCTGGCCGGACACGCGGTGTCGGACAGGAACCGGGCTGCGACTCAATAATCGCCCAGGCACTCTGGTTCGTCCATTTCTCTCGCCGTGGCGCAAGACCTGCAAAGCGCTATAACCCTGTGTTTTGTCAAAAGCATACAAGAATTCCCTGCGTGCCCTGCACCTCTGCGAGAATTGCACACGGGTGCGACAGGATTCTGAAGCGGGCTAATCGGGCTGGCTCTCGCAGAGAAGCAGGGCGCGCAGAGGTTTAATAATTATACGAAGTGAACTTTGGACACCTGGCGAGAGATTGGAGCCTGGACCGGTCATCGCGGTGAACCCGGGAAATGCAGAACCTGGCGGTATCTGCCAGTTAGAGTTCAAGCTGCTGCGAATTGCGGGATGGTCGCGTCGTTCTAGTCGAATAGCGTCGACTTTTTGTGCTGGTACTTCTGTTCACACTGCCGGATAAATCGTTCCAGCAGGCGTTCGCTGCCGTTTTCAAAATCGATGAACTCGAGGCCCAGCAGGTATTCGTCCTGGGACAGGCGGCGTGCGACCACGACCCTGCAGCGCGCATACAGCTTCGAGTTGTACTTGTCCATATCCGGAAATTCCGTAACGGCCTTGAGGCGGATCTGGTCGAGCGGATGGTTCTGAATGCCGCGCGGCTCTATCTCGTCGGCAATCCAGCTGTCGCAACTGAACTGCAGTCCCTTGTTGGAGATGTCAGTCGATTCGACAGGAATAACGGAGCCGTCCTCCAGAATCAATTCGATCGGAAGCTTGATCTTGTAGCGGTGAGCAGTACGGCGCTCATACGGTATCGTCTTTATCAGAGACATAGCATCTAAATTGTAGTATATGAAATCTTCAGATGCAGCAGATCTCAATTATTGTAACCTTTTGTTATAAATAGCTATTTTTCTGATTTTTTCACGGTTTGCCGGGTTTTCCGCTAAAGTTTGGCCAGCGCGGCGTCGTAATCCGGCTCCTGTGCGATTTCAGGCACCTGCTCTGTGTAGGCGACCTTGCCGTTTTCATCGATGACGATAACGGATCGAGAGGTGAGGCCCCTGATGGGTCCGTCTGCAATGGTAAGGCCGTAATCCTGGCCAAACTCGGGGTTTCTGAACGTCGACAGCGTGATCACATTATCCAGGCCCTCGGCGCCGCAGAATCGCCCGAGTGTCGGTGGCAGGTCGGCCGAGATACACAGCACCACGGTGTTGTCCAGCGAACCGGCCGCGCTATTGAAGCGGCGTGTGGATTCAGCGCAAATGCCGGTGTCGATGGCGACGAATATATTCAGAATCACTTTTTTGCCGGCAAAGTCCGACAGTGACGTTTCACCCATCTCGGAGTTGGTCAGGGTGAATGCAGGTGCATCGGAACCAACGGCTGGCAGTTCGCCGACGGTATGAATTTCGTTGCCTTCGAGTGTGATAGTAGCCATAGTGCCTCCCGTTTTGTGAGCCGCTATCCTTGCACAGCCATGGCGTCAATATTCCATGGGGCTGTTAAGGGTTTGGTTGATTATTTTCGAGCCTTGTACGCTGCTTTATATGCGGAATATACAGCATCGCCGAAGCATACAAAATACACATCGGTAATATCCGGATACTTTTTCGCTTCTGCCAGCACCGTATCGACTGCAATATGTGCGGCCAGTTCGACAGGGTAGCCGTAGACGCCGCAGCTGATCGCGGGGAACGCAATGCTGTGTACGGCGTTTTCGTGTGCCAGTTTCATCGAGTTCTGGTAGCAACCGGCCAGCAGTGCGGCCTCGTTGTTATCGCCGCCGTGCCAGACAGGGCCCACGGTGTGGATTACGTGTCTGGCCGGCAGACGGTAGCCGGCCGTTATCTTGGCATCGCCGGTTGCGCAGCCGTTCAGGGTTCTGCATTCTGCCAGCAAGTCAGGGCCGGCCGCGCGGTGGATGGCGCCATCGACACCGCCGCCGCCCAGCAGCGAATTATTCGCGGCATTCACAATAGCATCCACTTCGAGTGTGGTGATGTCCTCGGTAACAATGTGAACAGCAGTCAAATCGTGTCCTGGAAAAAGTGACTGACAACGCAAATATGATAACATTCCGGCCGTGTTCTGCCAGATCGGCACTGAGACAGGCGCATATCAAACAAATTTTAAAGGGGATTGGATATGGATGAGTTGAACCTCGAACGTATCGATGTGACGAGCATCGATATACCCGCCTTGATCGATACCTACGTGATCCCGTGGGGGCTGAATATCATTTTTGCGATTCTTATCTTCATCGTTGGTAAGTACCTGGTTGGCGTGATAACCCGGCTAGTGAAAAAGTTGATGGGTAAGGCGCACATGGACTCCATCCTGGTCAACTTCATCGGTTCGATCATCAAATCCATCCTGCTGCTTTTTGTTGTTATCGCGTCATTGGATCAGTTGGGCGTCAATACGACGTCATTGATTGCTCTGATCGGTGCCGCCGGCCTGGCCGTTGGTCTGGCTCTGCAGGGTTCGCTGCAGAACCTGGCTTCAGGCGTTATGCTGATCGTGTTCAGGCCCTTCAAGGACGGCGATTTCGTCGAAGCGGGCGGCACCATGGGTGTGGTTGAGGAGATCGGCATCTTCACCACGAAAATGCGCACCGGCGACAACAAGGAGGTCATCGTGCCAAATGGCCAGATTTTTGGCGGCATTATCACCAACTATTCCGCGCGCGATACTCGTCGCGTCGATATGGTTTTCGGTATCGGTTACGGTGACGACATCCGCAAGGCCAAGGAGTTGATCACCGGTATCATCGAGGCTGATGAGCGCATCCTGAAGGACCCCGCTCCCCTGGTCGCGGTAGGCGAACTGGCTGACAGCAGCGTCAATTTCAACGTGCGCCCCTGGGTCAAAAGCAGCGACTACTGGTCGGTTTATTTCGATCTGAATGAAAAGATAAAGAACGCGTTTGACGAGAACGGTGTCTCGATACCCTTTCCGCAAATGGATGTTCACCTGCAGAAGGCTGAATAAGCAGAAAACATAATAAAGGAACAACAGGAACCATGTACAAGCGAGCATTATTATTTGGTGTGTCAATGGCGCTGGCGGCGCCGGGTGCTATATCGGCTGAAGAAGAGAAAAAAGACAAGGACTCGCCGTGGACGGCGACGCTTGGCCTCGGCTACGTGAACACCTCGGGTAATACCAATACCGAAACACTGGTGTTCAAGGCGGATGTGGCTTACGAGATCGAGAAGTGGAAGCATACCGCGACCTTCGATACCCTGAATACGAGTACCGATGATGTCACGACCGCCGACAGACTGAGGTTTGGCGCACAGTCGAACTACAAATTCAGGCCGCGCGACTACTTCTACGGGAATTTCAATTACGAGGATGACGCGTTCAGCGGCTTCGAATACCAGGCCAAGCTGAGTATAGGTTACGGGCGCAAGATCATAAAAACCGAAAGGCACGAACTCGACGGTGAAATCGGTCCCGGTTACAGGAAATTCAAACCGGATAATCAGCCGTCCGAGGACGAAGCCCTGCTGCGCCTGGCCGGCAAGTACAAGTGGACCATATCGAAGTTTTCTTCGTTTACCCAGGACCTGATAGGCGACTTCGGTGAGCTGCAGGATGAGTGGCGCTCGGTTACGGCCCTGCGAACCACGATCTACGAAGATCTGTCACTGAGGCTGCAGTACGAAGTCAGGTACCTCGATGTCGTTCCCGTGGGCAACGACAATTACGACCGTACGACAACGGTGTCGCTTGATTACACTTTCTAGCGATGCGGGGTGCATCGCATCCTGTAGGAGCGGCTTTAGCCGCGAATCACCCTTTGGCTGAAGAAGAACATTAAAGTCCGCGAAAAACGCAAACAACGCAAAAATAAATTTCCGGTAGAAAAGAATTTCGCGTTGTTTGCGTTCTTTGCGGACCAAATGATCCTGGCAACCTGAAGAGCAATTCGCGGCTAAAGCCGCTCCTACGGTCGTTTCATCCCTCTTATTGCCCGTCAGCCGCAACGAAACTCGCCACCTGTTTATCGTCCGCGTACAGCTCCAGTCTGTCGCCTGCTATGCGGTAACGTGACACCGTTGTCAGCATTTTATGAAATACCATCTCAAAGCCTTCGGTTTGCGGGCAGGCCATGCGCGTCGAGGCCAGCAGGCCGAAGCTGAGATGGTCATCCTTGTGCCTGTAGGGGCCGAAGATATTATTGCAGCCGTCGTTGCCTGTGACCCGCTCTGCTTCAAAACGCAAGTTCGGTGCTTTTGATCCGGAATACGCGATTTCCTCCTCATAGAGCTGGGCCAGGTTCCAGGTGGTTTCCAGTAGCGGCCTGTCGCCGGACACGACACCGGATGTGCAGGCCGGAAGGAGAACCAGGAGATTGAGTAAATAAAGCCATCTGTGCATGTTGATCTCTCGATATCAGTTTTAAAGTTTGACCTGTACTGCGCCCGAGCCGGTAATGGCTTTCTTGCGCGCTTCTTCGACCGTGTCACCCCGCGCCAGAACGACCCCCATGCGCCGCTGTCCGCTTACTTCGGGTTTGCCGAACAGGCGCAGCTGGGTGTCTTCCTGCGCCAGCGCACCGTCGAGATTGTCGAAACTCGGTTGCTCGGAGTCACCCTGTACCAGGATCACGCTGCTGGCGCTTGGGCCATGAAAATGAACGTTGGGAATGGGCAGTCCCAGAATGGCGCGGGCATGCAGTGCGAACTGCGACAGGTCCTGTGAAATCATTGTTACCATGCCGGTGTCGTGTGGCCTCGGCGAGACTTCGCTGAAGATCACGTCGTCATCCTTGATGAACAGTTCAACACCAAAAATGCCGCGTCCGCCAAGCGCGCCGGTGATTTTTTCAGCGATTTCGCGCGCTTTTTGCAATGCGGTGTCCGACATCGATTGTGGCTGCCAGGACTGGCGGTAATCCCCGTCGATCTGTATATGGCCGATCGGTTCACAGAAGCTGGTGCCGCCGGCATGGCGTACCGTAAGCTGGGTGATTTCGTAATCGAAATCGACGAACCCTTCGACGATGACCTTGCCTGCCCCGGTGCGTCCGCCCTCCTGGGCATAGTTCCAGGCCTTTTCGATGTCACTTTCGCACTTGATGGTGCTCTGGCCTTTACCCGACGAACTCATGATCGGCTTGACCACGCAGGGTATGCCGATTTCTTTCAATGCTCGGTCGAATTCCTCACGGCTGGCTGCGAAACGGTAAGCGGAGGTTTTGATTCCGAGTACTTCTGCAGCCAGGCGGCGAATACCCTCGCGGTTCATGGTCAGCTGCGCAGCCCTCGCCGTGGGTATCACCTTGTAGCCTTCGGCCTCGAGCTCGATCAGTGTGCCGGTCGCGATGGCCTCGATCTCGGGCACTATGTAATGGGGCTTTTCAGCTTCGATTACCGTCCGCAGTGCCTTCCCGTCGAGCATGGAAATGGTGTGGCTGCGGTGCGCGACCTGCATCGCCGGCGCGTTGGCATAGCGGTCGACAACGATCACCTCAACACCCAGGCGCTGAAGTTCGATCACGACTTCCTTGCCGAGCTCGCCGCCGCCGCAGAACAGCACGCGGGTCGCAGTAGGGGATAGCGGTGTGCCGATAGCAATCATGGTTCGTTCCTATGTCTGGAAGGCGATATATTAGCAGTTAACAGTGAATCGTTAACAGTTAACAACTGGCGGGCGATGCTTTGATTTAGCCCGCTTCAAACGTTATGGTGGTGTTTGTAGGAGCGGCCCTTCGGTTTATCTCAGGACATGCTTTAGCCGCGAAGAACGCAAAATACGCGAAAGCCTTTTATGCTGGCTGCTAATCCCGGCGCAACTTATAGCCTGATACGTATTTGCGCCATTGGCGTTCTTCGCGGCTAAAGCCGCTCCTACAGGCGACTCAGCGTTGGCAATGCGTGCAGTAGAAGGTCGAACGCTGTTGCTGCTTGATCTGCCTTATCGGTTTGCCGCATTGCGGACAGGGTTTGCCTGCCTTGCCATAGACGCGCAGCCTCAGCGCAAAGTAGCCCGGCTGTCCGTTTTCGCGGATGTAGTCGCGCAGGGTCGTGCCGCCCTGCGTGATCGACTCGGTCAGTACTTGTTTGATCGACGCTACGAGTTTTCCACAGCGCGCCATCGACAGGGTGCCGGCTCTGCGCTTCGGGTTGATGCCGGCCAGGAACAGGGACTCACAGGCGTAGATATTGCCCACACCGACCACTATGTGGCTGTTCATGATAACCGACTTGATCGATGCGCTGCGTTTGCGTGTTTGCTCGTGCAGGTAAGCTGCATTGAAACCCTCCTGGAGCGGTTCGGGCCCGAGTGAAGAAAGCAGTTTGTGCCGCTCAGGGGCTTTGTCTGTCCAGAGCACCGCGCCGAAGCGCCGGGGATCGTGCAGCCGCAGCGACAGGCCGTTGTCCAGCAAAAAATCCACGTGGTCGTGTTTCCTGGCGGGCGTGCCGGGCGGGCATACGCGCAGGCTGCCCGACATGCCCAGGTGGATGATGACCGTGCCGGTTTCGAACCTGAGCAGTATGTACTTGCCGCGCCGGTCGACCGCATGAATGCGCTGCCCGCTGATTTTACTGCGAAGACGTCGCGGCACGGGCCAGCGCAGCGCATGGTTTCTGACGACCAGGTCATTGATGACATGGTGGTTGATGTGCGGTTCGATGCCGCGTCGAGTCGTCTCGACCTCGGGAAGTTCCGGCATGTTGCGTAATTATGGAAGCCGGCTAGAGTTCGCGCTCGATCTCGTCGGTATCCACCTGGCCGCTGATGCGCCTTCGGATGTGCGACCACGAAACGCCGATGCTCAGTACGCAGACGATCATCACCTGGATGATGTAGGAGAGCACCCGAACACTGTCGGTCGGTATATTGAATACATCGAAAATCAGCCAGATCATCAGGCCGAAGAAAGCGACCGCAAGCATGATGCCAATAGCGCCGAGCGAGCCGAGTGTCGCGCGTATCAGTATGATCCAGCAAATGATCAGGATGACACCGACAAACCCCTTGTAAACGGTAAATGTCGGGAATTCACCTTCTATCCAGTGGAAATACGAATAGCCTTCGGGATTGTAAGTTGCGAACACGACAAGGGTCGCGAAAATGAACCTGATGATGAACGAATCCCAGCCGAACCTGCTTACAACCGCCATAACTGAACCTTTCTGTGTCTGATAGAGGCCTATTCATGCTGTTCCTGCGATGCGGCTAAACAATGATTACGTGGAACAGCAGTGGTGCGTATTATAAATAGTCCGTCTGGAAATTACTCGCCCTTTTCCCGGACGGCTCCGGAGAGCGCGCCCGGGTTCAGCAATCGGTCATAAAACTCCAGGTTGAAGTGATACTCGATTTCCAGGTCGGGGCGGGCGATGATCAGCCACGGGTCCGTGTCGGTCACCACGAGTTGAACCGGTTCGGGATTGCCGGCGAGATAGACGCGGATGTTTTCCAGGGATTCGCGCGGCATGTAATTGTGTACACCAAAAGCCTGGCCGCGGTTCCAGTGGTACAGCGTTTCGTTGATCACATCCGCACCCAGCATCCTGTCGCTGTGCCAGCGGCCGGTTGTATCACGGTGGAGCGTGTGCGTCGGTAATTCGAGTTTTTCAATGTCCGCATCGCTGCCCAGCAGCTCGCGCGCGACCAGCGTGCCGGTTTGCGAACTCAGCAGGGGATAGAAGTGGTCGTCGATCAGGTGAACCGTGTCGCCGATGCGCACGTAGCGGTAGTCGTTTATCGGATTGGCGATCCCGAAATAAACGGTTTTATCATTGAAGGTAACCGACGTGGCCGGCTCGGACAGTCCGTACTTTTCGAGTTCCAGCGTGCTTGTGGAATAGGCTGCATGGCTGGCGGTGTCGAGCATGTTCAGCAGGGTGTCGATGCGAAACGCATTTGCTTCGATGTTGATCGGATGCAGCATGTGCCACGTGTCTCCGGTTTTCTCCAGTTCTATATCGCGCTGATTGTGGCGAACGCGTATCCGTGTAACCTGTTCGGCTTCAAGTTGAGTCAGTTTCGCACTTGTCGAGCCGGGCTTTTCGTTCTGCTTGTCGAAATAAAGGTAGCCGGCCAGCGCCAGCACGAAAAGGAGCAATACTATGTTCAGCAGAGTACGCGACTGCATCGGCAGGGTCAGCGCTTGCGCCGGCGCAGCCAGATGAATACGCCGGCGATTATCAGGGCTGCGGGAAGCAGGTAGCGATGAACAGCCTCGATCAGCAACAACTCGCTGTCATCCAGCTGTAATTGTGTATCGGGTGCGTTCTTTGTCTCCACCGCGATCAGGTCGTCGTCACCGGCCAGCCAGTTGAAAATATTCAGCGCCAGGGACAGGTTGGTGCCCGCGCCGATATATCTGTTGGCCAGAAAATCACTGTCGCCCGAAACAATGATGCGCTGGCTGGCCTTGTCGCTGCTGTTCTCCAAGTCGCGTTCCAGCGCCAGTATGATGCCGACAGGGCCCTTGATGTCGCCATTATCCGGCTCATACGCGATTTCGCTTCCCAGCGCGCTAACCTCAGCCCAGCTTTCAGGTAATGAGCGGGCAATGTCTGTTGCGTCGAAGTCATCGCCTGTCTGCTCGACACCGCGGCTTATCGGGAACAGGGCATTGTACGGGATGTCTTCAGTAATGGGGTGGACGTGACCGTCGAGCAGGGCCGGCACCATCGCCGGGTGCTGAATACCCAGCGTTTTGCGCAGGTTGGGGTTGTTGTCTACGATGACCCCGGGAAGGAAGCGGATGCCGAGTGTTTCCGAAATTCTGTCGGTGTTCTGCATTTCGCCAGGATCCATCATCCACAACAGGTTGCCCCCATCCTCGATATAAGTCTTTATGTGGCCTACCTCGCCGTCGAGCAGTTCCCTGGCGGGCGCTGCCAGCACCAGCACGGCAGTGTCGGCCGGCAGGGCCGAAAGCAGCAGGTTGCTGGCCTGTACCGAAAAGCCTTTTGTGCCCAGTTCTGCGACGATCGTTTTGTAGCCTGTGCTGTCATCGTCGCTAATGCTGCGCTCGCCGTGCCCCTTGAGGAATACAACCCTGCGGGAACCGGGCCGGCTCAATCGCAATAGAGCATTGCTGACAGTCTGCTCGCTCAGCGATGGAATGATTTCCCTGTTGTCGTTGTATTTGACAACGACCTGGTTGTACCGCTCGACTCCGTCGCGCTGTGCGGATTCAAAATCCACGCCGGGGTCGATTATGTTGAATGAAAAATCATTCTTCTCGCGCTGATAACGCTGCATGATTTCTTCTATAGCGGCACGAACGGTGTCATCGACCTGTGCGTAGATAGTGATGTGCACCGGGTGCTCGAGCGTATTGAGCAGATCGATGCTGTTTTGCGACAGCGTGTTGCGCTTGTTGCTTGTCCAGTCGAACTGGGTGGTATGCGTGTTGCTTAACCAGCCGAGCAGGCCGACGGCCGTAAGAAGCAGAAAAACAAAAATAAGCTTCTGCACCAGCAGGTTTATACGGACGTTGCGTGTGACTCTCACTGGCTTAACCCTGCAGTCGCCGCGAATCGAGCTGGCGGATTGTCAACACGAGAAATGTCGCAATAAAAAGCATGAAAAAACCAAGGTCAGCAGTATCAACCAGGCCGCGCAGCATTGAGCCGAAATGAGAAGAAAGGGACAGGTGGGTGAAGCTGCTGTACTCCTGTCCGAAGCTGCCGCCAATGATCCAGAAGAACAGAATAAGGCCCAGGCTGCTGACGGCGGCAACGATCGGATTTGATGTCAGGGATGAAATGTAAAGGCCGACGGAAGCAAATGACGCCAGCAGTAAAACCAGTGATACCAGGCCGGCCGCCAGCTTTCCGAGGTCGAGTTCGGTGCCGCCAAGCAGTGACAATGGCATGAGGCTGATGATCAGGACGAAGGCAAGCATGAACATAAGGATGCCGGCGAATTTTCCCAGGACGATTTGGGTCATGCTGACCGGTGAAGACATTAGCAGCGCTATCGTGCCGCTGCGCAATTCTTCCGATATCAGCCGCATCGAAAGCAGGGGTGTCACCATTAAAAGGATCATGCTTGCGGTTTCGAGGGTGGGGCGTGCAATCAGATCCGTGGCCCCGGGGGCGTTGTGGAGGGTAGCCAGGGTTGATTGAAGCTCCATGAATTCGTAAACGTACACAAAGAAATAGTAACTCAGGATAATTTGAGTGACGGCCAGCACCGCCCATGCCAGCGGCGACAGAAACATGCTGCGTAATTCACGGAACGCTATCGTTGCAATCATGCGCTTTTCTCGTCACTCAGTGTCAGGTTGACAAAAATATGTTCCAGTGAGTGTTCGTATGGGAACAGCTTGCACAAACCCCAGTCGTTGTCGACCGCAAGTGCGGCGAGCTTGTCGGCAGTCGTGTTGATACGCACCAGGAAATGCTCATCGTCCTGCTGCTCTACATGGTCGATAATGGAGGCGGCGCGCATCTCGTCCATGGACGGCGGCCTGCCCAGCGAGATTATGTATTTTCCCGTGGCCTGATGTTCGAGCAGGCCTTCCATGCCCGAAGCATAAACCAGGCTGCCCTCATTGATGATCTGTACCCGGTTGCAGACCGTCTCCACTTCGGGAAGGATGTGGGTCGACAGTATGATGCCGTGACTCTTGCCGAGTTCGGTTACCAGGTCCCGGATCTCGCGAATCTGTATCGGGTCGAGGCCGACCGTGGGTTCGTCCAGGATGATGACCTCTGGCGAATGCACGATAGCCTGGGCAATGCCGACCCGTTGCTGGAAACCTTTGGACAGGTTGGCGATCAGTCGCCTGCCGACCTGCTCAAGGCCGCAGCGCTGCCTGGCAAGCGCCATCGCATCATCGATATCGGACTTTTTGATGCGCCTGAGTTTCGCGCAGTAGCGCAGGTATTCGTCAACGGTCATCTCCTTGTAAAGAGGAGGTGTTTCCGGGAGGTATCCGAGAGCGGCCTTGGCTGCGCCCGGCTCGTCGAGCAGATCGACACCGTTGATCATGATCTGGCCGCGGGTCGGCGCCAGGTTTCCGCTGAGCATCTGCATGGTCGTGGATTTGCCGGCGCCGTTGGGGCCGAGAAAACCAAGAATATCGCCAGCGGCCAGCTCGAAACTGATATCGTTGACGGCGCAGTGGTCGCCGTAATACCGCACCAGGTTGTTGACCGAAATCAGTGGCTGTGAGGACATGCGCGGTATTATTCTATATTTCAGCCGCTATGCAAGTTAAATAATATTAATTCACCGCAAAGGCGCAGAGGTTTTTCAAGCAGAGTGGGCATCGCCCGCTGTAACCGTAATGGTGGGCACTGCCCACCTTGCAGATATATCCAGCCATATACGCTAAGCCTGAAAACACCTCTCCGCTTTTACGGTCAATCCCATAGATTCGATTCGCGTCTTTGCGGTGCGTGATTCCTGTAAAATTCACCCATGAAATATCTCGGCGTGGACACCGGCGGCACCTTTACCGACTTTCTTCTCTTCGACGATGACAGCGGCAGGCTTGCCATTCACAAGGTACTGTCGACGCCCGACGCACCCGAGCACGCAATTCTGCAGGGTATCGCCGACCTGGGTGTCGATACGGAGGATCTGCTGCTGGTGCACGGATCCACTGTTGCGACCAATGCCGTGCTGGAAGGCAAGGGTGTGCGCACGGTTTACATCACCAACAGCGGCCTGGCCGATGTGCTCACGATCGGCCGCCAGGCGCGCAAGGAGCTGTACAACCTGCAGCCACGGAAAACAGCGCCGTTGATTCCGCCGGAATTCTGCGTTGAAGTGGATTCGAGACTGGGCGCCGACGGCGTAGCCATCGCGGCAATGAGCGACGAAGAGCTGGGCGCCCTGTGCTCAGGTGTTGAAGAGCTTGCGCCCGAGGCTGTTGCGGTCAATCTGCTGTTTTCGTTCATCGATGATGGCGAAGAGAAGCGCATTGAATCGGCGCTGAAGCGACACGGGCCGGATACATTGTTTATCAGCCGGTCGTCCGACGTGCTGCCCGAGTACAAGGAGTACGAACGCGGCATGACTACGACGCTGAATGCCTACGTCGGACCCCTGATGCAGGGCTACCTGCGCCGGCTCGAATACAGCGCGCCGGGGTGCCGGCTGGCCGTTATGCAGAGTTCCGGTGGCACCGCCAGCGCGCACCAGGCAGGGCGCTACCCGGTGCAACTGTTACTTTCGGGGCCTGCCGGCGGCCTGAAGGGTGCCCAGTACGCCGCGGCCAGGTCCGGGTTTGACCGCCTGCTGTCATTCGACATGGGCGGGACCTCGACTGACGTTTCCATCATTGACCAGGAAATCGGTTTCACCACCGAGGGGCGGATCGGCGGCTATCCCGTGGCGGTGCCAATGGTCGATATGCACACCATCGGCGCAGGCGGCGGCTCCATCGCTTGCGTCGATGCCGGTGGCATGCTGCTGGTCGGACCGGAATCCGCGGGTGCCGACCCCGGACCGGCCTGCTACGGCAAGGGCGGTAAACGGGCGACGGTCACCGATGCGAATGTCGTGCTGGGCAGGCTGCTGCCGGATGCCTTTCTTGGTGGACGCATGGTTCTGGACAAAGACAGGTCGGAGCAGGCCGTGGCCGCGGTGGCGAAGGACCTGGGTATGAGCCTTCACGAAGCAGCCAGCGGTATCATCGATGTCGTCAACGACCACATGGTGCGGGCCCTGCGGGTCATGTCGGTGCAGCGCGGCGAGGATCCGAAGGACTATACGCTGGTATCGTTCGGGGGAGCGGGCGGTCTCCACGTCTGTGCCCTGGCCGATGCACTGCAGATGCGGCGCGCGCTGGTGCCGGCCAATGCCGGTGTGCTCTCGGCGCTGGGCATGCTTGCCGCAGAGCCCAGCCGCGAGCGCTCGATGACCATACAGATGCCGCTGAAGGAGTGCAACACGGTTGATATCGAGGAGCAGTACCGGCAACTGCACGAGATCGCCGGGCAGGAACTGAAAGAAATCGCCGGCGACTGCGACATGCGCGCGCTGTACAGCGTCGACCTGCGTTACCGGGGCCAGAGTTACACCCTGAATCTGCTCTGGGACTCGCCAGAAGAACTCGAATACGCGTTCCACGAACTGCACGATTCCCAGTACGGCCACCGCATGGACATCGATGTCGAACTGGTCAACCTGCGTCTGCGCCTGCTCGGTGAAAAACCGTCATTTGATCTGCCCGAATGGCATCCGGCAGCGGCAGGCGGGAAAAGGTTCAACGCGGTTTACGGCTTCGATGAGCCGGTCGCGGTTTGGCCGCGTGAGGGGCTGGGGGTTGATGAAACGATCAATGGACCGGCCCTGATTACGGAAACTACATCGACGACATGGATTGATGCAGACTGGCGGGCCCGGGCGGATCGATGGGGCAACCTGCTGCTTGAGCGATCGGGTCGGACCAATGCAAGCGAGGTTAATTAGAGGCCAGGTTCAGCCCCGTGGCTGATATCACGTCTTAAACGTACGGTTCCTGGCGCAAAACAGTCCGTTCAGGAACATGCTGGCAAATGCGCGTACCAGGGATTATTTTTCGGTATTGAAAACCTGGCTCCAGGCGCCGCAGCCGAATCAGGTTTTGATTTCTCCGCGGCAATTTCAGATACTTGGGCTGGTTCGAGCCATCTTCCGACAGGTGAAGAAAATGAAAGAAACTTTGAAGCCGGGTATCAAATACGAACATAAATTTATTATTCCCCCGTCAAAAACGGTACCCCACCTTTATCCGGAGGCCGAGGAGTTCGTGATCATGCCCGAGGTGTTTGCAACGGGGTATATGGTCGGTTTCCTCGAGTGGGCGTGCATCAGGGCTGTTGTTCCGCATATCGACTGGCCGCAGGAGCAGACGGTCGGGACCTCGATTAATGTCAGCCACGAGGCGGCGACACCGCCGGGCATGGAGGTGACGGCCAATGTCGAGCTGGTCGCGGTCGATGGAAAAATGTTGACCTTCAATGTCGAGGCGCACGATGGCGTGGATTTGATTTCCAGGGGGACGCACCAGAGATATATTATTGACAAGGAAAAATTTGACGCCCGGGTGAGTGCCAAGGCCGGATCGTAGGTGCACAGGCCTTGAGGAAAGACAGTATCTTTGATCGGGTACCGGACCATTTGAGTGAGGAAGTGTTCGAGGTGCTCGCGCAAAGTGACAGCGTTAAAATTGAGCGTATCATTTCGAGCGGGCAAAGCTCACCGGAAGAGGGCTGGTATGACCAGGCATGCAATGAGTGGGTTATCGTGTTGAGGGGTGATGCCAGTATCCAGTTCGAGGACGATGCGGTTGTCGAACTGTCCGAGGGAGACTATATCAATATTCCCGCGCGTAAACGTCACAGGGTGGTGAGCACGAGTGTGACGCCGGAGACAATCTGGCTGGCTGTGCATTATTAAAGGCCGTGTCGCGAGTATGATTTTCTGGCTCGGCGGTGATGCGCGTTGTGAAAATAGGGCCGGTCCAGGATTATCTTGCTGCGTACAAGCTGCTGATCACCTTTTTCAATTTCGTGCCGCGGGTCGCGGTGCTTGTCGTCAGGTGAACAAATAATTCCAGCGTTTTCTGCCATTGCCGCACCGTATGATTACAGACTCGATCACATGCCCGGGGCTTGAATGACTGTCGATATCGCCAGGCTGTTCATTTGCGTTTCGGTAATTGCAGCGCCGTGCCGGGTGGCTGTTGCAGCCGAAATCGACAGCGTGACAACCAGAAATATTCAGCTCGACAACAGCGTTGCGGCCATAAATGAAATTTTCAACAAGCGGATTGAAGAAGGCATAGAGAAGGCCAACCCGACAACGGAATCCGATCCGGATGACGCGTTCTTCGATGATGTCGGTGCAGACGAATATTGTGACGAAGATGTGCTCTATACGGAGATCAGGAAAGCGATTTACCAGTCGTTTACCGCATCCTGGGGTCTCAAGGGCTACGACCTGGACAGGCAGCTGCGCAGGCTGCTCGCCAAACAGAGTTATTCACTGCTGCTCAATGACTCCATTTATCGCGACATCGATTACATCGAAGGGTTTTCCCTGAATCTGAAAGAGCTGAGCGATGTCGTCAATATCGATGGGCACCTGGTCGGGCTGGACAAGCTGGGCCATTTTTTTGCCGAGGGATGGCGCTATTTCGAACTGACACGTTTCGAAGACGAGCCGTTCGAGCAGGCGCTCGCGTGGGGAAAGCAACAGGAGGCTGGCAAGTTCGGTTACAGCACGACAGGTATTTTTTCCTACGCCGATCTTGCCGCGAACTTCAATGGCTGGCGTTTCTGGAACAGGGTGTTGTTGAAACAGGACGACCCGCTTAAAGGTGCGATCGCCAATTTTTTCACCCGGCCCTACGCAGCATGCAAGATCCAGATAATCGATTCCATCAGGAACCGGAAGATCATCAGGGCCTGGGAGCAGAATGCGAAATTCGATCTGTCGGATTATATCGACGGCGCCTGGGACGAGGGCAACAACTGCAACAGTTACGCGGACCCGGTTATCGAGTCGAAAGTGATGCAGCGGATTGAAAGGGCAGACCCCGGGTTTTCCTGTCCGCGCAAACCGGGGCGTTGTATAGACGCAGGAAAAAAATACGGCAGCTATGCAAAATATGTTTTGCACCCATCCTGTCTTACGGCTTCGGGAGATTAAAAACCGGACTTCCAATAAGATGCAGAGGTAAGGTCCCCGTAGGAGCGGCTTCAGCCGCGAACACCCTACTTTAATGTACAACCGTTACAGGTCGGATGAACGCTTTTTGTCCGCGAAAAACGCAAACAACGCAAAAAAATTTCTTGTTCGCGTTTTTCGCGGACCAATAACTGAAACGTCATTCACGGCTGAAGCCGCTCCTACGGGGGGCGTCAGCCCGACAGGTTCATCAGTTTCGCGAACCGTTCCTCGAGCTCTGACTGCAACGCAGGTTCGGCCGGGCCGGTGGTCAGGTAGGACAGCCTGAGTTCGCGTATCGATTCGGGCGAGTCCTGGTGCATGCCTTTCATCGCGCTTTCCATCAGCTCGACCTGGCGCTGCATGCGCTGACCGCGTTCTGATTCGGGTGATTCGAGGTGCAGCAGGATTTCAAGGTCGGTGCAGAGTGCGCGTTTTCGATCGGCATTTTTCTTGAGATCGCCGAGTGTAGCGGCGGCTTTATCGCCGCCGATGGCCGCCAGCGCGGCCTGGTAACGCTGCTCGATGCGATGCAGGGCGGCCTTTTCCCGGGCCGGTTTTGCAGCCTCGGACCACTGGCTGCCGATATCGCTCACAGCCTGCGCGTCCGCCTGGGGGTCGAGTGCCAATGACTCCAGCTGCGTGCACAGCCGGTGCAATGCGAACAACTGCTCCAGCTGTTCCTGCTTCAGTGCGTCGTCCGCACGGTGGACGCGTTGCTTGAGCGCCTTGCAGGCCTTGTCGAACCGGTCTTCCAGTTGCTTGCGTGTTTTCCTGGGCAGGTTCAATGCGCTGAACTGCTCGGTGGCATTCTGTATGTTCGGGTGCTGCGAGCGGATGGTTCTGTTGTCCGCCTGGCTTTGTTTTTCAAGCTGCTCGCAGATCTGTTCGGCCTTGCGCTGGTTTTCATCCAGCGATGCCTTGAACTGGTCGCGCGCTGCCCTGTCTTTCTGGAACACCTGGTCCATGGCCTTGTTGAAGGCATCCCACAGTTTCTTTTCCTTGCGATTGTGCGAATGAACACTGACCTGCCACTGCTTGCGCAGCTCGCGCGCCGCAGCGGTAGCCGCGCGGTTATCTTCTTCCTGCGCCAGTTGTTCGGCCTGGTGCACCAGCCTCTCACGAAAGCTGAAATTGCGCTCCCGTTCCGGGGCCAGGTGGTTGTCGAGATCCTTGATTGCTTTATCGAACCGTTTCCTGATCGTCGGCCAGGCCTTGTGCGGCACTCCGCCGGTTTTGTTCCAGTGGCGGCGCGCTTCGCCCATGGCCTTGTCCAGCGCATGCCAGTCGGGCTGCTCCTCCCACGCCGTGTCCTTGACCAGCTCCTCCAGCCGCTGGCAGATGGCCTTGCGCTGTTCCAGGTGTTCGCGGCGCGCTTTCGCGTCTGCGTCGTGCTTGGACTTTACGGGTTCGTGCGCGCGGGTGCAGGCCTCGTCGAATCTTTCCCATTGCGCCTTGGCGCCCGGTTCCAGCGGGCCCAGCTCTTTCCAGCGGCCGCGCAGGTCAGTGAGCTTTTTCGCGAGTTTTTCCACGTTGGCCGGTGGTGCCTCGCACAACGACAGGGCTTCGTTGATCAGTTCTTCGCGGACGTGGTCGGTGCCCCAGTTGCGCCAGGACTTCAGTTCGCGCAGGGCGGGCTCGCAGTGATGCAGGCGCTTTTCCAAGCTCCTGAACGTC
>Ga0180438_10005527_pt1 | contig 17497 bp, 14 predicted proteins | sample SS_ome_12_FD_132455 | JGI IMG/M metagenome (GOLD analysis project Ga0180438, IMG submission 132455) | Hypersaline lake sediment archaeal communities from the Salton Sea, California, USA - SS_3_D_2 metaG | ecosystem: Environmental > Aquatic > Non-marine Saline and Alkaline > Hypersaline >...
ACCTGCAGGCGGTCGGCCTGCGCGCCTGGCAGGACGAGGCCGGGCAGTCGCGGCTGACCGGAGTAAAGCGGTTCATCACCAATGGCTGCTCAGACGTCTTGTTGGTGTTGGCTCGTTCTGAAAAAGGATCGAATGACGCCCGAGGTCTCTCCTTGTTCCTGGTAGAGGCGGATGAGACGGTCCGCGTCCGCCGCATTGAGAACAAGCTCGGCATCCATGCTTCTCCTACCTGTGAGATACAATTCAACGACACACCTGCTCAATTGGTCGGCAAGCGCCGCTTCGGACTGATACGATATGCGATGAGCATGATGAACGAGGCCAGGTTGGCGGTAGGGGCGCAGGCGCTAGGCATCGCTGAGGCTGCCTATCGAGAGGCATATAAATACGCCGAGAAGCGTATTCAGTTTGGCCAACCGATCAACTCCCTGCCGGCGGTCTACCGGATGCTCCTCTCGATGCGGGGGGAGATAGAGGCCACACGAGCACTGGTCTACGGGGTCTCGCGTTGGGTGGATCTCGGGAAAGCATACGCTCGCCGCGAGAAGCTGGACTCGGTCGATCGCATGCGGCTCAAGCAAATCGACCGACTGACGGCGGTGTTGACCCCATTGGTGAAGTACTACGCCACTGAAATGGGCAACCGGGTCTGCTTCCAGGCTATGCAGGTCCACGGTGGCACCGGCTATATGCGCGAATTTAACGTGGAGCGCCACTTCCGCGACATCCGCGTGACCAACATCTACGAGGGCACCAGCCAACTCCAGGTCGTGGCTGCCACCGGTGGATTGCTGGGCCATGCCCTGGATGATCTGCTAAACGAGTGGGCAGAGCAGGACCACGGGGTGGAACTGACCTCGCTCAAAAGCCAGATGAAAGAGGCCACCGCGCTGTTCAACCGCTGCATTGACCATATGAAAGAACAGGAAGACCGTGCGATGATCGACTACTACGCTGTAGACCTGGTTGATATCGCGGGGTATGTCGTCAACGGCTGGTTGATGCTGCAGGATGCGCACCTGGCGAGGCGAAAGCGAGAGATGGCTCGCGTCTACATTGCCGAGATATTGCCCAAGATTCGCAGCAGGGTAGCTACGCTCCAGGCCATGGATCCAGCTCCGTTGCAAGCTAGAGACATCATCTTGGCCGATCCTTTCTGAGAAACTACTCGGCAAAAAGCCGGCCGAACTACTTTCAAGGTACACCCAGTTCACGGTCGTTCCATCATCCCGACAAGTCAATCGCCTAGTCGCTCGGCGCCCGCATCATCACGCTTGTCTCCCTTGACATCTCTCGCTTTTTGTGTACAATAGTTGCTGTTGCAATTATTCGCAATAAGAGTTAACCTATGCCTCACTGTAACTCATTGATTCAAACTCTGCGCCAGCGCGGGTACCGGGTCACCCCGCAGCGGGAGATGATCATAGAGATCATCGCTCACAACGGTCGCCACATGAGCGCAGAGGAAGTGTTCGAGGAAGTACAAGGGCGGACGCGGACGATCAATGTGGCCACGGTTTACCGAACCCTGGAGCTCCTGGTGGAAGAGGGACTGGCCAGCCGAGCTGACCTGCGAGGTGGACGAGTGGTCTATGCCACAGCCGAGCACGGTCCGCACATCCACCTGGTGTGCCGGCAATGTGGTCGAGTCATTGACGTGGATACAGACCGCTTCAAACCACTGTTTCAGCACATCGAAACCGAATACGAGTTCGTCTGCTGTCCACACCATTTCGCCTTCTACGGTCTCTGTACGGATTGTCAACCAGTGGAGAGTATGGTCACATCACCTGGAAACATCGCTGAGGAGGTATAAATGTTAGCGAGTCACGTTCTTCCGTCTCCTGCCCCCTTGCACATTCCCGACGGGTTTCTCAGCCTGGGAGTCTCTCTGATCTGTTGGGTTCTCGCCATCGTGGGCGTGGGCATAGCGCTCTGGCGAAGCCGAGAGGTCCTAGGCGAGCGGCAGGTGCCTTTGATGGGCGTGCTGGCGGCCTTTATCTTTGCCGCTCAGATGCTCAATTTCACCGTCGCCGGGGGAACCTCGGGCCATCTTATCGGTGGCACGTTGGCAGCGATTCTCCTGGGACCCTGGGCTGGCATTCTGACGATGACAACGGTCATTGGGATCCAGGCACTGCTCTTCCAAGATGGTGGACTGCTGGTTATGGGGGCCAATATCACGAACATGGCTATCGTCGCCACGCTGGTTGGTTACGGGGTTTACCGCGGGGGACAGATCCTGGCCGGCGAACGACGCTGGGGCCTCTATCTGGGCGGCTTTGTAGCTGCGTGGTTCTCTGTGGTGATCTCCGCGGTCGCGACAGCTATCGAACTGGCCTTTTCCGGCACCTCGCCGCTGGGTGTCGCCTTGCCAGCGATGGCCGGAGTACACACCCTTATCGGAATCGGCGAGGGATTGATCACCGTGGGAGCACTGACCTTCATCGCTGTCGCACGGCGTGACTTGCTGGAGCCATCCAGAGCAGCTACCGGCGGCGTGCGGTGGGCAGCGGTGGGCCTGGCTCTGTCCCTGGCGGTGACCTTGCTTGCCCCACTCGCCTCGCCCCATCCCGATGGACTGGAACGAGTAGCCGAGGACCAGGGTTTCATTGAGGTAGCGAAGAATGCACCCTACGAGATCATCCCTGACTACGTGCTGCCTGGTATACCCAACGAAGCGCTGGCCACCGTCGCTGCAGGGATCGTGGGGACATTGATCGTCGCAGGTGTCGCCTTCGGGATCGCCCGTCTGCGCCGCCGGACCATCCCCCAACCGCTCAGCGACTAGTGCTCAAAATCCAGCATCCAATATGCACATCAACGCGCTAGATGGCTACCATCCCGGAACCAGCCTCGTTCACCACCTCGACGCGCGAGTGAAATTGGTTGTGGCGATACTCTTCATCGTCGCCACGGCACTCACGCCCGACGGGGCGTGGCTGGCCTACGCATTGCTGGCGGCACTGACGATGGGCGTGATCATCGCGTCGCGGTTGAGGGTGAGTTTCGTCCAACGGCGGGCAGCGGTGGCGCTCCCCTTTGCGCTGGCGGCTGTGACGGTCGTCTTCTCCACACCAGGGCAGTCCCTGCTGGTGATGCCTATCTTTGGGCAGGAGGTGGCCATCACTGATGAAGGGTTGGTCCGCTTTGTCAGCATTCTGCTCAAGTCATGGCTGTCGGTGCAGGTGGCGGTGGTGTTGACTGCTTCCACACGCTTTCCTGCCCTGCTCCAGGCGATGCGTAGCCTGCGCATACCTCAGGTCCTGGTGAGCATCACAGGCTTCACGTATCGCTATATCTTTGTCATCGGTGACGAGGCACTGCGGCTGATGCGTGCACGGGCAGCCCGCAGCGGCATCCCAAACCTATCGAAGGACGGCGCTCCGCGTGGGCAGGGTGGTGGAAGCATATTCTGGCGGGCGCGGGTGACGGGTGGGATGGCAGGCAGCCTCTTCCTGCGCAGCATCGAGCGCAGCGAGCGTATCTACGATGCTATGGTAGCGCGAGGGTACGACGGCGAGGTGCGCTCGCTTCGATCACCTGCCCTGCGGCCTCACGACGTCTTGGTCGCGCTGCCATTCGCCCTGGCGCTAATAGTAATTCAGGTACTTGCGAGGCTGCAATGACGGACAGCCCCGGATCAGGGTTTGTCAGTGGTTTCTCATCCAAAGGCCCTTCGATTATGTGGATGGCCGCTTGATCACAGGCGCGCGCAACCTTTGCACGGATGAGTAATGCTTATGGGGACTTGTATCGAGGTTCAGGATCTCTCGTATGCCTATCACGACAGCCTTCCAGCGCTGCTAGGTTTGAGCCTGAGCGTTCAGAAAGGGGAGAAAGTAGCGCTGGTGGGGCCTAACGGCGCAGGCAAGTCCACCCTTCTGCTCCACCTGAACGGTATCCTGCAGGGCGAGGGAACCGTGCGGGTGATGGGACGGGAGGTGGCCGAGCCTAACCTGGGCCGCATCCGAGCTCAGGTAGGGCTGATCTTTCAGGATCCTGACGACCAACTCTTTTCCCCCACCGTTTTCGACGACGTGGCCTTTGGGCCGCTCTACGCTGGACTGCCGGAGGAGGAAGTAAGGCACCGGGTACGTTGGGCGCTGGCGCAGGTGGGGATGGAGGCATACAGCGAGCGGATCTCTCATCACCTGAGCCTGGGGGAGAAAAAACGGGCTGCCATCGCCAGCGTACTCTCAATGCAGCCAGAGATCCTGGCGCTAGACGAGCCCACTGCTGGGCTCGACCCGCGCACCCGGCGGCGGCTGATCGAGCTCCTGCGAGAGCTCCCACAGACGATGATCTGTGCTACCCACGATATGCACATGGTGGCGGACGTTTTTCCCCGCACGGTTGTCGTCGATGGCGGACAGGTGGTTGCCGATGGGCCGACGAAGGAAATCCTGGCAGACGAGGAGCTACTGGAAGCCCACGGACTGAAGTAGAAGGCACGAAGGCAGTGGTTTTGCGGTAGGACTAGAGAGCCAGGTCCCCTGACCTGACCCACTCCCACAGTTTCGCTAATGTCCCCTGTCCGACGAACGCACCCCCTCCTATGTTCTCCGGGAGAGGAATGGGAAGCAGTGCGCTACCTGGCTTCATGATCCAGTACGTGGGTATGCCGACCGATGCGGCCTGAGCGATGTCTCGCTGCGGGTCGTCGCCCACCATCAGACACTCGTCAGGCTGCCGGCCCAACCGGGTCAAAATCTCACGATAGTAGGCCGGGTGGGACTTGGTAGCGTGCATATCCTCGTAAACGGTTACCAGCGCGTAGTCGAACTCGGTCACGGGCACATCAGCCCACTCCAGCCGCTGCTCGATGGCCAAGCGGGGCATAATTGGGTTGGTCGCGATGGCGACCTGCAGGCCACGCTCAAGAGCCCACTCGACAAGTGGGCGAGCCTCAGGCCGTATTCCCGTCAAGGATCGCAGTTTGGGGAATTCCTCGACATAGAACTGCTCAAACACGGGTCTCAGCTCATCCGGATCGTATCCCACAGATGGATAAAACGCAGCCGCGAATACCTGCTCATTGGTGGAACCAGTGCCATCGTTGGCCGTCATCGTGTCTGTAGCGCGCATCAATTCGACGATCAGTTGTTCAGGAGGAATCAGGTGGGCCACCCAGCGAGTCAGTGCCTGGAAGTAGGCCGGGATGAAGGTCTCCATCGAGTTGCTCAATAACGTGTCGTCCAGGTCGAAGAGGATGGCTTTGAGCATCGAGTCACTCCTCGGGTGCGTCTAGTTTTCCCGGTGCGCCCAGGATCGTCGCTGCCTGCGGGTGACAATGGCCGCAGCCCACGTGGGGATCATCCACCTCTACCTGGTACTTGGTGCAGACAGCGTAGACCTCGACGCGGCGAACGAGACCTAGCCAGCGCCGGACCACCCGCGCCTCCAGCGCCATGTTGGGACAGGCGTTGGCGCGCAGAATCTCGGGGACCGGGCAATGGGAACATATTCTGGGCGCCCACGGTTCAGAACGCGGGTTGCGCTCGACGAGGCGGCACTCCTGGGTCGAGCGGCCACGAAAAAAGTCTTCGTAATAGTAGGGGCATTCGGTGCCGGCTGGGGTGCGCATCTCGTATCCGTTGTTTCAGGTTCCAGATCCGCTTGACCTGAAACCCACAGCCCGAAACTCCCTACACCCGCGTGACGTACTCGCCAGTACGCGTGTCTACGCGGATCACATCACCCACTTCGACAAACAGTGGCACCTGCACCTGAAGACCTGTCTCCAATGTCACCTTCTTTAGCGTGCCCGTAGCCGTGTCGCCAGCGATAGCCAGTTCCGACTCGACCACCTCCATGTCCACCGTCGTTGGCAGTTCCACATCTATCGCTTCCCCTTCATAGGTGGATAGCACCAGTTCCATACTCTCCTTGAGGTAGGGAATCTGGTCCTCTAGCGCAGCAGCAGACAGGGCCGTCTGCTCGTAGGTCTCGGTGTCCATAAAGTGATACAGGTCGCCGTCGGTGTACAGGTACTGAACCCCCCGTCGCTCGATGCGGATGTCCTCCACCCGGTCGCCGGAGATAAAGTTGTGCTGGATGGTGGTACCGGTGCGCAGGTTGCGCAGTGTGGTGCGGATGGTCGCTTTGCCACGGCCCGGCTTGTGATGCTGGTACTCTAACACCTTGTACAGCTCTCCGTCCATCGTGAAGGTGACACCCCTGCGCAATTCATTGACGTCAATCACTGTTCATTCCCTCCCGGTTGATGTTCACTCGATTATACCTATTCTGCCCATACCGTCAACCGCTTCTACTCGGGTCACCTGCTTGTACATCCCCATCGCTCGGCACACTCACTACCACCCATGTTCTGTAACTGGCCTGTAACCTGGTTGTAACGTCGCTCTTCGCAAAGCTCGGTACAATAATGGTGGTTGCATCACGGGGACAGGTGGCGGCAGACGGGGTGGCACTATGTCTACCGTATCCGCTTGACCACCGACTATGTTGGCACTCGTTCATCAATGACTTTGCGGCTTAGGATGCCGATCTAGGCAAAGAACCGCGACTGAAGCATGAAGCTGTTCTTGAACGAGTACATAGCCGTCCCCCTGACGAAGAGAGAGTGGTATGCCCATCATAGAGAACCTGCGCAAAGGAATAAGGGCGGCACGAGCTGGACGCAAGGCCGAAGCCACGGTCGCCTTCCAGTCTGCGCTGAAGGACGATCCGACCAACGAGACGGCACTCCTGTGGCTCGGCTACCTGGCTGATGATCCGCAGGTCAGCTTGGCCTACATCACCAAAGCGATTGAGTCTCACGTACAGAGTCCCCGTGCCTACGCGGCACTCCAGTGGGCGTGGAGACGTGCGGCCGCCTCACCAACCAGCGCAGCTTCTGTGAGAGGTGCCACTGTATCTATGCCAGTATCCCGCCCGGTTCCTGCGAGACATCGGCAGGAGCCGAGGCAAACCCTAGTCGGAGTGCCCGCGGTCGGCGTATTACTCCTACTTATGATGCTGATTGGGGGGATGATTTGCTGGCCACTGCTGGCACAGCCACCAGCCATAGCTGCCCTGGCCTCTGTCTCCACCAAAATCCCTCAACCGACGGTCACCGTCGATATGCCGCCCCCGTCAGGAACTGCTCTGGCCTCCGCTGCTCTTGCCCCCCCCTCGCCGACGATGACCAGCACTCCCGTGTCCTCGGCGACGGCCACCCTCACCCCCGACCCGACTCAAACGTCTCCGCCCACCCTTACCCCCACATCAACCCCCAGCCCGGTGCCCACGCCTTCGCCTACCGCTGTGCCTGTCGGCTTTGTGGTCTCCGAACCTTTCCCCATCCCAGGCCCGCACGAATATGTCCCCTCTACCACGTTGCTCATTCCCACTCCGGTCCAGCCTGTCCCAGTGGCCTCCGATGCGGTCAACATCGTCGTTCTGGGCAGCGATCGACGGGAGGACTGGTCCGAGTGGCACACTGACGTCGTCCAGGTTGTCTCCATCCAGCGCGATAGTGGGACAGTGTCGGTGATCTCCATCCCGCGCGACCTATACGTCTACATCCCCAGCCTCTGGATGAGTCGCGTCAATTTCGCTGACTTCTACGGCGAGGCATACGGCTACGAGGGCGGCGGGCCAGCACTGCTGCGAGACACGCTGCTCTACAACCTGGGTATCCGAATGGACCGCTATGTGCGCACCAATTTCGATGGTCTGATCGGCATCGTGGATACGGTGGGTGGGGTGGACATCCCCGTTCACTGCCGTCTCAGTGACCACTGGCCCTACCCCGATGAAAACGGGGAGTATCCCATCCTGACTATGGAGCCAGGTGTGCACCACATGGACGGCGAAACCGCCCTCTGGTATGCCCGCTCGCGGCTGACGACCAGCGTTTTCTCGCGCGAGCGTCGTCAGCAGCAGGTTCTGCTGGCACTCTGGCACAAGGGACGGGACACCAACATGCTCATGCGGGTTCCGGATCTATGGGAACAAGGACAGGCTATGATCGAGACGAATCTGACGATCACCGAGATCCTGGATCTGGCCCGCATAGCCCTCACATTGGATGATCGGAACGTGCGGTTCTACAACATCGGCTGGGGCGCGGTAAGCCCATGGACGACACCATACGGTGGGGCAGTCTTTCTCCCCAATTGGGAGGAGATCCAGGCCATCGTGGCAGAGGCGATGGCTCCGCCATCTGAGGCTCGCCTGGTCCGCACTTACCTGCCGATCGAAGTCTGGAACGGAACGCCTAACGAGGGATGGGGCTGGCTGGCAGCGGATCGGCTGTATCGGGCTGGCTTCCCAGCGGTGGTTAACGAGGCAGACCGACGGGACTATGCCCAGACCCAGTTGGTCATCTTCAGCGAGAGCATCAAGGGCTCAGGAGCGGGATACCTGCAATGGATGTTCGGCCTATCGGATGGCCAGTTAGTTCACCAACCAGGTGGATCATCTACCGCGGGTTTCCGCCTGATCCTCGGCGCAGATTACCAAACCTGTCCCTATCCCTAGCAGCTTTCAGTCGCAGCCAGGCCATGCCAACGCGGAAGGTGCGATTTGGCTGGGGGGACAGCCCTGCACCTGCCTGTGGTGACCCCTGCTCCGCACCTGCGAACTCGAAACGCGCCCCCACATAGTAGCGCACTCCCTATCGCCTACCATTAGACCGCCATTAGACAACAGTCTTGACTTGGGCTATAATAGCGTGCATCTGTGAACTAGGGGGAAGCATCCTATGCCTCGCTATCAGCGCCTGACCGGAACCCTGGATACTCTGCCGGAGGACCAGCACTACTGGTACTACGTCCGCGCCCGGGCACGGCATATGGCGGAACTGGCTGGCTTTGAGCGGATCGATGTGCCCACCTTCGAAACGACCGAGCTCTTCGCTCGCGGCGTCGGAGAGGGAACCGACATTGTGGACAAAGAGATGTACTCCTTTGAGGACAAGGGAGGCCACGGGATCACACTGCGACCGGAGTTCACCGCGGGCGTGGTGCGCGCCTACATCGAAAACGGCATGCACGTCCGTTCTCAACCAGTCAAGCTTTACACATTCGGTCCCATCTTCCGCTACGAGCGGCCGCAGGCTGGCAGATACCGCGAGCATACCCAGTTTAACGTAGAGATCTTGGGTGAGCAAGATCCGGTGGCTGACCTCGAGGTCATGCTGCTGGCCTGGGATCTGTACGCCGATTTGGGCTTTCATGACCTAGCTTTCCAGTTGAACTCGACCGGTTGCCCAAAGTGCAAGCCGGGGTACGTGACCAGACTGAAAGACTACTACGATAGCCACCACGACGAAATCTGCGACGATTGCCGTCGCCGACTGGAACGCAGCCCGCTGCGTGTACTCGACTGCAAATCCGAGCGATGCCAGCCGATCATAGCAGGCGCCCCTCACATCATCGACCATCTGTGCGCGGAGTGCAAAAGGCACTTTGCTACACTGCGGGAGTACCTGGAACTGCTGGGGCGCAGGTACACCATCAACCACCGCCTGGTACGCGGGCTGGACTATTACACCAAGACGGTCTTTGAGGTTTGGGCGGCCGGGATCGGTGCACAAGGGGCCGTCTGTGGCGGAGGTCGCTACGATGGATTGGCAGAACTGCTAGGAGGTCCACCGACACCTGGCGTAGGGTTTGGCTCTGGGCTGGAGCGCATTATCTTGGTGATGAAGCAATTGGACGTCAAAGTGCCCGCTCTGCCTACGCCGCCCGTCTACCTGGCGCACCTGGGACCACAGGCCAAACGGGAGGCGCTACGGCTGGCATATAATCTGCGCCGAGATGACGTGGGAGCGTGGATCGCGTATGGCAAGCGAGGACTGAGGAGTCAGCTCCGCGAGGCCGATAAGCGCGCCATTCGCTACGCTGTCATCTTGGGAGACGAGGAATTGGCCACCGGAACCGCGACCGTTCGAGATATGCAGACCAGTGAGCAGTCAAGCGTAGAACTGGCCGGATTGGTGGGTTGGCTGAAAGCGCGGGTCTGATGTCCAACCTGTCACCTGTCTACGACCCGCCGTCTCCTACAGTGGTGAAAACGGTTGGTATCCTCTACAACCCGAGCATTCCGCAGGCACATCCCCTGGCGGAAACGATAGCTGTGTGGCTAGAGCTGCAGGGCGCGCGCACCCAGGTCTGCGCGGCGCCCGACGCCTCCGGTGCACTCTGCTTGCAGGAGACTGACCTGCTGGTGACACTGGGCGGCGACGGATCGATCCTCCGAGCAGCGCACGCCGCGTCCCCTTACGACACCCCTCTCCTGGGGGTCAATCTGGGGCGGGTGGGATTCCTCACCGAGGCCGGGCCGGAGATGTGGCGCGATGTCCTGACGAATGTGCTTACCGGCAACTACTGGATCGAGGAGCGGATGATGCTCCGAGCGGTGATCCGGCAGAGGGGTAAGGCAGAAAAGGAGGCCGAAGCACTTAACGACGTTGTTGCGGGACGAGGAGCACGGGCCCAGGTGGTGCATCTGCATACCAAAGTCGATGGTGGATACCTGACGACATACGTTGCCGATGGCCTCATCGTCGCTACGCCGACGGGCAGCACTGCCTATGCGCTGGCGGCCGGAGGACCGGTCCTACCGCCGCAACTGCGCAACATCCTCTTGGTCCCGGTCGCGCCCCATCTGAGTATAGAGCGGCCCATCGTCCTGTCCGAAGGGGTCACGGTCCATATCAGCGTCACCGGAGGGCGACCTGCGGTGTTGACGGTGGACGGAGAGGTGCAGGCAGAGATGGAGAGTGGTGACGAGGTGACAGTTGAAGCCAGCACCCACACAGCCCGCTTTGCACGGGTGCAGGAGCGGACGTACTTCTACAAGACACTGCTAGCACGGTTGGTGCCGAGAGATCGAACTGGAACTCCAGATCCCAAATCCCAGGTCTACCAACATAGTCCGGAGTCAAGAACATGAGCGAACCGATGTACTGTGTCAATCATCCGAGAACAGAGACCTACCTGCGCTGCAACAGGTGCGGGAAGCCGATATGTCCCAAGTGCGCGGTGCAGACACCGGTCGGCTATCGCTGTCGCGATTGCGTCAACATCCAGCAGCGGGTCTTTTATGCCGATTTTCGACCGGTTCACTACCTGATTGCGGCTGGGGTCGGGTTGCCCCTGGCACTGCTGGCAGGTTGGCTTATCCCAAACTTGGGTTGGTATGCCATCATCTTAGGACCGTTGGCTGGCGGAGGTATCGCTGAGACCGTCCGTTGGGCAATCCAGCGGCGGCGCGGACAGTACGTTTGGCTGGTCGTGTGTGCCTGTATTGTCGTGGGAACCTTGCCCTGGCTGTTGATGTCACTTCTCTTCCTCGCAGGGTCCGCCTTGTTCTCGCAGATATCCAGAAACATCACAGGCGGGCTGATGGGATTGGTGTGGTACGGCGTCTATCTGGTGACGGCGGTAGGGACGGCCTACGCCAGGCTGCGCCCTGGACGCCGCGTGTAGGAGGGAGGCTGCATTGCTGGCTGAACTGCGCATCCGCGATTTCGCCATCATAGATGAATTGCAGTTGGCTTTCACGCCGGGCTTCTTGGTACTGACCGGTGAGACCGGCGCGGGCAAGTCCATCATCGTTGATGCGGTGGATTTGGTGCTGGGGGGACGATCCGACAGCACGGTCGTACGAGCGGGAGCTGACCGCGCCATCATCGAGGCCACTTTTCGACTGAACACCGCACAGCAAACGGCAATCGACCCCATCCTGAAACGGGAGGAGTTGGAGGGTGACGATCCTGACCTGCTGCTCCTGGGACGTGAAGTGCGGCTCAACGGACGCAGCGTCTCCCGCGTCAACGGGAGGAGGGTCACGCTGGCGCTCCTGCGCGAGGTAGCTGAAGGGCTCGTGGACATCCACGGTCAGAGCGAGCATCTGTCGCTGTTGCGGGTGCACGAGCACGTCAACCTGCTGGATCGGTACGCGGAACTATGGTCGCTACGTGCACAGGTCACCGAGTTGGTGAGGCAGGCACGGGAAGTGCGGCGAGAGTTGGCGGACCTGCTGCGCAGCGAGCAGGAATTGGCACATCGTGCCGACCTGTTGCAGTTCCAGATCAACGAGATAGATGCGGCGGCGCTTGAGACTGGAGAGGAGCAGGAACTGCTAGAGGAGCGGCTGCGGCTGACCAACGCTGAGCAACTGGCCGAACTGAGTGGCGATGGACTCCGCGCGCTTGAGGCAGGCGAGGGCGAGATCCCGGCAGCGCTCGACCTGTTGGGCGCGGCGCTGCGCGCTCTTGAGAGCTTGTCCCGCATCGATCCCGCAATGGAGCCCCTGTTGCGGGCCGCCGAGAGTGCAAACTATCAGGTGGAGGAACTGATTAGAAGCCTGAGTGAGTACCAGGAGCAGGTCGAGCACAATCCCCGGCGGCTCCAGGAGGTCGAGGACCGCCTGGCGCTGATTCGCCGGTTGGAACGCAAATATGGCTCAACCATCCCCGACGTGCTTGCTTACGCCGAGCGGGCAGCGCAGGAACTGGACACCATCACCCACAGCGAGGAGCGAATCGAGGAGCTGCAAGCCGAGGAGGAGCGCCTGCTGGCAGAGTTGGGCGCACTCGCGATGCAGCTCTCCCAGCAGCGTCGTGAGGCAGCTCAGCTACTAGCGGCGGGGATCGAGGCAGAGCTTTGCGACCTGCGGATGGAGGGAGCGCGGTTTGGGGTAGACTTTCAGTGGCGGGAGAACCCTGAAGGAGTCCCACTACCTCAACCAGTTTCGAGTCTCGGGTTCCAAGTCTCAAGCGCAGGTGCCAGAGAATTCGAGACCACGGACCAGGCGCTTGAGACTGCAACAAAGGTGGCCTTCGACTCCACGGGCATAGACCGTGTTGAATTCCTTGTCTCCCCAAACCCCGGCGAACCATTGAAACCACTGACAAAGATCGCTTCCGGTGGCGAGACCTCCCGGCTGATGCTGGCACTCAAAACAGTCCTCTCCCGCGCCGACGAGACGCCGACCTTGATCTTTGACGAGATCGACCAAGGCATTGGCGGACGCGTGGGCGCCACGGTAGGCGAGAAACTGTGGGGGCTGGCAATAGGGGCAGGGTCGGACGGGCTTCATCACCAGGTGCTTTGCGTGACTCACCTGCCACAACTAGCCAGCTTTGGAGACGTGCACTTCCAGGTGGAGAAGCACGTCGAGCAGACCGAGTCAGGCGAGCGGACGGTGACGCGGGTCAAGCCATTGGAGGAAGAGATGCGGGTCGAGGAACTGGCCCAGATGCTCGGTGGGAGTGGAGAGGCGGCCTACCGAAGCGCGCAGGAGATTCTAAAGCAGGTGGTAACACGCAAGGAACAGAAGGCAGGCGGTTGGAGGTAGAAGGCCAGGGAGCCAAGCGGGGTACCAGGATGAGCAGCGACGCGCCGAACACTCTCGAATCCCGCACGCTGAAGACGCTCTGGCGGGCGGTTTTCTGGGTCTCCTTCCCATTCGGAATCCTCTCCTGCGTGCTGCCCATCTACGGCAAGGAGCTTGGCGCGACGGCGCTGGAGGTGGGCGGGCTCTTCTCCGCAATGTCCTTCTACCTCAATACTGCTGTCCTACTCGCGGGCGCTCTGCTGGTAGGGGTGGTGTTGCGCGAGTCACGACGCTGATCCTGGCGAAGGTTGGACAGCAGCCTTCAGTCTAAAGGCACCTTGGCACGGCAGGATTCGCACCATTACCGGAGCCGTTCGCAAGGGTAGATAACTGGAACCATGATTCCCAACAAGCTTTCACTCACCAATTTCATGTGCTATCGCCAGGCAGAGTTGGACTTTGCCGGTATCCACGTCGCATGCCTGACGGGTGAGAACGGCGCAGGCAAGTCAGCGCTGCTCGACGCCATAACCTGGGCGCTGTGGGGTAGGTCACGAGCCAGGCGAGACGACGAATTGATCCACCTGGGCGAGGACGAAATGGCGGTCGAGTTCACGTTCGGGCTGGGGCAGCAGACCTATCGCGTGCTGCGTCAGCGCAGGGCCGGGAAGCGCGGCAGCACCCTGCTCGACTTTCAGGTACAATCCGCCCCCCCTGAAGGTAAGGGAGGGCGCTGGCGTTCCATTGCCGAAACCGGGGTCCGACTCACACAGGCAAAGATCGAGCGTATTCTGCGGCTCGACTATGAGACTTTCATCAACTCGGCCTTCCTGCGCCAGGGCCGTGCCGACGAGTTCACCGTCAAGACGGCTGCCGAACGGAAGCGCGTGCTGGGAGACATTCTGGGCCTCGACCGCTGGGCAGTCTATGAAGAGCGCGCCAAGGAACGGCTACGGTCTATCCAGGGTGAGGCCAACGGGATCGAACTGCGGCTACGGGAGATCGAGGCCGAACTCGCCCGGCAGCCCGAATACGAGGCGGAACTCTGGGCCGCCCAAGCAGCCGCCGATGAACTGAGCGCTGCGCTCCAGGAGACCCAGGCCGCTTACCAACGGATCGAGACGGCGCGGACGGAACTCCGGCACGTTGAGGGACAGATCACCGAGACGGCAGAGCGAATCCTCCAGGCCGAGCGGGGACTGGCGGAGTTGGCCGAGGAGCGAACTATGCGGGAGCGGCGACTCGTCGAGTGCGAGGAACTGCTGGCCCAGGCGGACGAGATCGAGGCCGGCTACGCGGCATACCAGCGAGCGGTCGAGCTGGAGCGTGAACTGGGGGCCAAGCTGCACCAGTCAGTGGAACTGAACGAGCACCGCGTGGGCCTGGAGGCGCAACTTTCGGAGACACGACACCGGATCGAGGCGGAGCGGGAGATGATCGTCCGACGTATCGCCGAGCTGGAGGAACGCCTGCCGGATGAGTCAGTCTTGTCGGAGCACGACGAGGTCCAGGCACAGCTTGCCCACTTGGCACAACTCTCGGAGAGCCGGGAGGCAGCGCGGGACGACCTGGCGCACATCGCCGAGGAGCAGGCAGCGCTGCGTGCGCGGAACGAGGCGCTGCGGATAGAGATGGACACACTCAAGGAGAAAATCCTGCAATTGGAGCGGGCAGAGGCCGAGTGTCCCCTCTGCAGGCAACCCCTGAGCGACGATCATCGACTCCAGTTGTTGGAACAGTCCCAGGCTGAGGGGCAGGCCAAGGGGGATGCATACCGCGCTAACCTGGCGACAGCGAATGAACTGACTGAGCGAGCACGGGCGCTGGAGAGACAGATTACCCAGAGCGACCAACTGTTGCGCGATATGCCAGCGTTGCAGAGGCAAGCGGCTGCGCTTGCCGAGCGACTTGACCAGGGTCAGCAAGCGGCCGAGGCGCTGGAGGCGGCCCGGATGGAGCGGGCCAAGGTAGAGCAGCGTCTGGAGTCAGACGCGTACGCCCCGGAAGTGCGGGCCGAACTAGCCCAGGTATTGGAACAAGCGGAGGAGTTAGGTTACGACACGGCAGCCCACGAGGCAGCACGGCAGGCGGTGACCAAGGGGCAGGTCTTTGCCGAGCGAAGAGCAGAGTTAGGCACCGTGCAGGGGAGGATGGAGGAGGAGCGGGCGGCGCTCGAACGGTTGAAGGAGGCCGAGAAGCGCTCGCAGAAGCAACTTGAGGCCGAGCAGACGCGTCGGGCCGAGCTGGAGCAGGAGGCGGAGCGGCTTCGCGAGCGCCTGAAGGAGGCACCCACGGTCGAGGCGGAGTTACTGCGAATGCGGGGGGAGGAGGCCGCTGCTCGTCAACGGTTAGGCGCAGCACAGCAGCGGCTGGAGGCCTGCAAATCGCTGGGACGGCAACAGGAGGATAAACTGAAGCGACGGGATGAGTTGGCTGCCGAGAAGTCGATCTACGACGAGCTGAGGACGGCCTTCGGTGTCAAGGGGGTGCCGGCGATGATCATCGAGGCGGCGGTGCCAGAGATCGAGGCCGAGGCCAACCAGCTCCTGGCGCGGATGACGGGAGGGCGTATGCACGTGCGCTTCGACACGCAGCGGGAGACGCTGGCAGGCGAGGTGCGCGAGGCGCTGGAGATCAAAATCGCCGACGAACTGGGTACGCGGGAGTACTCCCTTTACTCGGGGGGCGAAGCGTTCCGGGTCAACTTTGCCATCCGCATCGCGCTCTCAAAGCTCCTGGCGCGGCGGGCGGGGGCACAGTTGCAGACCTTGGTGATCGACGAGGGATTTGGCACACAGGACACCCAGGGCCGCGAGCGGCTGGTCGAGGCAATCAATGCCATTCGAGAGGATTTCGCGCGCGTATTGGTTATCACGCACATTGACGAGTTGAAGGACGCCTTCCCCGCACGCATCCAGGTGACCAAAACACCGGAGGGAGCGGTCGTGGAGGTATTGTAGCTTTTGAGATTGGTCTGGCCGAGGCCCGTCCTGGACCGACCGAAGGAGAAAATGGCCGATTCTGAGTTCCAACGCGAGATAGAACGTAACTACCGGCACAACGTCGTGGTCAACGTGCTGGACGGCACATTTTTCTGGCTGGGGTCCAGCTTCATCGCCTCGCGCACGATTCTACCGCTGTACGTCAGCCACCTTACTGACAGCGAGCTGGCGATTGGGCTACTCTCGATGCTCGCCTCCACCGGGTGGCTGCTGCCACAGCTCTTCACGGCCAACTGGGTACAGCGGCTGCCGCGCAAGAAAGTGGGGGTGGGCAATGTCGGTCTGTTCACGGAGCGATTGCCGGTGATTCTAATGGTGCCAGCGGCCTGGATCGCCACCCGCTCTCCTACACTGGCCCTTGTCGCTTTCTTCGTGCTGTTCGCGTGGCACGTCGTGGGAGCCGGCATGGTTGCCGTCGCTTGGCAGGACATGCTGGCCAAGATCATCCCCCTCGACCGGCGCGGTAGATTCTTCGGCATCACCAACTTTGGCGGAACAGGGACGGGGGTGTTGGGCGCGGCTGCCGCTGCCTGGGTACTCGACCGCTACGACTTCCCCTGCGACTACATGTTGTGTTTTGCAGCGGCCGGGTTCTGCATATTCGTCTCGTGGATCTTTATCATGCTGACGCGAGAACCAGCGCAGGTCAGTCAGGAGCCTGCGATATCACAGCGGGAATACCTGCATCGTCTGCCCGCGATACTCCGCACGGATCCGAACTTCCGACGATATCTGCTTAGCCAGGTTGTGATCTCCACGGGTGGGATGGCGATTGGCTTTCTCACCGTGTATGCCGTACAGCGCTGGCAGTTACCCGACAGCCAGGCGGGGGGCTTCACGACCAGCATGCTCATCGGCCAGGCGCTGAGCAATCTCCTGTTCGGGGCTCTGGCCGATCGCAAGGGGCATAAGCTGGTGCTGGAGTTGAGCGCATTGGTGGGAGCATCAGCCCTGGGGCTGGCAAGCCTGGCTCCCGCCCCGGCCTGGTTTCACGCCGTCTTTGCCCTCGTCGGCGCAAGTACCGCTGGTTTCATGCTCTCGGGCATTATGATCGCCTTCGAATTCAGCACCCCCGACTTGCGTCCGACCTACATCGGCCTGAACAACACAGTGAGTGGCGTCGCTGCTGGCGTGGCACCGCTGATCGGCGGTTGGCTGGCCGGGATCATCGGACTTGCTCCGACGAGCTGGATAGGCCAGAT
>Ga0180438_10005530_pt1 | contig 17491 bp, 10 predicted proteins | sample SS_ome_12_FD_132455 | JGI IMG/M metagenome (GOLD analysis project Ga0180438, IMG submission 132455) | Hypersaline lake sediment archaeal communities from the Salton Sea, California, USA - SS_3_D_2 metaG | ecosystem: Environmental > Aquatic > Non-marine Saline and Alkaline > Hypersaline >...
ATGAAGGAATGCTTCAGGGCACCTTTGATAATCGAGTTTTTTCTTTCTATTGGACTGAGTCGGATCAGGCAGGAATTGTATCGGCGATTCTCAACGAGGAAGGTAATTTGTTGATCGGATTTTGGGGAGATGAGGATCAGAATTATGAAGCCTGGTACGGTGAAATTACCACCCGAAGTACCCAGGCCTGTCCCGAGAATCCATTAACCGCGCAACTCAAATCAGTCGGGGAAACGTTAATTTTTAAATCCGCTCCTGAAGCACCAAGTGACACTTCCTATTCTTCGGCGAAATCCCTCCTTTTCGGCGCGGTGCGCTATCTGATTGAGAATCCGGATAAAAAATTGGCGATTGAAAGCTTTATGGATGGGGGGGATGAAGAATCAATCAATAAGGCGTTGGCAGAACTCTGGGCTTTGCGAGTGAAAGATTATTTTTTGGCCTACGGGATTGCCGCGCATCGTTTAACCATTAAGGGTATCAGTGAAGCCCGCCCCCTGGCCGATTCCCAGACGATTACGGGAAAAAATCTGAATCAGCGCATCCGTTTGCGTGTTCAATAAAATCCACTTTAACGCTCCTCATTGCTCCTTTTCTAGAAATTCCTGAAATGCGTGCCAGATGAATTGATCCTGTTCATTTCGAATATCAGGCAGAAAGCCGAACTTCAGATATAAATTAATCGCGGGAATTCGTCCAGTGGAGGTGACCAGATAAGCCTGCTGGTGACCGAGTTGCCGCAATCTTTTACAGACGGCTGTCATTAATGGTTTTGACAAGCCTTTGCCTTGCATTTGGGGAATAATGGCCACCCAATGAATTCGGCCAAAATATTGACCGTAATAATCATTATTATACCAGGCCGTTGCCGTACCAATTGCCTGTCCGCTCTTATCAAATAAAAAACACTGGCGTTCGTTTAAGGTGGCTTGATCGGCGTCAAATTCACGCTGGTACAAATCTAAATTGGTTTCGAAAAATTTCTCGGCTTGTTGATGAATGACGACCCAATGCCGTTCATCCCCCGGCGAATACCATTTCAATTGAAAATCAGGAGGCAGGGCACACTCAGGAATGTTTTCAAGCGACTCCCGAATCATATTGACGTTCAGGTTCTGTTGAATAATATTCATTTGATTTTATATTGGCCTCTACCGCATTAAATAAAAAAACGTTGCAAAGTTAACCAGTGCATATTATGAAAAACCCCTTTGGGAATAATTCGCTGAATACCGAATGGCCGCAGCAAGCCAAGTGAAATAAAATAATATAAGGTGATATTAAAACCATGAGAGGCCAGGTAAATTGGATTTTTAAAACCGGCCTTTTTTAGTCTGAAGGCCAACAAGAAGCCGGCCAGGTGAGTTTCTATCGAAATGTCGGCGACAAAGAGATTAAAATAGTCAATACCATTTGTCTTCACCACTTCCCAGCCTTCATCAATTGTTTTCGCCCGCACCACCTGAAAACCATTTTCTTCATAAATTTTTTTCATAATATTGAAATAAAAATTATGACTGTCAACAATTAAAACCTTTTTCATGGTTGCCTCCGGGGGGAAATTGACCAGGTAAAGCAGTACTAATACCAGGGAATTAATTGATGGCTTGTTGTCTAGCCTGGTGGAAAATGAAAACACAATTTTATGATGTCAGTTGGCAATGGGTAATCCGGGAAAGTTCAGTCGCTTGGTTTTTTCGTCATTCCAATTTAACAAAAATTGTGTTTCCTGTCAAGCATTTTCTTTTTCTCGAAGGAAGCCAATAATTATTTAGTAATAGCGGTAAGTCGTTACAAAAGTGAAGATTAATAAATAGCTTATCCAAATCTTACTAGATCGGATTCTTTGATGTGAATTGCGGGATTGTGTTCGCTGGGGAAACATTATTGGATTTACTTTGATAAAATGCCACAATATTTTCAACGATTATCTTTTTCTCTTTTTCCAGCAGCAGGTCAGCCTCAAGGTTTTTAACGGAATCGGTCCATTCACCCAGTTGGAGTTTATTAATTGATTCGCGATCACCTTTTTCATAAAGCTTTAGCATGATTTCAAATAGAATATCGTTTCCCCACAGCGCTCGTGTGCGTTCAATTGAATATTTATCCAGAGATAAAATCTCTTGTGAACTGTCGATTGAATTATTGGGTGAAAATGAGAACTTTTCAGCCAATTTGAGCATGATCTGTAGCCGGAGATTCCGGATTATTCTGGCATTGGCAGCCTTTATATTTTTAGAAATTTCCCGCCATTGCGGAAGTACCGCATCCAGATAGGCGTAGGCGTCTTTCAATTTAGGTGAGGGAAGGTTTGAATCCAGAAAGAAATAATCAACATAAACCGGCTCGCGCTGCTGGTAAATTAAAATCTCATTTGGGGTTAATGTTGAATACACTTTTCTTAAATAAGTGTCTTCATTTTTTTCCTGGGTGGCGTTCGGTCGAATAAAATACTGGATTGTTTTTTGATAAGCATTTTTTAGAATTAAGATAATTTTTGTTTTGGCTAATTGGGTTTCAATCCATTCGATATTTTCCGCCGTCTTTTGATGATTGGGAAGCATATAATAGAATTTTAATTCCAACTGTCTTTCTTTAATATTAAAGATGGTGATTTTAGGAAATTTTTCTTTTACCGCTCGAATAAATTCATACACTTCCCTGGCCCAGGCCAACGGAATTTTCGAATTATCAATTTTGCAGACGGTTTTGATTTGCCGATAGTAGACACGATTTTCATCATTATCCCATTTTCGATGATAAATTTTTTTATACACCTCTTCATCGATTGCATTCAACATATTATGCCTCCACATTCTCCCCTGAAATAGATTCCCTATTTTCAATAAATTCAGAGTTCTCAAAACCATATCAGTGTTCATATCAGACATTTCAGGAATACTTGAATTATATCATACTAGTAAGCACAATATATAAAATACAATAAAAAAGGATGTGATATTAATCACTTTTTTCATGACAAATGCTCTTTCATTGAATTTAATCAAATCGATTGCCGGAACAACAAAACTGAAGTTTTGTATTCCTTTAACGACTTTCCCGAATAATATCAGCCCAGCTACTGCCACTAAACTGGCGAATAAAATATTTTTCAACCGGAATCAGGTCTAAATTTAAACCGTTTATCAGACGCATACCGCGAATTTCATTGCGGCGAATGTATTTCACATCACCGTACCCACGACTCTGCGTATCAATGCTAAAATAATTATTCTGAAGATTGACGACTCTCCCCTCAGGCTGAATATCAAAATAATTCCCGGTAAAGCTTATATGATCATTGGGATTGATCTCGAAATTATCATTGCTGGAATTTAATGGATTGGAGATGGTCAACCAGCGCTGGGTATCTAAAAAAACTCGCACACCCGTCAAAGCATATTTACCGGGGGGGACATTTGCCAGATAGAAATAGCCGTTGTCATCGGTTTTCGTCCAGAAGCCTCTTGTCAGAGTCTGGCCATTTTCTTCGATTTCAGCTAAGATAGCCACCTCGACATTTTTAATATAAACACCTGAATTGTTGGTATAAAAATCATCTTCAACGACCACCGAACCAATGACTAAAAAAGAATCTTCCGAATTGGGTTCTTCAATCGTGGGTGGGGGAACCGAACAAGCTGAAAAAAAAAACAACACAATCATATAAACACGACTCAGTTGAACACCGGTATTCATAATTCCTCCTCATAAAATCGCTGTTTAAACATTATTTAAATTGAATCCGTGTAAAAACCGGAAAATGATCGGAAGGATATTTTCCAGCTTTTTCATAAGTTATTTTTTTAACGTCAATTACCTTGAATTCCGAAGAAATAAAAATAAAATCAATTCGATCAAGCGGCTGTCCTTTAAACCGGTGAAAGGTACCGGCATTTTCTTCCGGGCGATTTAATGCCTTCCAGACGTCAGCAAAATAGGGTTCATTGGCCTCGCCTTTTGTCCGGGTGGTCAATGTTTGATAGCCCTCGCTATCAATTTTTAAATTAAAATCACCTAATAAAACGACCGGTAAGTTGGGGGCAATTTCAAAGATTTTTTTGAAGATCAAATCGATGCTTTGGGAAACAAAGGGTTCGCCCCAATGAAAATGCGTATTAAAAACCGCAAATGAGCGCTGGCTCAGGCGACATCGAAACACGCCCCAGGTAACAATCCGTGGTAACGTATTGCCCCAACTCATACTGCCGGGTTGGTTGGGTTGATCGCTGAGCCAAAAGGTGCTGTAGCGATCTAAAATAAATTGAGTGGTATCATAAAAAATGGCGCAGTGTTCTCCAGCCAGATTTTCATGGGGTCGATCGACTTCAACCTGATAATACCGGCCTAATCCAAAATATTTTAGATTAGGAAAAGCGTCTTTTATTATTTCAAGTTGAAAGGGTAATCCTTCTTGCGATCCTAAAATTCCTGGTTGCATTTCACGAATACAGTCGATGAGAATTGATTTTCGATTGTCCCAATTGTTAGTACTATCGGCTGCGGTTCCGTAGCGTAGGTTAAAGGTCGCGATATTGAGCGGAGCTTCCTTTTTAGTACACCGAAGATTTAGCAACAAAATAAATATCAAAATCAGGAATAAGTATAATCCGTTTTTCATTAAAAATTCCTCCTTCCGATCCGTCTGGGAGTAAGCATTCACCTGCCAGAACTGGGTTGTATGAGTTGTCTGATTGATTGTAATGCAACATAAATTTCAATCAATGAAAAGTCAAACTTAAAAAGAATCTTTGAGCGGTACCATTCTGTTTATAAAGATATTGACGTTAAGAGATTCTTCAGCAAAAAACGCCTCAGAATGACATTTGGGGGACATATCGTCAAGACACTAAATATAAAGATAAATTATCCAGGAAGCAAGCACGAAAATAAGGATCTTGTTTTTTTCGAGACCATTGGAAAGCATTTCATTCCGCACAATCGGTTGTAAAATTTTTTCAATCTGAAAAATAAATCTTGCAAAATTACAAAAATTTTTCTATACTACACCCCCAAAATTCCAATCGATTTTCGAGCGGAATAACTCGAGATTTGGATTTTGAGAAATCAATTTTCAAACCAATTTCTTCCAATATTATTTTTAATATTCTTATTAAATCATTTCCCTGGCTGATGTTATTAAACATTAACTTTACGGAGGACGAAAAAAACCATTAAACGGGAAATGGACCCACGCACTCATACCAGTTTATGCCCGGTTGATTAATACTCATATCGAAAAACGAGCATAAAACTGGTTACCATCTCTTACCTGAAGCAAATCACCTGTAATTAAATCTGGCACGATCGTTTTAATACGATATTGAAAATCTGGCTCTAATAGTGTAATGAAAAGGTGTCACCGCTGATTTACCTTTTTTTGAGCCGGTGCAGTTAGAGAGCAATGAATTAACGCATAAAAGGAAATTAAATTGAAAAGAATAAAGCAAAGTAATTACGCTCCAGCGTACCACCCAGAGATCGCTGGTCGGCTAGCCTGGAACTATTTAATTCACAGTATTGAGGGCGGTTTGTATGTGGGAGGAATGGCTTTTATTGCCACCAACACCATTCTGCCCCGACTGATTGAATTTTTAAAAGGACCAGCCTGGATCATTAGTCTAATGCCCACCTTGACGGTCATCGGGGCGAGTATTCCGCCAATTTTAACTGCCCATCATATTGAGCGGTTAGGTGTGGTGAAACCGTTGTTATTATTTACCGGCTTTTTCCAGCGGTTACCCTTTTTGTTAGCGGCTCTGGCCTTATTTTTTCTTTCAGACACTCAACAGGTGTTCATCCTGGTGGTGGTGGTGCTGACCCCATTCTTGTCAGGTCTCATTGGCGGGGTAAGTTCAACTGCCTGGCAGGAATTGATTATTAAAACCATTCCGGAAAACAAAAGGTCTTCGCTGTTTGCGATTCGTTTCATCATTTCCGCCGGAATTGGGATTGTTGCCGGAGGGATTATTGCCGCGATTTTCAATCAATTCCCCGGAATTCGGGGTTATGGCATGTTGCACCTGATTGCCTTTTGTTTGATTGCTTTGTCCTACGTTTTTTTTAGCATGGTTCGTGAGAAAAATCAGGTGCCGGGTAACCGATGGATTGAACAGAACTTGAAACGGAATCTTCAACAAATGCTCCGGATTATTCGTTTCAATCGGAGCTTTCAAAATTATTTAATCGCGCGTGCATTTATGAACGGGGCTTACATCATGATGCCTTATTTAGCGATTTATGCCTTACGAACGCTGGGAAAGCCAGACAGTTTTATGGGACCGCTGGTAACGTCACAAATGCTTGGAGGCATTGCCGGAAATATTGTCGCTGGTTTTTTAGGGGATCGTTACGGAGGTAAAAGCGTGCTTTTGTTTAGTAACCTGATGTATTTAATTGTTTGTACCTGGAGTTTAATCACGCGTCTGGAATGGGCATTTATTGCTATTTTTTTTGTGTTTGGGGCCGGTTATTTTACTAACCAGGTCGGAAACGGGACGATTAGCCTGGAATTATGTCCTTATGAAAAACGCGCCACTTACCTGGCGCTGATCGCGTTTTTCGACTCGATTACGCTGGTGAGCATTGGGATGCTCAGCGCCATTGTCTGGCAGATTACAGAAAATTTTCCGTTTTTGGCGGCACTGTCCATTGTCACGATTGGCTTTTCAACAAAGTTTTTATTGATGCTTCAGGAACCAAGGAAAGCTCTTATTTGTACAAATGCTTAATTGATAACTTAAGCGAAAAGCACAAAAAGGGAGTATCATCAATGCATCTGAACCGAATTTTCCTGCATCCGGAAAAATATCCTGCCAAAAACTGTTATCCCTTTAATCAACAAATTTTTAAAAAGAGCAAAGTGATTCATTTTGATTCGCCAGTGAGTTTTTTCATTGGAGAGAATGGTACCGGTAAGTCTACGCTGTTAGAAGCGATTGCCCACAAATGCGGAATTCACATCTGGTGCAATGAGGAAAGAATGCGGTATGAAGTAAATCCTTATGAAAAAAGCTTACATCATTATTTGAATATTGAATGGGAAAACGATCAGGTCCCCGGCTCCTTTTTCGGGGCTGATATTTTTCGCCATTTCGTACAAAGCCTCGATGAATGGGCTGTCGCTGATCCGGCGATGTTACAATATTTCGGGGGAAAATCGTTGGTCACTCAATCGCATGGCCAATCTTTACTCTCATTTTTTAGGGCGCGTTATAAAATCAGAGGGCTCTATTTGTTGGACGAACCCGAAACCGCGCTCTCGCCCCGCAGTCAGTTAGAATTATTGAAGCTCTTGGTAAAAATGGCTGAGGCGGGTCATGCTCAATTTATCATTGCTACCCATTCACCTATTTTAATGGCCTGCCCTGATGCGACTATCTTTAATTTTGATGTCATCCCCATTGAACCCGTGGAATATCAACACACCGAACACTACCTGGTTTATAAAGATTTTATGCTCAATCCGGATAAATACCTGCCTGAGAACGAAAAATGATGTTTTTTATTAAAGTCCACTCTGGCTCGGAGAGCTTTCATCAAGTATGTTTTAAATACAAAATTAATCAATTGAATCGAAATTGCGAATCGGTCTTGCTCCGTCAGAAAATATGCTTCTGTCGTATGAACTGATTATATTTTTTATCCCTTTTTCTCAAATAAAATCTTGAAAAAGTCATTTCAAATGATATATTTAACAGTGAGTGTTTTTCCTTCATACGCAGACGATGATAAGGGAAAAAATCATGTCCGGAATGAATATCCTACCATTAATCAATCATTTTAATGCCGCTCAGCTCACACAGAGGTGCAACCATGCAATCCAAAACCAATCGAATCATTTTTACAATCATTATTTTAATGGCATTAATGGCATTGACTTCAGTTACAGCCCAAACCGTGGCGCTGGAAGATGGTTTTAAAAATCCGCCGATTTCTGCCCGTCCCCGCGCTTACTGGTGCTGGGTGAATGGCAATTTTGATTTATCCCGACTCACGGAAGAATTAAAGGAAGCCCGGGATAAGGGAATGGGAGGCTTTGATATCTGGGATGTTGCGGGTTGGGTAGATCCGAACAAAGTGATTCCGGCCGGGCCACCTTTTATGGGAGACGAATCGGTGGGAGCCATCTGCCACGCCGTTCGTGAGGCGACGAAACTGGGCCTTGAAATTGGCCTGACCATTTCCAGTAGTTGGAATGCGGGTGGCAGTTGGGTCCAACCAGAAGACGGGGCAATGGGCCTCTTTCGCTCGGAAGTCACGGTTGTCGGGCCTGAAAACTTTGATGGTCACATGCCATTTCCGGAGATTCCGGAATATTACGATGAGCGCCGGAAAATGATCCTTTTTAAAAGGCCCGACGGACGACCTACGTATTACAAAGAAGTCGCTATCCTGGCATTTCCGCTTGAAAATGAATCGATGATTGCTGATCAGACGCAAATCATTGATCTTTCCGATAAGTTGCAGTCCGATGGTAAAATTAACTGGTCCGTTCCAGCCGGCAAATGGCGCCTGACGCGTTACGTTTGTACTGGTACCGGTCAGCCGCTGATGAGTCCCAGCCCAAATTCCAACGGTTTGATGATTGACCATTTCAGTGCTCAAGCAATGGAAAGGCACTTGCAGTTTTTCATTGAAAAATTACAGGCTGAACTGGGTGATTTTCGGGATACAGCGTTGAAATATCTCTACACAGACAGCTATGAGGTGAATAGCGCGGTCTGGACGCCCCAATTACCCGACGAATTTAAAAAGCGGACGGGTTATTCTTTAATTCCTTATTTGCCCGTTCTGGATGGTTTTATTGTGGTGAATCCAGAACTAACGGAACGTTTTTTATTTGATTTTAAAAAAGTACTCTCCGATTTAATTATTGAAAATCATTACGGCCTGGGCAAACAGATTTGTAATAAATATGGCTTAGGGTTTCACGCTGAAGCCGGCGGCCCGGGACCGCCGGTCCACAATTGTCCGTTTGAGGCCGTGAAATCACTGGGAGTGCTTGATGCGCCGCGGGGTGAATTTTGGTATGATCATCCACGAGGAGAAAGCCATACGAACGAGCTTCAAATTATTAAAGGTCCTGCCAGCGCCGCCCATCTTTATCATCAGAAGTTCGTGGAAGCGGAAGCCTTTACCAGTGTCTGGCTGTGGCAGGAAGGCCCTAATGATATTAAGGCCGTGCTGGATAAAGCCCTGTGCGAGGGACTGAATCGCTTTATTTATCACACTTTCCCGCACATACCGGCTGAAGCTGGCATTCCGGGCTGGATTTATAATTTTGGAACTTTGATTAATACCACACGGGCCTGGTGGCCGCTATCACAGGCTTTTCATGAGTACATTGCGCGGTGCTGTTTTTTGCTCCAGCAGGGAAATTTTGTGGGGGATGTTTTGTATTATTACGGTGATCAGGCTCCCAATTTTGTCCCCCCTAAACAGATTGTTCCCAGCCTCGGTTTTGGTTATGATTATGATGTGACCAATTCAGATATCATTCTCAATCGATTAGCCGTAAAAAATGACCAGTTTGTGCTCTCGCACGGGCAACGTTATGAAATACTGGTTTTACCCAAACAGGAGGCGATCAATCCGGAGGTCCTGGCTAAAATTGAAACCTTCGTTCAGAAGGGAGCAACCGTAGTAGGTCCGCGACCGCAACGAGCACACAGTTTGAGCAATTACCTTGAAAACGATCAAAAAGTCAAAACAATTGCTGCCAGGCTCTGGGGGGAGTGTGACGGCCAAAAGGTCACTGAAAATGTTTATGGCCAGGGCAAAGTTGTTTGGGGACAAACCGAGCGGCAGGTATTGCATGCGCGGGGATTAGTGCCCGACCTGCAAGTGATTGGACATGAAAATCCCGCCGTGATCGATTTTATTCATCGGCAAATTGACGACACCGATATTTATTTTCTGCGGAACACCCACGACGAGGAAGTTGATGTCGATTGTATTTTTCGGATTACAGACAAATACCCGCAATTGTGGGATCCGGAAACGGCAACAATTGAAAGCGCAATGATTTATCAACCGGTAAAAGCGGGTGTACGAATGCCTCTTTATCTGCCAGCGTTGGGTGCTGTTTTTGTTATTTTTCAACCCGAAAAATCAGCGGAGCCAATTAGTTCGGTGTGGCGCAATCAAAAGCAGCTATTCCCGCGGCAAGATCAGTCCCGACCTTTTGCAATGAATTGCAACCAACTGGTGATTTGGGAAGGAGGGACTTATCGATTTGAATTTAAAAATGGGACAATCAAACAAATTCAGATAAATGAAATCACTCCAGCGTTTTCAATTGAAACGAACTGGGAGATTCGCTTTCCCCACGGCTGGGGTGCCCCACCGCGGACTACTTTTCCAAAACTTATTTCCTGGACCGAGTCTGAAAATTCGGGTATCAAATTTTTCTCCGGCGTAGCAAAATATTTTAAAACATTTGAATTAACCACTGAACAGATTGAAGGAAACACGGTGGTATTGGAGTTGGGAAAAGTTGAAGAAGTTGCCAGAGTTTATTTGAACGGGAAACATCTGGGAATCAAATCGTTTCCACCGTACCGGTTTGACGTGAGTGAGGCGGTAAAAGCTGGTAAAAATTATCTGGTCGTGGAAGTTGCCAACCTGCTCTCAAATCAGCTTACGGGTGACGCTCACGTTCCGGCCCCGTACAAGCGCACCCACTCCAACGTCACCAAAGGTCCTAACGCCTGGATGTACCCCTGGAAAGATGTCCCTTTGAAGGAATCAGGATTAATCGGTCCGGTGGTAATTAAATTTGGGAAACGAATTAGGTTTTGAACACCGAAAGGAAAGGGTTATGAAATCGAAATTTTCATTAATCTCCTTATTAATCCTGCTGGGCAACGGACTCCTCGCGCAGGGATTTAATATTGAAGAACTCAATCGTTACATTGAAAATCCAGCCCTGGTCGCGGAAAATCAGGAGCCACCGCACGTTCCTTTATTACCGTTCGAGAGCATTCCACAGGCAATTCAAGCGGATTGGGCCGGCTCACCCTATTTTCAATCATTAAATGGAACCTGGAAATTTAAATGGAGCGAGAATCCTTACCAGGCACCACCGGACTTTTTTCGACCGGATTTTAATACCGAAAATTGGGACAATATTCAGGTACCAGGTACCTGGCAAATGCAGGGCTTTGATTACTGTGTTTACCGTAATATTCCAATGGAATTCAGTCCGTATGATCCGCCACGGGTTCCCGATCATTTCAATCCCACGGGTTGTTATGTTCGTACTTTTGTCATCCCCGAAAACTGGCATGAACGTCAGATTTTTATTCATTTTGATGGCGTAAAATCCTGTTTCTGGTTGTGGGTTAATAACCAATACGTGGGTTTTGATAAAGGAAGTATGACTGCGGCTGAATTTAATATTACCGATTTGATTAAACCGGGAATAAATTCGCTAGCCGTAAAAGTGATTCGCTGGTGTGACGGCAGCTACCTGGAAGATCAGGACATGTGGCGGTTCGCCGGGATTTATCGAGGCGTCTATTTATTTGCCACGCCAACGATTCATGTTCGTGATTTTTTCGTGACCACCGACCTGGACAATCAATACCGTGACGCGCATTTAAAAATCAGGACAATCCTGAAAAACTACGGAACTGTCAATAGTGACAATCTGCAAGTTGAAGGACATCTGTTTAATAATTTGCAAAATGAAATAAGTGAATTTAATCAATCCGTGAAGCACATTCCGGCCAGAGGAGAGGTCGTGTGTGAACTGGAACAAGTGATTAAAAATCCTCAAAAATGGTCGGCGGAGAAACCGAATCTCTACACGCTAATTCTGGTGCTCAAAGATAAAAACGGAGATGAAATGGAGATCCTGGAAGAAAAAATTGGTTTCCGTGAAGTCACCATTGAAAATAAGCAAATGCTGGTGAACGGGGTGCCCGTGAAAATAAAAGGGACCAATCGCCACGAACACGACGCCTTTACCGGGCGCACCATGACCCGCGCCGGGATTGAGCAGGAAATTCAATTAATGAAGCAGTTAAATATCAATAGCGTTCGGACATCCCATTATCCGAATGATCCGGTTTTTTATGAGCTGGCCGATGAATACGGGATTTATGTTTGTGACGAGGTCAATGCCGAGTGCCACTACTGGCAGGATCGAATTCCCAATATGCCTGGCTGGGAAGAAGCCTTTATGGACCGCACACGTCGCTTTGTCCAGCGCGACAAAAATCACCCGTCGATTATTCTGTGGAGCACGGGCAATGAATGTGGCCTGGGCCCGGTGCACTGGGACATGCAAAATTACATCCGGGACGTCGATCCCACCCGTTTGCTTTACCACCAGTCAAACACGCCCGACGGGGACGCCCCTTACGCGGATGTTCAGGGGACCCGTTACCCCAGCCCGGAATTATTGGCTTATATTGCCGACACCACATCCCGACCGATTATTATGGGTGAATATTCCCATAATTTAGGGAACGGCCTGGGGCATTTTGATGAGTATTGGGAGACGATTTACCAGCACAAAACCCTCCAGGGCGGGTATATCTGGGATTGGATCAATCAAGGTTTACATCTTAAATTAAAAACAACGGCTGACCAGTCCCGATTTAAGCACCAGGTGGTTGTGCACGGGCGACCGAAACTGGTGGATGGACATTCCGGTCTAGCCCTCAAGCTCAGTGGCTTGGACGATTTTGTTGAAGTAACACCTCACCCGGTCTTGAGTAACGGTGGTGAGCAATTAACGCTGGAAGCCTGGATTTACCCACGGGGTTTTGTCAATATAAATCACTTGATTAGTCATGGCTTTGCGTTTGAACTGACTCAATTTCATCCGGATTCATTGCATTTTCTCGTCCAGACAGCTTCGCGGTTGAACCGGGTGGTGGCCTTGCTCCCGCGTGACTGGGATTACAACTGGCACCACGTGGCGGGTACTTATGATGGCCAGACTTTACGAATCTTAATCGATGGTCGGGAAGTCGCTGCCGCTAAGGGGAGTGGCAAAATCATCCGTAGCCCCCACGCACTTACTATTGGCAAAAATCACATCAAAAATGACGAACAAAGTCCGGGCTTTCTTTCGAATAGTATCTTTGATGAAGTAAGAGTTCATAATATTAGTCGTATTCCTAATCAGTCGGGCTTTTTGAGTCAATCGGCTTCGGCTGATGATCACACTCTCCTCTGGCTCACCTTTGACCAGGTAGACACTGTGGGAAGCTATTTTAGTTACGGTGCCACGCCAACCGGCTCAGGCACAATGGATGGCATAATCGGGGCGGATAAAACTCCGCAGCCCGAAGCCTGGCAGCTCAAGCACAGTCACGCTCCGGTTGCTGTGGCTGCGGTGAATTTGCAGCAGGGGAAGGTGAAAATTCACAATCGCTTTCATTTCACCAACCTTAACGAATTAGACGTTGTCTGGCAGCTCCTGGCTGATGGCGAAGTAGCGCAATCCGGAAAACTGGCCCTGGATTTGGCCCCGCAGCGGGAGCTCGTGCTGAACATTCCTTTTACCAGACCGGCGCTTCAATCCACGGCGTACTACCATTTGCAACTGATTTTTCGACTCAAAACTGCCACCAAATGGGCTAAAGCCGGTTACGAGGTGGCCTTTGCTGAATTTGAATTGCCTTTTACCAGTCGACCAACGCAGACGATTGAAACTGAAAATACACCACCAATGAATATCTCCGAAACGGCTGAATTGTTCAAAATTAAAGGCAGCGATTTTGAATATGTTTTCAATCGGGAAAAAGGGGAATTTGACCGCTTAACATTCAAGGGAGAACCATTGATTCTGGCTGGTCCTGAATTTAATGTTTCGCGGGCACCGCTTATGAATGAACGCTCCTGGTGGGGCGTGGCCGAATACGACACCTGGTTCAAATGGGGGGTGGATTCGCTGATATCCGAGGTAAAAACCTGTCGTCTCGAGTCGATTGCTGGGAATGAAGCCCGGATTTACGTTGAACTCATTGCTTATGCGCTGACCACGCGACAGATTTATTTTGAGAATCGTTTTGATTACCGGTTTCTCGGTAGCGGAGACATTATTCTGGAGCACCAGATAAAATGCCACGTTGAACTCCCCGGCTGGCCAAAACAGGATCTGAATTGGCTGCAAAAGATTGGCTTAAAATTAAAACTGGACCAGGGAATGGAAACCGTTGAATGGTTCGGTCGCGGTCCATTTGAAACCTATCCTGATCGAAAAACCGGTGCGAAGACCGGCGTCTACCAACAGCAGATTAACACGATTGAAATGCCGTATATTATTCCGCAGGATTTTAATAATCGAACCGACGTCCGTTGGGTGGCATTATATAAAACTAGCGGAGTGGGATTTGCTGTTTTTGGCAGTGATTTGATGAATGTGAGTCTGAATCCTTACTCCAATTTGCACCGTGCCTGGTACCCCTACCAATTGAAACGACAGCCAGACGTGACCTTGAATATTGATCATCGGGTGAGTGGTGTTGGCGGAACATCAATTGTAGCCAGAATGAGCTACCGGGCTTATCCCCGGGATTATCATTATAAAATTCGAATTAAGCCCTTTGTGTACCAACAGGTTAATTTAATGCAGATATCAAAACAAAATTTTTGAAGAATAGCTTGGGAAGATTTTTTAAATGTGACAGAAAAAACTGTTGATTTTTTGCTATTATTTCTTATATTTTATTGATCTTACATTTGAAATTTTTATAAAAATTGTAACTTTACGCGCTACAAAATATTGCAAACAAGATATTACGAAACACGATAACAGTGTTCACGCGAGACTTTTTTCTCTGGCGCTTTTTATTGACGCTTAAGAACGTTCAATCTTATTTCATCCAGCTAAATTTTTTGAATTTGTATTTTTCGAATTCCAAACAAAGAACCAATGAATCGAGAGGAAAAATTTAAAAGGTGGTCAGATTACGATTACTTCTTGTACTAAGCATACTGTTTAATTCCAGCGTGATTATGAGTGAGGTGCTGCTGGCGCAGAGTTATTTAGTGCACACCTATAATGAGAATACCGGCCTACCTAATTCAACGGTTTATGATGTGGTTCAGGATTCTTCCGGTCGGATGTGGTTTGCGACGCGGAATGGTATTGCAGTTTACGACGGTACTCACTGGAAATCATACTCGGTCGCGGATGGCCTGACAATCACCTCCTTTTTTCGACTTCAGATTAGTGAATCCGGCAAAATATGGGCGCTAGGACACATCCCTGGTGTTACCTTAACCTATTTCCAAGGTAAATTCTGGTACCCGATTACTATTCCGGATAGTTTAGTAAATATTAGCCTGTTTAATACGTTCCTGGTCACATCAACCGAAACCGAAGAACGAATTTATTTGGGGACGAATGAATTTGGTTTGTTAATTTATTCGCAGGAAAAATGGCGCCAATTGACCCCACGAAATGGCTTGCTTGGTTCGAGGGTTAATGCCCTGGTGAATTGGCGCAAACAGGTCTACGTCGCGACTGACAACGGTATTTCAATTATTCGCGGTGATGATATTGACAATAGTTTTAATGATGAAATTCAATTACCGTCTAATGCTATTGTCGGACTGGCCGTTGAATTGAATGATTCGATTCAAAGCGATAAATTATGGATTCAGGGAAAAGATTGGATCGGATTTTACCAGGACAAAGCATTTCATTTGGTAGCCGAACACGTCAAAGTTCAGTTATACGAAGCCAATTCTTATCTGATCCTGCAACCAGATTACAGCGGTGGCTTATATTTTGGTAATATCTACGGTGTTTTCCACTATGATCACGAATCCAACTTGATTAAACCGCTTGATCGGGGTACGGGTTTGATTTCAGAGGGCACGACGGCCTTGTACCTCGATCGGGAGTCCAACTTATGGATTGCTTGCTTGCGAGGTGTCAGTAAAATTGCCAGTCGTCGTTTTGTAAATTACCGCAAAGCGAATGGCTTACTTGAAGATGAAGTTACGGCTATTTTAGAAATCGAGCCCAATAAGCTGGTTTTTGGTCACAAGAATGGATTGACTTTTTTGGACGGCAATCAAAAAAAGATAATCATTTTTGACAAAGAGGATTATGTGAGTGATGCCGAAACCCGCGTTTTAGACCTGAGATTAGATGGGCAGAAAAATGTCTGGGTGGCGGCATCTAATTTGGGTCTGGCCAGAATCGACCCCGCCGGTAAATTACAGTGGTATCGTGAAGAGTCGGGCTTGAATGGTTCTGTGACCTCAGTCTTCTTTGATTCATTCGAACGGATTTGGGTGACTGATGATTACGGATTGCATCTTTATAAAAAAGACGGCTTTCAGAATTTGAAATTTGGTCATTTACCAGCAACAGGTTTTCGTAGGATTTATCCGGGACCGAATAATTCACTTTATATTGCCACTCGTGGAGAGGGAATTTACGTTTATCAGGATAATCAATGGAGCCAATATTCAAACCCCGGCGAACCGAATACAAATAGTGTTTATACCATTCAATTTACAACGACAGGGCAAATTCTGGCTGGCTGTCTTGGCGGCCTTTACGAATTGAAGGACAGGAGGCTTGTTAAATTCGTTTCAAATGGCTTTCAGATTGATCGACCGATTTATTTAAGTATTAAGGATCGGGAAAAACGATTGTGGTTTGGTACTGATAATGGTGTCATTCGTTGGGACGGGAAAGACTGGCGTGAATACACACCCCAACAGGGACTGGCTGGTCAGGAAACCAATCGGGCGGCCGGAATTGTAGATTCAAAAGGACAGGTGTGGATTGGGACAGATTTAGGTGTTTCCTGTTATCAAAAGGAATTTGATTACGACCAGGCAAAAATACCTCCACCCATTGTTTATCTGGATTCGTTGCTGGTGTCAGGGAAAGGCTACTCCTTCGACGAACCAATCGGGCTGAGCTATTCGGACAACGATTTGACATTCTATTTCACCGCGATTTCCTTTATTGACGAAAATGCGCTTCAATATCGATATAAGCTTACGGGATATGATTCCGATTGGGTTACTCTCGGTCAAAAATTCATTCAGCCAGTTCGTTACACCAATCTCTCACCAGGGACGTATCAATTTCATTTACAGGTTCAAAATTCTCTAGGCTTCTGGAGCCCGATTATTAAATCGAAAGAAATTACGATTCAACAACCATTCTGGAAAACGTCATGGTTTATCATACTCATTGCCAGTTTTGTCATAATTGGGCTGATTCTATTTTATAAAATCCGGATTTCGGTGCTTAAGCGTGAGCAGCGAGTACAACGGGTTTTCGCTAAAAAATTAATGGAAGCCGTTGATCAGGAACGCCGACGAATTGCGGCGGAATTACATGATAGTATTGGACAGGACCTTATGGCCATCCGGAATGGGGTTCAGTTATCACTCAAATCTTTGAGTTACCCATCAGAACTCGCTCAAAAACTCAATGAAATTTCAACGATTGCCCGCGACGCAATCAACGAAGTCCGTGAAATTTCTTATAATTTGCATC
>Ga0180438_10005531_pt1 | contig 17490 bp, 15 predicted proteins | sample SS_ome_12_FD_132455 | JGI IMG/M metagenome (GOLD analysis project Ga0180438, IMG submission 132455) | Hypersaline lake sediment archaeal communities from the Salton Sea, California, USA - SS_3_D_2 metaG | ecosystem: Environmental > Aquatic > Non-marine Saline and Alkaline > Hypersaline >...
AGACTTCTGGACGAGGGACTGCATAGCTGCCAGTACTGGTGGGCCAGTTGCCGGCCCTGGTGGAGTGTGGAAATGATTGAGGGGGGTGCCCAGAAACTATACCAGGCTGTAGAGTCACTAGGAAACGCCACTGATGGGCCAACGAGAGAAGAAGCCAACAGGCTGTTTCAGGCAGTGGTTAACAAGGCAAAGGAGTGGCAGAAATCAGGTGAAGCGCAGCGCCAGAAACAGAAATATAACGAGGGGCACCCCGAGGTTTCCACCGAACTTACCTTTGGGAGTTAGGGAGTATTATGAAGCATGCTTACGCTATCCTTGCCTTTCATGCCCATGAGCCGCTGTGGGACTTGCCCAACGAGCTTATTGCTCTGGTCGATGACCCGGAAATACGCGATGCTATCCGAGGAGAGAACTATGTCTTGAAGAGGGCGCGAGAGGAACGCGACATATACGCCCACTTAGTACAAACAGCAGAATCGCTAGGGGCTCCGGTAGCCCTGGATGCCACCAATGAGCTTCTGGTGCAATTAGCCTGGTACATACCGGAAACATTTCAGAACTTAGCAGCGGCTTACAAAAACGGCACTATATACCCCTTGTACACACATGCCCATCATACCCATGCTGCCTTACTTACTTCTGATGAGATAGCCGATGAGCTCCGTCTCAATGTAGAGCTGCTTCACAAAGTACTGGGCGTTCCTGAGCCAAGGCATCGTGGTGTATTTCCCACCGAAGGGTCTGTGGACGCGGCTAAGTTAGCTGCCTATAAGGACATCGGGGTAGAGTACATCGTCTTTCCCCATTTGAGTGACCGCAAAACACATTTCATCGTGGATGGCAAAGGCGACATCCAATATCGTGCCTTTGTGGTGGGGCCTGATATGCTGGCGCTGCCCCGCCATTTTCCAGTGTCTCAATATATCTGGCGACCGATAACTCGTTACGACCCTAAAGGTGTGAAAAATCAGGGATATATTCTAGGAAAATACTGGGTCTTTGCCGAAGAATATCGCAATAAATCATACATTCCCTTTCCCATATCCTGGGAGGATGCGGTAGCCGAATATACCGCAGTGCTGGAAACTGCACTGGCGGAATTGCCTGAGCGGGGATTAATCCTCTACATTCAGGACCTGGAGCTCATGGACTTTGGTGATATCGCCCTTCGGATAATGGAGCAAGCCTGGAAAAATGTGATCAATAAGAAGATCGCCGAGGTGCACTTTGTGACTCCTGATGACTATTTGGAGAGCTTGGGCGATATAGCGAAGCTGCCTCGCGTCCGCCTGCATCAGACCTCCTGGGCCCCTGAGATACGCCTGGTTCTACGCTACGATGGCCACTATCCACCGCTTAACACTGGAGAGTTCAGAGATGTGGACCTCGATACAGCGGTTTTTAAGCAGCTACCATTCGTCTTTTGGGAGCCCGGTCGTTTCCTCATAAATATTTACGGGGCAATCCTGGATGCCTTTGGCATGCCCAGGCGACTAGCTGTAGATGCAGCCTTGCTCCATGATACCAGATATGCGATTCCACGCTTTGATTTTAAAGAACAGGTAGCTTTGCACTACAGGCTAATGAAGCGAGCCTGCAACTGGGGCTGGCGACCTGAAGAGGGGCGCCAGAAGCGCCCCTTCTTACACGGCCACCGCCTTTCGGAACTTCTTCTCGGTACTGCGCCTGAGGATAGTGCCTTTGCTGGCACCAGATACGTACACCCTGGTGATACCGCCTATGTTGGGGCGGAGCGTATTCTGGAATTCCTTCTTGATACAAGATTTGATTACCTTAAAGCTGGCATTGAGGAGGATGGGATTGCTGGTGAACAGAAGAAGGCGGCCTTGCTGGAAATTAAACGGGGACAGAGCCATCGCGTTATCGCCACCGAATTTATTCAGCGCGCACTCGAAGCCAGTCTCTCCGTTGAGTCGGCAGCTACTCCCGATGGAAAGGGCGAAGCGCTGCATCGCCTTATTCGGGAGCTGCAGGGATATTGCCGTGAGGTCTTTATCGCCACCGACCATATACAGCGCGCCTGGGGTTATATAAATGACATAGACGCCATGATACTGACCATGTATCAGCACCTCTATGAAATTTACCCGCCGAGATTTCCTGTGGTATTCAAGGAGCTTTTTCCCGAGGAGTGGAAAGCACGAGAAAACCCCAAGCTAGTCTAGTTCTTCGGACGGAGTAAAAGTCTAAATTTTGACACCCCTCCAATCACACCGCCAAGAGACAAGCGATGTAACTACACAGAACAGGGCTATGTCTTGCTTCGCAGAAATGAAATCCTCTGTGCTACTGCCTTGCCAGCTTGGATACGAGACTTAGCCTTGCTCAGGTCTCTTGCCAGCTTCTCATCCCCCACCACATCCCCAACCCAGTTACTGAAATCATTTCTATCCTCACCAGAATGGTGACGGAAAGTCTCATCACTCATGTTGCCAAGAGCCTCTTCAAGTTCGCCGAGATTCTTGATGACCTTGCTATCTTGACACCAGAACCGTTTATCATCCGGCACATCACCCAAACGCCTGTATGCCTCCTCCTTGCTGATCCTGATAATCTTAGCCATGCTCGCCTACCTCCTATTTTGCCAATATGTTTACATTATACAACAAAATTCCCCAACTACAATCAATAGCAGTCCGGAATGCAAAAAACACTATATTCTACCGAGTATGCATTGTAGTGCCTATGCCAGCTTTATATCGGAGTGAGTGGTTACTTCCTTGAGAAACCGCAACAGGATACCGCTTCTCAAGTCGTTGCGTCCCCGCAATGGAGCCACGAATTTGCCCTTGATCCAGATGTGCTCTGGTTCAATATGGATAAGGACACGAGGGCCATTCATGGCCTCGTCCAGAAACTGAGGGTAGCCATTTTGGAATATCCGGCCGGCCTCTCTCACATAGACTCTATCCTGGCTCTTTAAGATACCTTCCAGGAGTTTACTAGCTTTCTCCACATTACTGTCAGTAGTGAGGGGGATACGGACTTCATCAAACATATAGTCAGAGGAAATAGCCTCAGACTGAACCGAATAGTCCTTCGAGTAATTCAATACAGGCTGGTCAAGAACCAGCATGTTGGGCACATGTAGTAACCTGCCTGTGAGCTCACCCCCCAGCTTCTCGTCTTCTCCAACCTCCTCTAGGGTAGTATGGAGTAGTCCCACCCTGCGCACATCTCCTTTGATATTGCCAATGCGAATTCTATCCCCCAACCCATAAATGCCAGAGAAGTTGATGGCGAAGTAAGCAAGAAAACTGGCAGTGTATTTTTGCAAAGCTAGAGCCAGACCTAAAGCGATAATCGGCACCCATATTGCTATCTGGGGCACATGAATCGCTGCCACCACGGTAGCTGCAGCCAATGCTGCGACTACGACAAAGACCACAACCGCCGTGACTAGCTTAACACCGCGTATTTTGCCTCTAACCATGAGTGCCATTACTTCATTGTGAAGTGAGCTACCACCTGAAGTTAACTAGGATGCAATTAATCAATTATAGTCTTGTCTCGATCCATTTCAGTCCCATCTCTACCCTCCGGGCAGCCGTTGCTTGTGTGGTGGCTTTCTGCAATTGTCCAGTCAGGGTTAAGTGGCCGATCACATCCCCGACCCAGTTGCTCAAATCGTTTTTGTCTCCAGTAACATAGTAGTGAAACGTTACCTCTGCCATTTCCCGAAGTGTTGTGGCAAGTTCATCTAAACACTTTGCCATCCTGCCATCATGAAACCAGAATACCTTATCAGGCGGAACATCTCTTAACCACAGCTCGACTACTTCTTTTTTGGTTTTGATTAATATGGCTATTATCTTCCCTCCTGTGGGTCAATTATCACCATCGTCTCTATTCTTCTTTCCCAAGAATGCGAGAGTTATCCATCATATATCAGGGGTGGGAGGGTTACCCCTCTCACCCCTAAGCCCCTAGATTATGGCTGGCTTACTTACTTTTTGGGGCCGGGTTTACCAGGCATGGGTTTCCTCTTTTGCACTTTTATCACCTCCTTCTTTTTCAGAAATAAACACGGTGCTTTAATTCTTCTTGCAGATATGTTATAAATAACCTGTACTTCACTTTCGTTCATGATATCAGAATGATGATTTGTTATTCATGTATTATTATACATCTTATAGTTTATTTGTCAAGGCCTTGGGGAGAGAATTTTCAATAAATTTAATAAAGAGGAGGTGAAACTTGCCGGAGTGGACATTTCTTACCAACCACGCTCTAGTGCTCAGCTATATCGCTCGCCACCCCCGGATAACTGCCCGGGATCTGGCTAATGCTATTGGCATAACGGAAAGGGCGACGCGGAAGATAATCGCTGACCTGCTGGACGTTGGTTACATAGCAAAGAGGCGCGAGGGAAGACGTAATCGCTATCGGGTCAACCCCGACGTTACTCTTCGTCATCCTAGCCACGGTGAAACTGCTGTAGGGGATCTTCTTGAGGCACTAGGTTGGAAGAGACGAAAGAAGGCTGTCAAATCAAGCTGACCTGACCATATTCGTAAGAGATTATGCCCTTACCCAATTGGCATAGATTCTATGATCCTGACCACGCGCCAAAACCTGTGTGGAATTTATTCCCGAACTTTCCTGAGGCATTCAGGGGGGCTTTCACCAGAGGGTGGAAAGCGCGAGAGAACTCCAAGTTGCTCTAGACTCACTATAGCCAGCTAAGAGAGCCAAGAAGGCGACTATCTGACAAATTAGATTACGGTGGTCATTTTTCTCGCTCCGCAAGGACAGTCGGCAACACATCTTCAGGCAGAAAGGCTTTGACCTGGACTACCGCTTCGGCCCCCATGGCTGCACTGGCATCCAAGGCGCCCTGGGCAACATAGGCCGCCAGGAAGCCACTGGTGGTAATGCTGAAGAAACCCATGGCCGCTGTTCCTTCCCAGGTTAACCAACGCAATCCACTGGCTACATCTTGATCGGATATGGTGGGTTTCGGCCGGAAACTTTCTCTAAGTCCCATCTTCGGCTAATATAATTTTCAATGATTAGCTATGCTTCAGCGTGAACCCGAGTATCAGTTCCATGATAATGCACTTCCCCGGTGGTTCATTCACAATAACTTAGAATAATATCAAGCCAAATGTGATTTGGCACGCTTTCTGAGGGCAAAAATGAAAAAATAAGGACTCATAAAGACAGGGCAAAATTTAAGTATAGCTGGGCCGCCTCTAGCACTTGGTCAAAGGACACTGATTCCTCCGCAGTATGAGCTGTTTCTAAGCGCCCGGGGCCTAAGATAATAGGGTCCACCCCAGCAGACCAGAGCACATTTCCATCCGAATGGCTCCTGAAATCATGAGGTTCCCAGGGAATAGACATCTCTCTATAGACTTCTTTCAACTTCTTTACCAAAGGCCTCTCTTGGGAAATTTGATAGCCTGAATAGGTGTCTTCAAACCTGAGCTGGACATCCAGACTAGTAATATTTTCGCGCGCTACTTCCAGTAGCCGCTCGAACTCAGTTTTGAGCATGTCAATCCTAGAATTGGGCGGCAAATGCAGGTCTATCCAAGCCTCACAGCTGTCAGGCACCACAAAGCCTCCAGGAAAGCCGGACAGCTCTCTAATGTTATAAACTAACCCGTGGGCCTTGGAGCTAATGTACTCCGTAACTTGTAGGAGCAGCTTTAACATGTTCTCAATGGCGTTCTTTCCAAGCTCAGGCATAGCCGAGTGTGCCCTTTTGCCCTGAGTACGCAACATAATCTCAAGGTAACCGTAGTGACCAAGACAGGGTACCAGCCCTGTGGGCTCACCGACTATTGCCCAAGGGCAGCTGTATTCATTAACTAGAGTTTTGATACCTTTGTTGTCCTCCTCCTCATCTACCACCAAAGCCAGGCCGACAGGCGGAAAATTCTCTCCCCTCTCAGCCAGCACGGCAAATGCTTCCATCATGGCAGCACACCCTGCCTTCATATCCGCGGTGCCCAAGCCAAAGGCCATATCTCCCTCTTCACGGAAGCCATAATCGTCGAGGTCATGGGCAGTGACTGTGTCTAGGTGCCCCACAAAGCAGAGAGCTATTTCATCTCTTGTCTCAGGCAACACTATCAGGTTAAAACGATTATCATCAACCTCTTGTTTCCTTACCGGGAGGTTCTGATTTTTCAGGTATTTCTCTGCATACTTAATAATCTCTCCTTCTTTGCCCGTAGGACTATATATGTTCACGAGGTTCTTAAAGAGATTTTTTAGCCTCTCGGGTTGCACGCCCATCGATTCATCCAGAGTTTCCTTCATATCGCTCTCCTTCCCAGATTCTACACTATTTCCCTGGATTCGAAACGTCGAGAATTCAGCACCAGTGAGATTACCTCTTGAAAACCAGATAAATCACAGTTTTTGCTTACTTTCAACGCCAAAGCTTTTGTGATTCTCCGTCTTCTCAGAGACAAGATTTGGTTTAGCGACCTTCTTAATTGGTCGGCGGATAGTCTTGGTAAGCCACAAATGCTCGCGGCTGGGAGAAAAGCCTATGGCCTTAAAGAAAGCAATAGCCCCCTCATTGTTAGCTTCGGTATCAGCTATCACCATCCTCACTCCATCATCCTTGAACCTTTCCTCCAGTCTTCTATAGAGTCGGAGGCCTAAGTTCGTCCTCTGGAAAGTATCATCCACTCCTATCCAGCTCAAGTATCCGTATCTCTTCCAGGCAGTGCCTTCCTTTTCAATAGTAGTGGCCAGGATGAAGCCAACGACTCTCCCCTGTGTCTCGGCTACCAGGCAAAAGTCTGCGTCGGAAGTAAAATGGTCAGTTACTTCATAAGCATCCCAGGTACGGTAGAGAATCGGGAATTCCTCACTGGTAAAGAGCTCCTCTCCCAGGTGATAAACGGAGCCAATGTCATCTATCTCCATCTGCCTGATATTTACCTCGGATTTTTTCCTGTTACCGCGAATACCTTCTAATGGCACATATCCCTCCTTTGAACGCATGCATTTTAACAGCTTTTAATTAGCCCCCTGCTTTCTCCTATAAAATAATATAAACATCACCAAGCAAAGGCAAGTCAAATAGAACACCTTCTTAGACAGCCATACTAGTGATTAGGGCTTTCCGTCTTGCTCTCGGCACTCTGGTCCTTAGCATCAGGACTTACTTCTGGGGCAGGCTCTGCCCCGTGTGGTTGAAGCGTCCCTGCGAGTTCCTCGACTTGTGCCTTTTCTACCTGCCAGCGGCGGCCTATTTTCACCGCCGGCAGCTTCATTTTTCGAGCTAGACTTTCTACTCTGCTTTGACTAGTGCCCAGAAGAGTCGCTGCCTCGGAAGTAGAGATGTACTCGTCTCCAAGGAGAGTTCGGCTGAATGTCCGTTCCAGCTGAGTATGGATATCTATCACCGATCTTGACACCAGGTAGATAATGACGCCTAACAATAACAGGGGTATGGCTAAGGCAAGGGAACCGATGAGAAGGAGACCGGAAATAAAGGGGATAAACCATATCCCCACAAGTATGGATAGCAAAATCACCAGGCTGTCTCTCAGTACAATGCGAAGTGCCTTGCGCCGCCATTGCTTGGCCGAGGGTCGCCGGCTCAGCACATGTGTTGCAGCTTCATCACCCAAGGCTCGAACGCTTCGCCATATAGCCACAAATGAAGGTACACATCCCATTAAAAAGAGAAAACCAAATGCCAATCCCATTATGTCGGCACGGATCTGGGTAAGGAGAGCCAGGTTTCCAACGAAATGAAGAGCAAAGGTCCCAATGCCGATAATGACCATAATGATGAGCAGATTAATTAGAATTGTCCTTCCGGAGTGCCGAACCTTTTGGGCGGCTTTTGTGTCACGATCGAATACAGCACGTAGCGCCTGTATCCAATCCGCCAGGCGAGACACGTATGCCTTAAGCAGCGCTGGTGACCTACGGTTTAGGAAAGTGGCAACGGACCCAGACGACCGCATTATGTAGGGGCCAGTCAAAGAGGTCAGAGCAGTGACTAAAGCGATCACCGAGTAGAGAGGTGCCAGGACCACTCCACGGTCTACCCCCAACTTGGCGATAGCCAGGGAAAACTCTCCCATGACAGGCATACCCATCCCTACCCCGAGAGCAGTTTCTCCATCGTAGCCAGCCATGAAGGTTGCTAGTGTATCACTTAGTATTTTTCCAAGGATAAAAACAGCGGCTACGATGATGGCCGGGATGACAAAATCCTTGAACTCGGTGATGTTTATGAGCATACCTATAGCTACAAAAAAGAGGGCGGCAAACATATCCCTCACGGGAGTAACCACCTCTGCGATATCCTCAGAATGCTCGGTATTGCCAATCAGCGCCCCTACAAGGAAAGCCCCGGCTGCCGCTGATAATCCCAGGTAATTTCCAAGCAAGGCCATGGCAAAGCACAAACCCAAGCTGGTGATGAGGAAAGCCTCCTTAGAGTGGAAGCGACTGGTGAATCTGATGATACGGGGTACAATAATTGCCCCAAGCACCAGCGAGGCAACCACAAAAATTATCAACCTCAGCGCCAGAGAGCCTATGTCCCCGAAATTTGCAGTGCCAGTGGTGGCTACACCTGAGAGCACAGCTATGATGGCTACAGCGGCAAAGTCCTCAACCACAAGGATACCTACGATGAGCTTGGAAGACAAAAATTCAAGCTTGCCCATATCCCTCAGTATCTTCACGATTATTGCTGAGCTGCTTATGTGCAGGGCTGCGCCCACGAAAAGGGCATCCATAGTGGACCAGCCAAGCAGCTTCCCCAACCCGTAGCCTATGCTACTCAGAGTCAGAATTTCTATCACTCCAATTATCAGGACTGACAGCCCAATCTGGCGGATTTTGTTCCAGCTAAATTCGAGGCCCAACCCAAAAAGAAGCAGTATCAGGCCCAGATCTGCCAACAAGCTTATGGTGTGAAGATCCGTCACTAGAGGGGTGGGCAAAACGTAGGGGCCAACGAGTAATCCTGCTATCAAATAGCCCAGTATGGGCGGCTGGCGTAACCTCCGGAACAGGAGGGTTATCACAGCAGCCACCACCATTATGATGGCAAAGTCTTTGAGAAGCGCAACCTCTTCCATAACCTTAGCGCCAAACCCCGGCGGTCAGAGCAAAGAAGTGCCACCTACCAGGAGCTGCAAAACACCGCGATGTACCATCCTCACCGCTATAGTTGCTAAAAGGAGCATTGCTATTTTCGATGCTGCGCCAAGTCCCCCTTTCCCCAGAAGGTGCGCTATCCGCGGCGCTTGGGAAAATATCAGCCAGGCGCAAGCTAGGTTCAGCAAAAAAGCTGGCACTACTGCAAAGATAGAATACCGATCAACTAAAACCAGGAGGGTAGTGAGTACCGCAGGCCCGACGACAAGGGGAACGCCTATAGGGAACACACCGACAGTTTCTGCTTCTGTTGCACCAGGTATTTCACGGCGCTCACCCACAAGCAGATTCCTGATAGCTAGGAGCAGTAATATAAGCCCTCCAGCTACAAGAAAGTGGGACTCGGATATATTTAGCACGGTGAAAATCCCTTTGCCCAAGGCAACAAAACCCAGGCCAAGCCCTAGAGCAGTGAGCATAGCATAGCGTAGCATCTTCGACTGCTCTTTTCGCTCTATACCCTCTGTCAGGCCTAATATGATGGGGAGTACGCCTAGGGCGTCTACGGCAACAAAAAGAGGAATGAACGAGAGTAGCAGCTCCCGGAAGAAATTGACTACTCCTTCCATATTATGTATTTACCTTTACTTTCGGTGATCTCACTATGAGCACCGATGTCTTGGCATATCTGGCTATACGCTGAGCCACGTTGCCAAGAGAGAAACCGCGAACTCCAGTAAGACCCTTGGCGCCAACGGCAATCAAGTCCACATCTCTTCGGGCAGCTTCCCGCAGGATCTCCTGGGAAGGGTCACCGCGGGCAACTATGGCTGAAACCCTATATCCACCCCTGCGGAACCTATTTTCCGCTTCTGCTATCAACCGCGCAGCAGCTTCCTCTTCAGCTTTTTGAAGTTCGGCAACTATTTGCTTATCACGCTCCAGGTCAAAGGTGTATGCTTTGACAAATGCCGCGGCAAACGATTGCACTACCGTCATGACAAGGACTTCCGCATGCTGTGGAATTGGCATTCGTAGCAAGAACTGCACCACTTCACCAGAGTGTTTCGACCCATCAATTGGCACCAATACTCTACTGATTGCTTTGCTTCCCTTCTTGGCTACCAGAACGCTACACGGCGCGTACTTGAGCACCTTGTGAGCAACGCCGCCTAACAGGAACTCCGGGGTATCGCTTGTCCCCTTCAGTCCCACCACGGCAAGATCCGCCTGAATGTTGCGACATGTCTTTATGATTTCATCGGCAGGACTTCCTCTACGGACCATAGTCTCCACTTTTAGCCCTCGAATAGCAAGCGACTTCGACAATTTAACAAGTAACTCCAATGCTCTTTCTTCCTCAGCTTTCCGCACCTGAACCTTCAAGGCACTGGAGCGTCCTAGAAGGTCAGCCAAGGTATGCCCGCCCAAAAAGACATGCTCCGGGACCACAGTCAGGACGGTTGCTTCAGCTTTCCTCCCTACTTTCAAAGCCTTGACCAAGCCTATGGCAGCTTCAGAGTAGCGAGAGCCATCAACGGCAAGAAGAATCTTCATATTCATCTCCCTTCACACCTGGAATCATATTACAATATTAGGATTAAGTCTGACCTTCCATCAATATAATATTCAAACGCCTTTCTGGTATTCCCCTTCATAAGTTTACTAGCCCAAAACGCGCTTTACAGATTCTCTATTTGCATAAACCAGAAGCCTGTCTCCTTCCATGATTTTTTCTCCCCAATTCGGCCTAGTCAAATCTGTACCGACCCTGTCTATAGCCAGGATATCCATATCCCCTTCCGAGGTGATATCAGCTACGGACAGGCCAATGTTCTTCGACCTTCTTTTTATAACGACAAGGCTAATAGCCCAGTCTTTCCCCGCATGAAATATCTCCTCAACTGCTGGAGCCTCCCTAAGAATTACGTTCATAAGTGGCCTTCGTAGTCGGTCAAGAATCCGATGGCCAAACTTGCTTCTTATGATTAGTTGATAGAGGCCGAAGATCCCGCCAATTATTATGGCCAGGCGAATAAAAAACCACGTGTAACCGCTCACCTGGGTGAAAGATGCCACTAAAGTGGCAATCACAGTGACCAGTCCGGCATTTCCCAGTATGATGAGGATAGTTACAATTCTGCGCCTAGTCCTGTGCCCCACGATGCGTTCAGCTTCTCTCGTCGTGAAGCCCGTTCCTGAGAAAGCGGATAACGCCTGAAACCCAGCTACATCAGGTTCTATTCCAGTTAACTGGAGGGCAAAGCTTCCAATTCGGACTACGATGAAAGAAACTAGAATAGCTATCAACAAAATGCCTACATAAGCCATAACTCAACACCTCCAACTTACGTTTTTTTGAACCCCGAATGGCACTGTATCTGCGGAAGTTTTTGGGTGTCTAATTGCTACATCCTCCAGTTCAGATGCCAGAGACATGTTATTAATTCAGTAACTTTAGAACCACCTCCTCCTCCTGAAGTGGACTGCCAGAGAGATGCCTATCACTGCCATTACAATCAAGATAATAAAGTACCCATACCGCCACTGTAGCTCCGGCATATTGGCGAAGTTCATGCCGTAGATGCCAGCAACAAAAGTCAACGGAATGAAGATGGTGGCAATGAGTGTTAACACCTTCATCACCTCATTCATACGGTTGGACACTGAAGAAAGATAAGTATTCAGGGCGCCCTCGACCATATCCCTGAGATTATAAGTAAGCATTTCCATGCGAAGCAAATGGTCGTATATGTTGCGGTAGTAGATTTGAGCTCGCTCGCCTATCAGAGCGTATTCGCCGCGGCTGAGCCCGTCAATTACTCTCCTCTGAGGAGACAGGATCCGTTCTATCGCCAATATGCTCCGTTTAAGTTGCATAATCGATTTCAATGTCTCCCTCTTAGGTTCGTGAAGTGCCTCATCTTCGATAGTAGCACTCTTATCATTCATCTCGTCGATAGTAGGCATGATATTGTCCACCAAGGCATCAAGGATGTCGTGAGCTAAAAACTCTGCTCCCCTGCGCATATGACGTCCATTTGCCTGGACACGACTAAAAACAGATGAAGTCGACCTCATTGGTACATCATGGGTGGTGACGACGTAGTTCTTCCCCAGAAAGAGGGCAAGTTCCGTGGTCTCCACTACATCAGACTCGATGTGGTAATTGATGCCATGAACGATAACGAACAAATAGTCGTCAAAGTCATCAATCTTGGGTGGATGTATATTCTTGCTAATGCAGTCTGCCACCGCCAGAGGATGGAAACAGAATACATTCGATAGCAACTCGGCATCCTCGTTTGTCACGTCTTCTATGTCAAGCCAGAGCAGCCCCTCCCCACTTGCTAGAAAGCCTCTGATCTGTTCCATATCTGGCTGGTCCAAGAGTTTTCCATCCGGTGCCAAGTAGAAAGCACACTTTATCATCATCGCCTCCTTACGCCTCGCTAAAGCTGCTAATAGTAAACACTATCGGAAGAAATCTTGGGGAGCTCAACCATAGCCTCCCAACCTTCCCTCCCTGATAGGCGAAGCCTTTCAACTTCTTGCCAGTACGTCCCGTAGGGAAAAAGGTCAAAATAGCGTTGTGAATTAAGGGCTAAGCTATTTCCTAGGATACGCATTTTAAGCATAGGGGGAAATCCATTACTATCGGCATAATCATAGACATGGCTGGCTGGGATTTCCTTTTTACCCAGTATTAGCTTGCCATCCATTTTAGCCTCCTCGAATCCACCTCAGTAATATTCACATAGTAATGGAAGCTACGGGGCAATGTAAAGCTTGGTTCGAAGCTTTAGGCAAGGGGTCATTTGCTATTCTCGCTTTGGTCAGGTCCTTGCCCCGGCCTTGCCGGAGTATCATCCGCCGGATTGACCAGACTAATCAACGTCTGGCCTGGTCGTGGACTGGGGGGATTGTCTCTAGTAAATAACATGAGGTTACCGCTCTGGCCAATTAAAAACAAAGGAATTGCTTCCTCACCATAGAGCGCTCGAAAAGCATCGTAGTCAAATTCCTGGGTCAGTTTGGTTGTTCGGATAATCGCACCTTCGGCGAAGCGTCTAGACAAATACGTATATGTAATCCCGGCGCCAAACAAAAAGCGACCCTGTAAGTGCAGGGAAACCATCTCTCTGGGCCCCTTCTCTTCACTTTTTGGGGACAGCTGGTAGACCTCTGAGCGGCCGAAAGCATCGGTGAATTGCAGGGCTGCCAGGGAGTTGAATTCGTTGTCGGAGGTCAATGCTAGCAGGCGACCAATTCCGCCTAATTCAATCTCATCCAAGGCATATTGTGACAGGATGCTGGCGTAAAATGTTGGCAACCCGGCCATGCGAGCGGTTGAGACATTCGCCCAGTTATCATCCACCACCAGTACCCGGTACCCTTCTGCCTGAAGAGCACCGGCGATGGCCTGTGCCCAGGAATGAGCACCGACAATCATGACTCCCTGAGGATTGGGTTCGGCTACTTGAAGCCACCGTGCTACCGGGGAAGCCGTTAAGCCATATACGATAACGGTAAAGATAATCACCATAAAGGTGATCGGCAGTAAAAATTCGGCCTGGGGATAGCCAGCTTCAACCAAACGTAGAGCAAAAATGGAAGATACAGCAGCAGCCACGATACCACGAGGAGCCATCCAAGAGAGAAACGCACGCTCACGCCAACTCAATCCTGACCCCAATGTGGATAGCGCTACCGAGGCAGGACGCGCAATTACCATCAATACGCCTAAGAAGGCCAAGCTACGTACACCAATATAAGCAAGATGGCTCACCTGCAAACGTGCCGACAATAATATAAACAAACCGGAGATCAGCAATACCCGCAGGTTCTCCTTAAACTGGACGATGTGTCGAACGCTGACAGTCTTCTGGTTTGCTAAGTATATTCCCATCACCGTAGCCGCTAGAAGACCAGAATCCGTCTGGAGTAAGTTTGAGGTAGCAAAAACACCTATCACCAAGGTTAGGGATATTGCACCGTGCAGAAAGTCGGGAATCCAGAAGCGTCTTAGCAAAAGAACCATGAGCATTGCACCGAGCATACCAATACCACCACCAATAAAAATGGTCTTGAGAAGCCCTATTACAGTCACAGCAGCTGCTTCCCGGAATCCCCCCGCGAGAATAGCTTCAAAAACTAAAACAGCAAGTATGGCTCCTATTGGGTCAATAACAACTCCTTCCCACTTCAGTATCGAGCCAACCTGTCCACTCGGTCGCAAATGCCTCAATAGTGGCATAATAACTGTGGGGCCACTTACCACTAGAATGGCTCCCAGGAGCAGTGCCAGGCCGAAATCGAGATTCAGCAGGACATAGGCAGCTCCTGTGCCTATCAGCCAAGTAACCAATGCGCCAACTGTTATTAACTTGCGGACCACGCTGCCCACCTGACGCAGTTCGGAAACTCTCAGGTTTAAACCGCCTTCGAACAAAATGATTGCTACTGCCAGTGACACTATCGGGAGCAGCAAATCACCCAGGAGTGCATCTGGGTTCAGAAAGCCAATAACCGGCCCGACTACGATGCCGAAAATCAACAGTAATAAGATGGATGGCAGGCGAAGACGCCACGCAAGCCACTCTGCTCCAATGCCCAGGACGATGATGCTGGCTAAGCCAAGTAATATATGTTCAGCCATAAAAGGGCGACCTCTTTACACCATAGAATCCAGCTATCAGCTGCTTTGGGGTCATTTCAGGGGTACTTCGCCACTCTTATGATAACATACGCTCTATCCTGTTATAATATCTGGTGGATTAGAAAGTGCAGAAAAATCTCCCTCGCTATAGAACACGGGGGCTAACTAAGCATGTCAACAACATATGCCAATAGAAGGTAGGGGAAATGTCAGCGGCATCACGGATTCCGGAGCGAATAGGCAGACTGGAGGAGCTGGCCAATAACCTATGGTGGAGCTGGCACCCCCAGGCACGTGACTTGTTCCGGGCTTTGGACTATCCACTATGGCGCTTGGGTGGACACAACCCGGTCAAACAATTACGCGAGATAAGCCCCGATAAGCTGGAGGCGGCCACCGCTGACCACACCTTTCTTAACCTATATGACTCTGTGATGTCAGCTTTCGACGCTGAAATGTCAGCTAAGGATAGCTGGTTTGCTACCAGATATCCCAATGTCTTAGACGGTCCCGTTGCTTACTTTTCAATGGAATTCGCCATACATAACTCTCTCCCTATATACGCTGGGGGATTGGGAGTTTTAGCCGGCGATTTGTGCAAGGAGGCATGTGACTTAGGGTTGCCGCTTGTCGGGATTGGCTTCATGTACCCCCAGGGTTATTTTCACCAGCATATTTCCGCTGAGGGTTGGCAAGAGGAAACTTACAGACAGCTGGATTTCGATGAAGCACCTATCACCCCAATCAATCCAGTGCCCCGTTCTAACTGGTGTGGCCCGCTGATTCAGGTTGAACTAGGTGATAGGCCCTTATACATTGGGGTTTGGCAGGTGCGTTTGGGCCGGGTCGACCTCTATCTACTTTGTTGTGATGTTGAGGGGAATATGCCCCAGGATCGGCAGCTCTGTGCCCGCCTCTATACCGCTGACCAAGAGCAGCGAATCCAGCAGGAGGTCACGCTGGGAGTTGGTGGGGTGCGTGTCTTGCGGGCACTTGGCATCAAGCGCTCCGTGTGGCATGCCAACGAAGGCCACAGTTCCTTTATGATGCTGGAGCTTGTCAGAGAGGAAGTAGAAAAAGGCGCGACCTTCACCGAAGCCCTCCAAGAAGTTAAGGCGACTACCGTTTTCACCACTCATACGCCAGTCGCCGCAGGTCACGACGTCTTTCCTGTCCCGCTTGTGGAGAAATACCTTCACAGTTATTGGGAGTCCCTAGGAATCAGCCGGGAAACATTCCTAAAGCTAGGCCAACAAGATGGAGCAAGCGACCAAAGCTTTAATATGACTGTTCTTGCCTTAAAGATGGCTGAGCATCGCAATGCCGTTAGCCAGCTTCATGGGAAAATTACGCGAAGGATGTGGCACGGACTCTGGCCGCAAGTTAAGGAGGATGAAACACCTATTTCATACATTACTAACGGGATTCACGTGCCCACCTGGGCCGCCCCAGAGATGAGCCACGTTTATGAGAAGTATCTAGGGCAGGACGTGTCCAAAAGATACGATGATATAAATCTTGGGAAGTCCGTGCGAAATATCCCTGACGGGGAACTCTGGGCAGTGCGGCAAAGTCTTAAACGTAAGCTCATCGGCGCCATGATAGAGCGGGCACGGCAATGTTCCACTGAGCGACAGTGCACAGCCCGACAGGTGCTGGCTATGGGCGCTTTGCTCGACTCGGAGGTTTTGACCATCGGCTTCGTCCGCCGTTTTACCGAGTATAAGCGGCCGGAGCTAATCTTCCACGACATTGAGCGCCTCAAGCGGATTGTCAGTGATAGATGGCATCCAGTCCAGATAATCTTCGCCGGCAAGTCTCACCCCGCAGATTTTCCCTCAAAGCAACTCCTTCACCATGTATATACGCTGGCTACAGACCGTGAATTCCAAGGCCGAATAGCCTTTATCGAGGACTATGATATGCATATGGCTCGCTACCTAACACAAGGGGTAGATATCTGGTTAAACACGCCACGCCGCCTTCAAGAGGCCTGTGGCACTAGCGGTATGAAAGCTTCGGTAAACGGTGTCCTGCATCTCAGCGTTCGCGATGGCTGGTGGTATGAAGGCTACAATGGCGCTAATGGCTGGGCCATCGGTGATGAGGTCGAAGCATATGACCCAAAGCAAGAAGATAACTCAGATGCCTCGGCACTCTACCGTCTTCTGGAAGAGGAAATTGTACCTCTATACTACCAGCGGGACAGGAGTGGGGTGCCCCATGGCTGGATGAATACGGTCAAAGAGGCAATTGGCTCGATTGTACCTGTCTTTTGCGCCCGGCGGATGTTGAAGGAATATACCGAACGGATGTATATACCGGCAGCTCGCAAGGAAAATTGACCGAGAAAAGGAGCTCGACTAAACAGAATTAGACATGGCATTCTCGAGGGGTTAAAATGGAGTTGACTATCAATAAGGGTGGCAACTAGGTGAAAAAGGTATTAGCTCTGATTCTTGCGGGAGGAGAGGGGAGAAGATTAAGCGTGTTAGGAGAAAAGCGTGCCAAGCCCGCAGTCCCCTTCGGTGGTAAATATCGTATCATTGACTTCACCTTAAGCAATTGTGTTAACTCTGGGATCCCCCAAGTGGCCGTCATACCACAATACAATCCTCGCTCATTAGCACGCCATATTGGTGTGGGCAAACCCTGGGACCTCGATCGTGTAGTCGGGGGAATTGCTCTACTCTCCCCTTTTGTAAGCACTAATGGAGATATGC
>Ga0180438_10005532_pt1 | contig 17486 bp, 16 predicted proteins | sample SS_ome_12_FD_132455 | JGI IMG/M metagenome (GOLD analysis project Ga0180438, IMG submission 132455) | Hypersaline lake sediment archaeal communities from the Salton Sea, California, USA - SS_3_D_2 metaG | ecosystem: Environmental > Aquatic > Non-marine Saline and Alkaline > Hypersaline >...
AATGGGCAGCAAAGGATCGGCTGCCAGAACTGCGCGCGCGAGGTCGACGAGCTTCTGGTTGGAACGACTTGCTTCTTTCTGCATGCGGCGGTGTGCTTCCTCTTCGCTGAGGCCGTGGCGGACCATAAGCACACCCTTTGCCTGGGAGATGAGCTTCCTCGCCTCCAGCGCCTTCGCCAGGCGGACGACCTGTTCCGTTAGGTCCCGCATTTCGGCGAACCGGGTGTGAGCGAGCGCCAAGGCTGCCTGGAGCTGCTCGGAGGTTGCGGGTTTCAGGAGGTAGGCGAACCCGCCGGAGGCGACAGCGCCGGCGACGAATTCATCCCGGAAGTGGCCGGTGAGGAAGACGACGGGGAGTGGAGACTGCTCGGCGATCTGGTGGGCGGCCTCTATGCCGTCGCAGTCAGGCATTCTGATGTCCATGAGTATGACGTCGGGGCGCTTCTGTGCGGCCAGCCTGACGGCTTCGCGGCCGGTGGTCGCCTCAGCGATCACCTCATGGCCGAGCGCCCTTAGCTGCTGCTCGATGGCGGCTGCAACGGCGGGTTCGTCTTCGGCAAGGAGTACTCTGAGTGCGGTCACTGGTTCCCCTCTGCCTCTCTTACTGGGAATGTCAGGCGGAAGCGAGCGCCTCCGTCATTGCGAGCTGTGATGGAGCCGTTGAGGTCGCGCTCCGCCAAGCGCCATACGAGGCGAAGGCCGAGGCTGTTGGACCTTTCGAAGCTGAAGTTGGCGGGTAGGCCGCGGCCGTTGTCGCGCACCTCCAGGACGACCTCGGCTCCCTGCTGATAGAGGCGAACGGATATCTCGCCTGTGTCGTCTTCGGCGAATGCATGCTCGACGGCGTTCGATAGAAGCTCGGTGAGGATGAGGACGAAAGAGGTCGCTTCCCTCGTTTCGAGGCCCAGCGGCGAGACGTCGGCCCTGACACGGAGGCGGTGCTCTGCATTGGTATGGCGCAGGAGGTGGCGGGCGAGCTGCTGTGTGAGTTCCGGAATCCGCAGCTCACCGGAGGCGGGATCGCGCGCCAGGAGGTCGTGGATGGCAGCGATTGAGGAGAGCCGCCCGAGGCTTTTCTGCAAGGCGCGGCGCGCCGTGGGCGATTTCTCGTTGATCTCCTGCGCCGAGAGAAGGCCGGTGACGGTCTGGAGATGGTTGCGGATCCGATGGTGGACCTCCTGGATGCGGTCGAAGCTGCCGGCCAGATCGCGTGTGAGGCGCGCGTTCTCTGCGGAGACGCGGCTGGATTGAGCTGCCTGCGAGAGCACATCGGAGACAAGGGCAGTCTGACGCTCTCCGAGGCGCGTCAGAAGCTGCGCCTCATCGTAGAGCGAGAGCTGCTGTTCACGTCGCCCCGGGGCTCTTGCCCCCATCGTGCCCTGTTCGTGGCCGGTGTCCGCGGCCCGCGATCATATCGAGCGCGTGACCCAACACCGGCAGTATGATCCCAAGGCACTCTGTCGCGCCGCGCGGGCTGCCAGGCAAGTTGACGATCAAAGTCGTGCCGCGCAGGCCGGCGGTGCCGCGGGATAGCATCGCGGTCGGAGTGTGGACCAGGCTGCCCGTTCGCATCGCCTCTGCGATGCCCGGCGCGCGACGCTCCAGAACGGCCTGTGTCGCTTCCGGGGTCACATCCCTTGGGCCCAGCCCGGTCCCTCCGTCTGTAATTACCACGTCTGCGCCAACTTGATCGCTTAACCGTACAAGTTCAGCCTGGATCGTCTCCCGCTCGTCGGGGATAATCCGAAGCTCGATGATTTCCGCTCCCACCTCCGCCAAGGCATCGCGAAGAGCCGGCCCGGTGAGGTCCTCTGCCTCTCCGCGGGCGCAGCGGTCGCTGATGGTCAGGATGGCAACTCTCATCGTGCCCGGTCGTCCAGCAGCTCGATGTCGTCTCCCCCCCTGACGTCCCCGCCCGCGAGCACCTTTGCGAAGACGCCTTCCGTGGGCATGACGCAGCGCCCGGCCAGACGCATGATCTCGCAGTCGGAATGGCATCGCTTACCGATCTGGGTGATCTCGAGGAGGACCTTCTCGCCGATTCTCAGGCGGGCGCCGACAGGGAGGGTGTGCAGCTCGAGGCCGGAGACGGTGAGATTCTCGGCGAAGTCGCCGGGCCGGAGAGTGAAACCTTCGGCCCGCATCTTCTCGATGCTCTCGTCCGCGAGGAGGCTGACCTGGCGACCGGTGCCTGCGTGGGAGTCTCCGACGATCCCGTGGTCCTCGCGAAGCTCGCCCACTGGTATGGGGGTCTTCCGCATGCCTGACTTCTCGCTGATGCAAACGGCTATGAGCTTGGCCTTCGTTCCCACAATCCTGTCTTTCCGCCGGATTTTCGGACCACATGTATCGTCCCGATTTCGGCCGAGGGGTCGATGCCCTTGCACATGTCGTGGATGGTCAGGGCGGCAACGGCCACCGCGGTGAGCGCCTCCATCTCGACTCCGGTGGCGGCGTGGGCGCGGGCGGTGGCCGTGATCTCCACCTCGCCGGACGCCTCGATGACCTGGAACTCGAGGTCGGCGAAGGAGATGGAGATGGGATGGCAGAGGGGGATCAGCTCCGGAGTGCGCTTGGCCGCCATGATGCCGGCGATGCGGGCGGCGGCAAGGGCGTCCCCCTTGGGCAGCGCGCCCGCGGCCAGCGCCTGGATGGCCTCCCGACTCATCTGTACGCGACCGACCGCGATGGCTTCGCGGTCGGTCGGTGTCTTGCCGTGTATGTCGATCATAAGGCCCTTTGGCGAGGCCGCTGGAGGTGCGGCCCGCGCTTAGCTGTAGCGCATCTGCTTTGCGATGACAGAGGCCGCAGTGACGATCTGCGAGAACTTGCAGGCGTCGAGGCTCGCTCCGCCGACGAGCCCGCCGTCGATCTCCGGCTGGGAGATGAGCTCATGGGCGTTGTCGGGAGAGACGCTGCCCCCATACTGAACGCGGAGGGCGGCCGCCGTTTCGTCGGCGAACATCCGGCCGATGACGCTTCGGATGAGCCCGCAGACGCGGTTCGCTTCGGCTGCGTCGCAGGCGCGCCCGGTGCCGATGGCCCACACCGGTTCGTAAGCGATGACGATACCGGCCACCTCCTCGGCCGTGAAGCCGGCGAGGCCGGCTCGCAGCTGGCCGTCCACGATTTCGTCGGTGCGCCCGTCCTCTCGCTCTGGGAGTATCTCGCCGACGCAGACGATGGGAACGAGGTCGTGCTTGAGGGCGGCCTTGACCTTGAGGTTGACGCTGGCATCGGTGTCGCCGAAGACGCGGGCAGCGTCGGCGCTCAGCGACTCGTCGGGCTTGCCGAAGCGGCCCCGGCGCTCGGAGTGGCCGATGATGGCGTATGTGCAGCCGACGTCGAGGAGCATGCGCGGGCTGAGCAGGCCGGTGAAGGCGCCGGACTCCTGCCAGAAGACATCCTGTGCCCCAAGCGCGATCTCGGAGCCGGCGAGCGCCCGGCCGACGGCCTGAAGTGCGGTCGCCGGCGGACAGACCGCCACCTCGACATTCTCCATGCCGTCCACGCGGGGCATGAGCTCTTTGACGAGGGTGACACCCTCGCCGACGGTCTTGTTCATCTTCCAGTTGCCCGCTACGAGCGGAACACGTGCCATGAGTCAAAACCTCCAGGTATCTGCCGTTGGCGTCTGATTGCTACGTGTCGGGAAGTGCTGCGATCCCGGGGAGATCCTTGCCCTCGAGGAACTCGAGGGAGGCGCCGCCGCCGGTGCAGACGTGGCTCATCTGGTCGGCGAAGCCGAGGTGCTCGACGGCCGCTACGACGTCGCCGCCGCCGATGACGCTGTAGGCACTCGACGTGGCCACAGCCTGGGCGACGGCGCGCGTGCCTTCGGAGATCTCCGGTATTTCGGAGATCCCCATGGGGCCGTTCCAGATGACGCACTTGGCGCCGGCGATCTGCTCGGCGTAGAGCTGTCGCGTCTTCGGCCCGATATCGACGCCCATTCTATCGTCGGGAATGGCGTCGGCCGCCACGGTCTCGATCGGCGCGCCCGCGACTCGCTTGATGCTCGGCTCGAACTCCACGCCGTCAGGGGAGGTGACGACAACATCGACGGGAAGCAAGAGCTGCGGCCTCCCGTCCGCGGTGTCGGCCAGAATTCGCTTCGTCAGCTCGAAGCTCTCCTCGTCGAAGACGGAGGCGCCGATCTCCAGGCCCTTGGCCCTGAGGAACGTGTAGGCCTGGCCGCCGCCGATGATGAGGCCGTCGGCCCGCTTCATCAGGTTCTCGATGACGCCGATCTTCGCCTTGACGCCCCCGAGGATGGCGACGTAGGGGCGGTCGGGACTCTCGAGGAGCTTGCCGAGGACCTCGACTTCCTTCTCCATGAGCAGCCCCATCGCCGACGGAAGGAACTGCGCGATGACGGCGGTGGAGGCGTGCTTGCGATGGGCGGCGCCAAAGGCGTCGTTGACGTAGAGATCGGCGAGGCCGGCGAGCTGTCTGGCGAAGGTTTCGTCGCCCTTCTCCTCTTCGGGGTGAAAGCGGAGGTTCTCCAGCATGGCGACATCGCCCGGGTCCATGCCCTTTGCCGCCTCTTCGACGTCGGACCCGACGCAGTCGGAGAGCATGGCCACCGGTCGCCCCAGAAGCTCGGAGAGCCGCTCGGCAACCGGGGCGAGGGACAGCTCCGGCTTGACCTTGCCCTTGGGCCGCCCGAGGTGGGAGGCGACGAGGAGGCTTGCGCCCCGGTCGAGGAGATACTCGAGGGTGGGCAGGGCGGCGCGAATGCGGGTGTCGTCGGCGATCTCGCCGTCCTTGAGCGGGACGTTGAAGTCGACGCGAACGAAGACGCGCTTGCCCTTCGGGTCGATGTCACGAATCGTTCTCTTGCTCACGTCCGCCTCCTTGTGCGGGGAAGGCACAGAAAGGCCCGACGGCTTGCACCATCGGGCCCTTGTGTTCTCGAAGAGGGTCAGCCGACCTTCTTGGCGATGATCGACACCAGGTCGCCGAGGCGACACGAGTAGGCCCACTCGTTGTCGTACCAGGAGAGGACCTTGACGAGGTTGTCGCCGACGACCTTCGTCCCGGCGGCGTCCACGACGGAGGACACCGGATAGCCCTTGATGTCGCTCGAAACGATGGGGTCATGGGTGACCTCGAGGAAGCCCTTCATCCTGCCCTTGGCGGCGGCCTCGAAGGCCGTGTTGATCTCCTCGGCCGTGGCCTTCTTGCTCAGGGAACAGACCAGGTCGACGATCGAACCCGTGCCCGTCGGGACTCGCAGGGACATGCCGTCGAGCTTGCCCTTGAGCTCTGGGATAACGAGGCCTATCGCCGCGGCGGCCCCTGTGGAGGTGGGGATGATGTTCAGGGCGGCGGCGCGGGCGCGGCGGGGGTCCTTGTGAACGAGGTCGAGAACCTGCTGGTCGTTGGTGTAGGCGTGGCACGTGGTCATCAGGCCCTTCTCGACGCCGAAGCTGTCGTGCAGGACCTTGGTGACGGGGGCGAGGCAGTTCGTGGTGCAAGAGGCGTTGGAGATGACCTTGTGCTTGGCGGGATCGAAGATCTCATCGTTCACGCCGAGCACGATGGTCGGATTATCGGGTCCGGCCTCGCCGCTGAGGGGCGCGGAGACGATGACGTTCTTCGCGCCGGCGGTGAGGTGCGTGCTTGCCTTCTCGACGGTGCGGAAGACGCCCGTGGATTCGATGACCACGTCGACGCCGAGGTCCTTCCACGGAAGCGCCGCCGGGTCGCGCTCTGCGAGCACGGCGAACTCGTCGCCGTTGACGATGAGCTTCCCCTCCTTGACCTCGACGGTGCCCGAGAACCGACCGTAGTTCGTGTCGTACTTCAGCAGGTGGGCGTTGATATCGAGCGGGGCAAGGTCGTTAATGGCGACGATGTCGACTCCTTCGACCTTCCGCTCCATCATTGCCCGCAGTGTGAGGCGCCCAATGCGGCCGAAGCCGTTGATCGCCACCTTCAAGGCCATGCTGCATCCTCCTCATGTGGTTGGTATGACCGATTCGACGGGGGGGCCGGAGACGGGTGAAAATCGCTTCGACGCGGCGCACCCCGAGAAAAGGAAGGGCCGCGACGCGCGGCCCCAGCCCGGAGTATTCTAGCCGAGGGGCGAGGGCGTTGTCAAGGATTGGCGATGTGCGAACGAGCGACCAGCCCGCAAGGCGTGGCCCATAGGCGCATCATGAGGCGCGGCGGCCGGCGTGGAAGAGGCCGGTGAGAACGGTGGTCAGGACGCTCATGACCAAGGCGCCGACGGCGGCCGGCAGGAAGCCCTCCACATGGAATCCCCAACCCAGGGCGCCGACGAACTGGAAGACCATGACGTTCACGAGCAGGACGAGCACGAAGGTCCACAGGCCGAGGGTGAGGCAGGACAGTGGGAGTGTAATCAGGTTGACGAGGAGGAGGAAGGGCATGGCCAGCACGTTGAGCAGGGCCAGCGCGAGGGTGGCGCCGAACACGCTGAGGGGACTGCCCGTCGGCTCGAGGCCGGGCACGATGTAGACCGTGATGAGGAGAGCGACCGACGCCAGTATCCAGCGCAGAAGCAGCTTCATTCCCTCTCCTCTCCGAGTCGGATGTGTGCGCCCCGATCAGACCCCGAGAACCCGGTCTCCGCGGCAGCGGATGCCCTCCAACTGGAGCAGGGCGCGCTTGAGCGCCAGGCCTCCGCCGAAGCCGGTGAGCGCGCCCCCCGCGCCGACGACGCGATGGCATGGGATCACGAGCGGAAGGGGATTGGTGCGCATCGCTTGCCCCGCCGCGCGGGCGGCGCGAGGGCGACCCGCGTGCTTCGCCAGCCACCCGTAGGTGCGAACCTGTCCATACGAGATGCGACGCGCGGCGAGCAAGGCGCGCCGATGAAAGGGTGGCAGGCCGGCCACGTCAACTGGGTACATGGCGAGGTCCACGGGCTGGCCGTCGAAGTAGCGCCGGAGATCCCCAGCGAGAGCTGCGAGCAGATCGTCTGCGCGACCCGGGGCAGCCTCGACGCCGCAGGCTGCGATCGCCTCCTCCGAGGTCGGTTGAGGGAGAGAGGTGGCTATCAGATGCCCGGAGCGGGCCACGGCGGCGACCCAGCCCAGCGGTGTGTCGAGCACCTGCAGACTAATATCCATCGCGCTGCCAGAGGATCGGCGGCTCCGAGCGAAACAAATGCTCGATGGCGTCGTCGGGATTGCGGAAGCCGGCCGGGCCGATCCATTCGCGGTTGGGTATGAGCACCATGAGACCAGGGCCCACTTCGACCTCGAGGGGGACCCCTGCGGCTCGGAGGTGAGTCAATATGGGCGCGTTGCCGCCGATCTGAAGCACCGCCCGGCCGGAGCCGACAGCTAGGTAGTCCTCTGCCGCCTGGCGAAGGAGCCTCAAGGCGCCCGCCTCGTGGCCGCGAACGTGGGCCAGATCCGTGATGGTGAGGTGGTCTTGCTCGGGGGAGGTGTAGGCGGCGACGTAAGCGATCATCCTGCCCTCTACTCCGGCAACGAGGCCGATTGCGCCCAGGCGCGACGAGAATCCGTGGGGGAATGTTCCGCGACGCGGCCAGGTTTCCCAGAAGCGACCATCCCGTATTTGAAGGCCGGTCAGTCCCTCGCTGTATTGGCGGTAGATGGCGAGCAGCGCGCGCCAATCTCGGGTGAACTCGATCTGCGCGACGGAGTATCGCGTGCCGGTTTCGAGGCGGGCGAGGGCCCTTGCGGGACATTCGAAGCCGTCGACCTTGGGCACCTCGCGAAAGCTGAAGCGGGCGAAGAAGCCAGGCACCCGAGTGGTGAGCATCGCCATGTCGTAGCCCTGCTGCTTGATGACGCGGAGGGCGTCCTCCATGACACGGCTGCCGAATCCCTGTCGCTGGTAGGCGGGATGAGTGGCGACGGCGGTGATGCCGGCGACGGATATGACCTGGTTGCCGACGAAGACGGCGCGGTGCAGGACGACGACGTGGCTGACGATGCGGCCGTTGAGGAGTCCCACGCGGACGCGCTCGGGGTGGAAGTAGGGATCGTTGACGAGGGAGTTCCTGACGATCGAGATGCTGGAGTCGTCCACCTCGAAGGCGTCCTGGAAACAGAGCAGGAGGCCGTCTAGCTCGCCCTTCTGAAGTGCTCTCACACGAAATGCCATGCTCACTCCGACTCGGTTTCTCTCAGGTGCTCCACGACGGCTTGTGCGAGTCTGTCGCCGATGCCGGCTGCCTCGCCTACCTCTTCGACGGAGGCGGCGCGCAACCGGCTCACAGTCCCGAAGTGTTTGAGGAGCTGCTGCTTGCGCGCGTCGCCGATGCCGGGGACTTCATCGAGGATGCTCTCCCGGGCGCGTCGCGCGCGCAGGGAGCGATGATAGCTCAGCGCGAAGCGGTGGGCCTCGTCCCGCAGGCGCTGGAGGAGATGGAGCGCGCGGGAGTGGGCCGGGAGCGAGATCGGCGCCCGGCGCGCCGGCAGGTACACGTGCTCGTGCTCTTTGGCGAGACCGGCGGCGGGCATATTGAAGTCGAGCTCCTCCATCGCCCTGCGGGCTACAGCGAGCTGGCCGGGCCCGCCGTCCACGAGCAGGAGGTCGGGCAGGTGCTGGAATTTCACGTTTCCGGATACCGCGGCATTGAGGCGACGGGAGAGGACCTCTCTCATCATCTCGAAATCGTTCTGCCGCCCTTCTGACAGCCGGATGCGGAATCGTCGGTATTCGCTCTTCTTCGGCTGCCCGTCCTGGAAGACGATCATCGATCCGACCGCCTGGGCGCCGGACACGTTCGAGATGTCGAAGGCCTCGATCCGGCGCGGGGGCACCGGCAGCGATAGGGTCTTCTGCAAGTCTGAGACCGCTTCCTCTCCCCTTCTTCGCTCGGCGCTCTCGCGTTCGAGCACGCTTCGGAGGTGCTGCTCCGCGTTCTCCATCGCCATGGCGACCAGGTCCGTCTTCGCGCCGCGCTTTGGAGCGAAGACGCGGACCTTGGCCGACCGGCGCTCGCCCAGCAGCCCCGCCAGCGTCGCCCCATCCTCGATCTCGATGGGAAGCAGAACCTCCTTCGGGGCGTCCGCCGCTTTCTGATAGTGAAGCTTGGCGAACTCGTTGACGACCTCGGCGGCGGACACGCCGGCGACGCCCTCGAGCAGGTGATTGTCCTGTCCGACGACCCGCCCCTCGCGAATCTGCAGCACGGCCATGCAGGCCGTGTCCTCACGGAGCGCATAGCCCAGCGCATCGGCGTCTCCGCCCGTCTGGGAGACGATCCGCTGGCGGCTGACGGTCTCTTCGAGCGATTCGATCTGGTCGCGGAGGTTCCCGGCGGCCTCGAACCTCATGTCGGCGGCGGCCTGCTCCATCTGCTTGCGGAGCTCGCCGAGGACATGGTCGTATCTGCCGTCGAGGAAGTCGCAGACTTGCCGGACGACCTGCCTGTAGTCCTCCGGGGTGACGGCGCCGATACATGGAGCCAGGCACCGGCCGACGTGGTAGTCGAGGCAGGGCCGTTTGCGCGGTCCCTTGGCCGGTGTCCAGGTGCAGCCGCTGCGCCTCTTTGCGGAGACGATGGCGCGCTGACAGATGCCGAAGACCCGACGCAGGAGACGTATCGTCTGCCACATGGCGCGGGTGGAGAGATAGGGTCCGAAGTAGCGGGCGCCGTCCCGGGCGACGGCGCGCTGGCGTACGACGCAGAGGGCCGGGTATTCCTCGCTCAGGTCTATCCTGATGTACGGATAGCTCTTGTCGTCTCGATAGCGAACGTTGTAGCGCGGGCGGTGCTTCTGGATGAGGTTGAATTCGAGGATCAGCGCCTCTCGCTCCGACTCGACGACGACGAAATCGAGATCGCGAACCTGATCGATCATGAGCTGCTTGCGCGGCTCCAGGTCGGCGCTGGGCTGGAAGTAGGAGCGGACGCGGCTGCGCAGCGACTGCGCCTTGCCGACGTAGAGGATGTCGCCCGAGACGTCTCTGTAGAGGTAGACGCCCGGCCGGTCGGGTATCTCTTCGATCTTCTCGTCGAGGCTCGCGGTTAAGGGCATGTCCAACCAGATGATACCGAGCCGAGGTGAGGAGCGTCAACGGGGGCGGCGGTATCGAAGGCGCCCGCCGACGATGACGAGGTCGACCTCGACGTCCAGGAGAGCGCGGCTTCGCAGGCGGGTGATGTCCTGGGAGAGCACGACGATGTCGGCGAGATAGCCGGGTGCGAGGCGGCCCTTGAGGTGGGATTCGCCGGTGGCGGCAGCGGGGCCGAGCGTGTAGGCGCGGAGGGCGTCGAGGACGCTGACGCCCTCTTCCTTGCGGTACCAGCCCGAAGCGGGGCGGCCGTCCAGGGTCTGGCGGCAGACGGCGGCGTAGATGCCCTTGAGGGGGTCTGTGGTCTCGACAGGGGCATCGGAGCCGAAGGCGAGGGTGGCGCCGGAGGAGAGGAGGCTGCGGACGGGATAGGCCCAGCGGGAGCGACGGCCCCAGTAGCGCTCGGCGGTGTCGATGTCGCCGAGGAGGTGGCAGGGCTGCATGGAGGCGATGGCGCCGAGGCGCGCAAACCGCGGGATGTCGTTCCGGCGCAGGAGCTGAGCGTGCTCGACGCGCTGAGGCAGGGGGGTCGGCACGTCGCGGGCTTTCTCCAGGACGTCGAGCACCTCGGCGTTGGCGCGGTCTCCGATGGCATGGATGGCACAGGCGATGCGGGCGCGGGCGGCACGCTCCACGATCCCGGCGAGCGCGCCGACCGGCACGACCGGCACGCCACACCCCGCCGCAGGGGCGTTGTCGTAGGGCCGGAACATCCAGGCGGTCTGGCTGCCGAGGGCGCCGTCGAGGAGCAGCTTGAGGCCGCCGACGCGGAGCCATTCGTCGCCGAAGCCGCTGGCGAGACCGGCGGCTACCATCCCGTCGAGAGCGTCTGCGTGTCGATAGACAGTGGAACGGAGCAGGAGGTTGCCGTCCGCGCGGAGCCCTTGAAGAACCTCGAAGATCGGAGTCTCCTCCATCAGGTGGACGGAGGTGACGCCCTGCCTGAGCAGGACACGCTGGGCGGCGACCAGCGCCTCGGCCGCCGCTGGGGGCTCGTCGAACCCGCGCAGATTGGGGATGAGGGCGGTGGCCGTCTCGTGGAGGATGCCCGTCGGCCGGCCGCGCTCGTCGCGGGCGATGAGGCCGCCGCTCGGGTCGGGAGTCCGGGCGCTGATGCCACACGTGGTCAGGGCGAGGGTGTTGACCCAGAGCGTGTGGCCGTCCCGCGAGCGCAGGGCGACGGGGTGCTTTGGGGCTGCGCCGTCGAGGTCGGCCCGCGTGGGGAAGGCGTCGCCCCAGCGGTTCTTGTCGAATCCAGCGCCGACAATCCACGTCCCCGGCGGCTGTCTGCGCGCGCGGGCGGCGACCAGGCGGAGGGCTTGGGCCAGCGTGGCCGCGGATTCCAGCCTGATCTGCGACAGCCGCTTGGCCAGGGCCCCGAGATGGACGTGGCTGTCGGTGAAGCCGGGCAGGGCGAGCCGGCCTTGCAGGTCGATCACGCGGGTGCGGGGTCCGCGGAGGGGTTCAAGCTCGCGGTCCTCCCCCACCCCGATGATGCGGTCGCGGAGGAGGGCGAGGGCGCGGGCGGGCCGGCGCGACAGCGTGAGGATGCGCCCGTTGAGAAGCAGCAGGTCAGCATGCATGCACGATATCCTCGGGATCCCGGGGCCTCAGGCGACTGTCGATGCGGCCGCCTTCTTGCCCGGGCGGCGCTTGCGCGGACGCTGAGGGGTCGTCTTCCTCGATGTCTTCGCGAGAACGCGCTTGAGCACGTGGCCTGTGTAGGACTTCCGGTTTCGGGCGACTTCCTCGGGGGTGCCGTCTGCGACGACATAGCCGCCCTCGTCGCCGCCCTCGGGGCCGAGGTCGATGATGTAATCGGCGCACTTGATGACATCGGGGTTGTGCTCGATGACGAGGACGGTGTTGCCGGCTTCCGTCAGTCGCCGGAGGACCTGGAGCAGCTTCCTGATGTCGTCGAAGTGGAGGCCGGTGGTGGGCTCGTCCAGCAGGTAGAGGGTGCGGCCGGTGTCGCGGCGGGAGAGCTCGGCGGCGAGCTTGACGCGCTGGGCCTCGCCGCCGGAGAGGGTGGTGGCGGGCTGTCCGAGCTTGATGTAGTCGAGCCCGACGTCGTGGATGGTCTGGAACTTGGAGGCGATGGGCGGGATGTTCCTGAAGAACTCGACCGCCTCGCCGACAGTCATGTTGAGGACGTCGGCGATGGACTTGCCCTTGTAGGTGACCTCGAGGGTCTCGCGGTTGTAGCGCGCGCCCCGGCAGACCTCACATGGGACATAGACATCGGGCAGGAAGTGCATCTCTATCTTTATGATGCCGTCTCCCCGGCAGGCCTCGCAGCGTCCGCCGCGGATGTTGAAGGAGAAGCGGCCGGGCTTGTAGCCCCTCATGCGGGCCTCGGGGGTCTGGGAGAAGAGCTGCCGGATCCGGTCGAAGACGCCGGTGTAGGTGGCGGGATTGGAGCGGGGCGTGCGGCCGATGGGCGACTGGTCGATGTCGATCACCTTGTCGATGTGCTCGACTCCCTCGATGTCGTCGTGCTCTCCCCACATGGTGCGGGCGCCGTGGAGCTTGTGGGCGAGGCGGCGGTAGAGGATCTCCTCCATGAGGGTGGACTTGCCGGAGCCGGAGACGCCGGTGAGGCAGTTGAAGATGCCGAGCGGGATGGGGACGTCTATGTTCTTGAGGTTGTGGTGGCGGGCGCCCCTCACGGTGAGGAAGCAGCCGTTGTTCTGGCGGCGGCTGGGCACGGGGATGGAGCGGCGCCCGGTCAGGTAGTCGCCGGTGATGGACTTCGGGCTGGAGCAGAGATCGTCGAGGGTGCCCGAGACGATGATCTCGCCGCCGTGCTCGCCCGCGCCGGGGCCGATGTCGATGACCCAGTCGGCGGTGCGGATGGTCTCCTCGTCGTGCTCGACGACGAGGATGGTGTTGCCGAGGTCGCGCAGGTTCAGGAGGGTGTCGAGGAGCCGCCGGTTGTCCCTGTGGTGGAGGCCGATGGAGGGCTCGTCCAGAATGTAGAGGACGCCCATAAGGCCGGAGCCGATCTGGGTGGCGAGCCGGATGCGCTGAGCCTCGCCGCCGGCGAGCGTGGCGGCGGCGCGGTCGAGGGTGAGGTAGTCGAGCCCGACGTTGAGGAGAAAGCCGAGGCGAGTGCGAATCTCCTTGAGTACCTGGCGAGCGATCTTCCGCTGGCGGTCGGTGAGGTCGAGGGTGTCGAAGAACTCCATAGCCTTCTGAATGGAGAGGGCGGCGACTTCGGCGATGCTCTTGCCGCCGACGGTGACGGCGAGGCTGTCCGGCTTGAGGCGCGCGCCGCCGCAAGCGGGGCATGGCTTGATGGCGGTGAAGGCGTCGAGGTAGGCGCGGGAGGAGACGGACTCGCCCTCCTCATACTCCCGCTGGAGGTAGTGAAGGATCCCCTGGAAGCGGGTGTTGTAGATGCGGAGCCGCCCGCCGCGGCCGCGGTAGCGGACGCGAACGGCGCGTGGAGCGCCGCGCAGAAGAATCTCGATCTTGGACTGCATGAGGTCCTTCACCGGCCTGTCGACGTCGATGTCGAACTCCTCGCAGACGGCTCTGAGAATGGCCTTGTGGTACTGGGAGCTGAGGCTGCGCCAGGGAAGAATTGCCCCCTCATTGATGGTGAGCCGGGGGTCGGGGATGATGAGGCCTTCGTCCAGCTCGTTGCTCGTCCCGAGCCCCATGCAATCGGGGCAGGCGCCGTACGGCGTGTTGAAGGAGAAGAGCCGCGGCTGAAGCTCCTCGAAGCTGCGCTGGCAGTGGATGCAGGCATAGCGCTCGCTGAAGGTCATCTCCTCGCCTGGGTTGCCCTCCTCGTCGAGCGCCTGGACCAGGGCGACGCCGCCGCCGACGCGGAGCGCCAGCTCCATAGAATCGGCGAGGCGCTTGCGGGCGCTGGGCCGCACGACGACGCGGTCCACGACGATCTCGATGGTGTGCTGCTTGTAGCGGGCGAGCTTGATGTCGGCGGCTTCGGCGATGTCCGTGACGGCGCCGTCGACGCGGACGCGGGCGAACCCCTGCCGGCGGATGTCCTCGAGGATCTGGCGGTACTCGCCCTTGCGGCCCCGGACGACGGGGCCGAGGATGAGCACGCGGGTGGCCTCCGGCAGCTCCAGCACCTGATCGACGATCTGCTCGGCGGCCTGCTGGACGATGGGCCGGCCGCACTCGGGGCAGTGGGGCTGGCCGATGCGGGCCCAGAGGAGCCGCATGTGATCGTAGATCTCGGTGACGGTGGCGACGGTGGAGCGCGGGTTCCGGGTGGCCGATTTCTGGTCGATGGCGACCGCGGGCGAGAGCCCCTCGATGAGGTCCACGTCGGGCTTGTCCATCTCGCCGAGGAACTGGCGGGCGTAGGCGGAGAGGGACTCGACGTACCGGCGCTGCCCCTCGGCGTAGATCGTGTCGAAGGCGAGAGAAGACTTGCCCGAGCCGGACAGGCCGGTGATCACGACGAGCCTATCCCTCGGGATCTCGACCGTGATGTTCTTCAGGTTGTGTTGCCGCGCGCCGCGGACGATGAGCTTATCGGAGGGCATGCAGAGAGTCCCTTTTCTCGCTTCGAACGGCCGGTAGATATTGCACCGCGATAGCGCTATTCCTCCAGCGCAGGAGGCGGAGGCACTAGCGGCTCCAGCAGGGCGACAAGCTCGGGCACGCTAACAGCGGCCACATTCCAAACGATATCATCCTGTATCTCGCCGTACTCGTGAATGAGCAGATTCCGCTGGGCAATGATACCGCTCCAGGGGACCTCAGAATGCGCCTTGCGAAAGGCCGAGGACACACGCCGGGCGGCTTCGCCGATGATCTCGAGGCGCCGTTCCACGACGAGCCGGAGAGTCTCGTCCACTAGATAATCCTCAAGCGTCTTCCCGGCAACGGCGCTGGTCACGCCGCGGGCGTGCTCAAGCATATCCAGCAGCAAACCGGCGTCGCGCTCCTCAGGCCGCATACAGCACCTCCGCGGTTTGTAGGATTCGGGCGCGGCGGAAAGGGTTCTTCAACCCGCCTTTGGCGACGAGATCGACCTTTCTGCCGAAGATGACCCTGAGCTCCTCAATCATCTCGAGCCAGTCGTACATGACTAGACCGTGCCCGGGCTGGAGCTCTACCAGCACGTCCACGTCGCTGTCCGAACGGAAGTCTTCACGCAGGGCCGAGCCGAAAATGGATAGCTCTTTCACTCTCCACTTCCGGCAGAATTCCGCTATGCGCGTTTCGTCGAGTGTCAGTTGTAGACCCATAGTGGACCTCTCAGACCCCGCCTCTCGGACGCGACCATGTCGGCGTGAGCTCACCGCTTCTTGTGTCGCCGGACGGTTCGCTTGGTGTAGGACTTCGGCGGACCGGCGGGGGCTCCCTTGAGCGATCGGATGCGATCTCTCAGCTTCGCCGCCTGCTCGAAGCGGAGCTCCTGGGCGGCGAGCTTCATGTCGAACTCGAGCTCGGCGACAACGCTGGCGACGTCACGATCCGGCTCGCCCTCGCCGTAGATGGGCGATTCCTCCGCGACCTCCTCCACGAGCAGGTCGCGGATTGCCTTGTGGATCGACTCCGGCTTGATGCCGTGCTCCTCGTTGAATTCGACCTGCTTCTGACGGCGCCGGTTCGTTTCGTCTATAGCGCGCTGCATCGAGTCGGTGACGTTGTCAGCGTACATGATGACCTGGCCGGAGATGTGGCGGGCGGCGCGCCCCATGGTCTGGATGAGGGAGGTCTCGGAGCGGAGGAATCCTTCCTTGTCGGCGTCGAGGATGGCGACGAGGCTCACCTCGGGAAGGTCGAGCCCTTCGCGCAGGAGGTTGATGCCGACGACGACGTCGTAGACGCCGAGGCGGAAGTCGCGCAGGATCTCGGAGCGGACGAGCGTCTCCACCTCGGAGTGGAGGTAGTGAACCTTGATGTCCATTTCGGCGAGATACTCGGCCAGGTCTTCCGCCATCTTCTTCGTGAGCGTGGTGACGAGCACGCGCTCGCCGCGGGAGGTGCGCTGCTGGATCTCCCCAATGAGGTCGTCGATTTGGCCCTTGGTATGCCGGAGGATGACCTCGGGATCGATGAGCCCGGTCGGTCGGACGATCTGCTCGACGTCCTGCTGGCCGACGCGCTGCTCGTAGGGCCCGGGGGTGGCGGAGGTGAAGACGAGATCGCCGACGCGGGCCTCCCACTCCTCGAAGGTGAGGGGGCGGTTGTCGTAGGCGGAGGGGAGCCGAAAGCCGTGCTCGACCAAGTTGCTCTTTCGAGAGCGGTCGGCGGCCTGCTGCCCGGCGATCTGGGGGATGGTCTGATGGCTCTCGTCGACGATCGTGAGGAAATCGTCGGGGAAGTAGTCGAGGAGGGTGTAGGGGGCCTGGCCGGGGGCGCGGCCGTCGAAATGGCGGGAGTAGTTCTCGATGCCCTGGCAGTAGCCGATCTCGCGGATCATCTCCATGTCGTAGCGGGTGCGCTGCTCGAGCCGCTGGGCTTCGAGGAGGCGGCCGCGGTCGCGAAAGAACGCGAGGCGGTCTTCGAGCTCTGCCTCGATGAATCCGAGGGCGCGCTCCTGCTGATCCGCGTCGGAGACGTAGTGGGTGGCGGGGAAGATCATGCAGGCCTCGCGCTCGTCGATGACCTCGCCCGTGACGGGGTTGATGGAGGCGATCTTCTCCACCTCGTCGCCGAACATCTCGATGCGGGTGATGCGCTCTTCGTCTACCGGGAAGATCTCGAGGACGTCGCCGCGGACGCGGAAGGTTCCGCGCTTGAGGGCGACGTCGTTGCGGTCGAACTGCATAGCGACCAAGCGTCGCAGGAGGCGGTCGCGGTCGGCGATCTCGCCCTTGCGAACCTGAAAGGTCATACGGGCGTACTCCTGGGGGCTGCCGAGCGCGTAGATGCAGGAAACGCTGGCGACGACGATGACATCGCGGCGCTCGAAGAGCGACTGGGTGGCGAAGTGGCGGAGCCGGTCGATCTCGTCGTTGATGGAGGAGTCCTTCTCGATGTAGGTGTCCGTGGTCGGGATGTAGGCCTCGGGCTGATAGTAATCGTAATAGGAGACGAAGTAGCCGACAGCGTTGCGCGGGAAGAACTCGCGGAACTCGCCGCAGAGCTGGGCGGCGAGGGTCTTGTTGTGGACGACGATGAGGGTGGGCCGCTGGAGGCGCGCGATCACATTGGCCATCGTGAACGTCTTGCCGGACCCGGTGACGCCGATCAGAGTCTGCCGCTTGCAGCCGTTCTGGACGCCCTGCGCGAGTCTCTCGATGGCCTGGGGTTGATCGCCCTTGGGGGAGAATTCGGAGACGAGCTCAAACTTCCGGGGCATGGCTCCCACCTGCGGCATTATAGCGGAAAACGGGTGTTTGCACAAGCGCGGAACGCGGATAGGGTGTGACCGCCGGGCGTTGGCCCGTAGGAGCGGCATTCTTGCCGCGACCCCTGCTGCGGGCTGTCGGTGCGGGCCGGTGGCTCTCATGGGTACAGCTTGAGCG
>Ga0180438_10005533_pt1 | contig 17486 bp, 14 predicted proteins | sample SS_ome_12_FD_132455 | JGI IMG/M metagenome (GOLD analysis project Ga0180438, IMG submission 132455) | Hypersaline lake sediment archaeal communities from the Salton Sea, California, USA - SS_3_D_2 metaG | ecosystem: Environmental > Aquatic > Non-marine Saline and Alkaline > Hypersaline >...
TGGCTATGGCTATGGCAATGGCAATGGCAATGGCAACAGCTATGGCAATGGCTTTGGCGATGGTTATGGCGATAGTGTTGGCGATGGCTATGGCGATGGCGATGGCTATGGCAATGGCAATGGCTATGGCGATGGCAATGGCAATGGCGATGGCGATGGCTATGGCGATGGCTATGGCGATGGCTATGGCGATAGCGATGGTGATGGCGGTAAAATGTGACATATCAATTGATGTCTTGTAGAATAATTTCATGCCGTTCTGCTCGGCTCCGTCAACTGATTTTAGAAAAGTAGGCACAAGACAAGGAGTGGACAGTGTGACATATTGAGATCGGTCTTGTAGAATATTTGTATGCCGTCTTATTCGACGCCGTCAACCAATCTCAGCACAGGGCTTAGCACTAAACCAACTCGTTTAATCCCTGATTACCTGGCAAAGAATCAAAATTATCTTCCTCTTTCTGTGTTTTTTGCTGGGATACCAGAACAAGAAGCTGATCCGGATTCACTTTTTGGTCTAAGAATGCCTGAGCGAAAAAAGAAAGGGGAACCCAAGCAAAAGAAAACCAAAGGCGGCAATACGAGTGGCGAGAATGACCCAAAGCAAAAAAGTGATGACGAGGATACCTCTGAAAAAAAGGGAGCTCAGAAAGGCTCTGAGGGGCCTCAGCGCTCGCAAACATCGAAACAACGACCACAGTCATCTGTTCCAGCTCGTACGTCTCAGGCTGGTACTCATGCTCAAGGCGCAACACAACAGGGGGCGCAACAGCAAGAGGTGTTTATGAAGGACATGAGCCATGGATTGGCAGTTCTTCTTGATATGGCTCTAAACGGGCAATCAGTTGCCCGTTCTGAAATGACTACGACAGCGAATGTCCCAACTTTGCCAGTGCCTATTGGGGCTGGTGATGGTCGAAAATTTCTCGATCGACCAGGTGATACCAAGAGAAAAAAGAAAAAGAAAAAGTCATTGAGTCGTAGTCTTTATATTTTATTGAGGAGATAGCATCTTTTCACCATGGGTGGTAAGATGACGACAATTGTAAGGCGTGGCGCCCTATCTGTAGAGGGTGTCGGAGTAGGAGAAGACGAAGATGGCCGAAAATACATCTACACAACAAGGTGGTGAGCGCGGTATTCCCTCTCAGTCTCTAAAAGAGGCGATGGAAAAGGGGAAGACTTCTGGTCGTGGTATATCTGTTGAGCAAGAAAGCGAGACGACATACGAGCGTATTACGGAGGCAGTACCAGAAAAAGGATTTTTCACTATTGTTGGTGGCTATGTTGATGACGAAGGTGAGCTTCACAACGAAGTCGAACTTCGAGCTATGACAGGTCACGAGGAAGACCTGTTAGGCAATCGTGGTATTCCCATGACGCAGAGGATGGATTCTATCATGGGCAATTGTGTATTGCGGCTTGGTAGCATCACAGACAAAGGAGAAATTCTTCGCGCTGTACATCGTATGCCTTCTGGTTCTCGGACTCATCTTCTTATTTGTCAGCGAATAACTGGGCACTGGAAGACCGAGAAAGATGTCTATGAAATGGAGGTTAGGTGTCCATCAAGAAGCACGTGTGGAAAGATTGGTTATTACAAACTTAATTTGCTCGATCTTGACCTGTTTGAGCCAGAAGATCCAACCAAATTGATTCATAAAACCAAGTTGCCGTACAGTGAAGATGAGGTTTCGTGGGCGGTGATGACGGGTATAGAAGATCGTATTATGCAAGCTGTCAGTGATGCTGGTGTTGGTAGTGAAACAAGTGCATTAAGCTATGCGATCCTGATTAGGCTCAGAGAATGGAATGGTGAGCCTTTGAATCTCGACACGCGGGATTTTATGACTAGTGGCAAAAAACCAAAATTGAAGCTTTCAAAAAAGGCAAAGGAATTTTTACTGAAGGTCAAAAATCTTTCGACAGGTGATCGTGATCATTTACGCGGCGAGTTCGATTCTAATGAGCCAGGTGTCGAGGTGGATATCGAGATTGAGTGTGAGCACTGTGGGCTGGAGTATATGACTAGGCTCGATGTTGCACAGGAGTCGTTTTTTTTCCCTCGGGCAACCTCACGGCGCTCGAAGCGGAATGCCTCTACTTAATGGAAGCATTGCGCCAAGGGTACGAGGACATCATGTCGATGCCTGTTGGGCGCCGCAAAAGGTTCTGTGAGGAACATGAAAATTTATTGCGATGGAGAAAGGCAAAGCAAGATGCGGAAGCAAAAAAGTCTCCTCGCACTAGACGTTAGGCTTTTACAGAGGGCCAACATTGTGTAAAAAAAGGTAGCATAATGGCTGCTGGTATAGGTAGAACGCTAGGGTTAGGATTTATTTTCGGTGCCAAGGACGATGGCGCAATTCGTATGACTGAGGATATCGGCGAGGGCATGGAGAATATGTCTCGCTCGGTACGCGAAGTTGGAGAGGAATCCACTGGTGTTCAGCGGCTTGGTAACTTTATCAATGCTCTCAATTTAGCACAGCTTACTCGTGTTGGTAGTGCCCTTGAGGGTCTTGCCGAAAGGGCTGGCGCGTTATCTGGTGAAATATCCAGCACAAGTCTCGAGTCACATGGTGCTCAATTTGCCCAGGAATACAGGCAAGCAACGGCTGGCCTTGGTGAATATCGAGCTGAAGTTGATACTGTGCGTGGTCAAATTAGCAGCCTGTCATTTGATCTTGGTGTCGGGGCAGAGGATATGTTGGCTTATGCAACGACCGTGGCAAGGACAGGAAGGAGCATCGATGATTTTGGCCTTTCGATGAGAGCTGTTGCTGGGTCAATTCAAGCTAACATTTTGAGTGGAGAACAACTTGCTAATGTAATGACGAGTCTATCTGAGGGATATGGACTTGGAGCTGAAGGTGCTGTTGGCATAATAGATACAATAACTACTCTCGGGACGCAATTTGGAGTTGGCACTGAAGCTGTCAGTGCAATGCCTGATATTTTGGAGGCTGTGGATCAGGCGGCTGCTCGGTTTCCGTCAATAGGTGAAAACGTTGATGTCGCTATCGAGTCAATCACTCGGCTTGGCTTGGCCCAACAAAGACATTTGGGTGGCACTTTTCAGGACAATTTACAAGGAGCAATTACTGTTTTCAATGAATTAGCTGCTACACGTCGAGAAATGCAGGGACTAATCAGCGGATTGAGTAGTGAGTTTCCAGAACTTGCTGAAAGAATCGCTCAAACGACTGGTGATGTAGGGATGTCTCTGGAAGCAATCATGCAAGACCCTGTTCGTTTTGCTTCGGTTATGACTGATGTATTCGACGGCATGGATCAAAACAGTGTTGCGGCTGATAGATTGCGTGAAGGGCTTGAGCGAATGAGCCCACGGTTTATGTTTTTGGTTCAAGGAACCGACGACGCTCGGGCGGCCTTACAAGAAGCCACTAGGGATGCTGGTGACACAAGAGATGCTTTTTCCAATATGGCCAGTGGGGCGGCTGGTTCAACTCGAACATTTGCAGAGTCAATGGAGCTTGTCGAAGAGCGTTTTAGAGCTGGCCTCGATAGAATGGCTCGGCGTCACTATCCAAACTTCGAACGGCGAGTCATAACGCGCCAGCGGCGAGCATTTGATAATCTCACTGGCACAATCAATCGCTATGCTGATGAACGAACAGGTCCATTCGGTGCGGCTCTTAGATCGATGCTTGCCCTTCGTCGTGGTGGGGTAATGGGGCTTACCATTGCTCTTGAGGAAGAGCTCGGTCAAGCGTTTCCGGGTTTATCACGACAGATTAGTCGATTTTTACCCATGCTCGATGGGATAGGCGAAGGGCTTTTTGAGGTCGTTGGTCAAGTTGGTCCATTTATGATGGGCATGTCAGCGATGGGGATTAGGCTGCCTGCAATTGGGCGTTTACTTCGGTTCGCTTTCAATCCGCTGACTCTTATTGCTGGTGGCATATATCTCTTGGTTCGTTATTGGGACCAACTTAATCCGCTTTTGGAGCGTGGAGCCGAGTATTTTAGGCAACTTGGAACCAGGATGTTGCATTGGACCACCAAGATTGATTGGGAAAAACTTGGCGAGGATGTAGTTGAGGGTGTTTTGAGTGTTTTTCGATCTCTTGCTGGTATTGGTGAAGAGACTGAACTTTCTGGTATGGCTCGAAATATCGCCGATGGATTTAGAGACATGTTCAGTGCTGTAACTCGGATTGTTGGCGGTATGGCTCGTGGAATGTGGAATCGGATTATTGAGTGGATTATGGAGCCTCCAGATGTCGAGAGCCAGGTAAGGCGAGCTGGCGCGGCGGCTGGAGTAACTATCGGCGGTGTTTTTGGTGTCGCAATGCTCTCTCCTTTGAGGAGAACTATTCTAAGGTCACTCGGTCGAATGTTCTCAGGATTCGGGCGTATTTTGACTGGTGGCCGAGCGCTTGGTGGCGGAGCTCTGAGAGTGATGTTGCGTCGCTTGCCATACATTGGTGCGATTATTGGTGTTCTTTTTGATCTACCAGATATTATCGCCAGCTTTCGCACTGAGGGTATCGTTAGTGGGTTCAGAGAACTATTCAGATCGATCGTCAATGGGCTTCTTCTTGGTATTCCTGGCATTCTCGAGGGGTGGACTGGAACAGATATTACTGGAAGCATTTTTGACTTTTTGATGAACTTGCTCAATATCGAGGAAATTGTTGGATATTTTAGATCAGGAGATATCTTAAGGGGTATTATTGAGGCCATTTACTCGATCGGTCCAATGGGTATCACAAGGATGCTTATGGAGCGTGTTATAGGAGAAGACGTCGTCAATGCGTATCTTGATGGAATAACAGGGCTTTTAGAAACGTGGGGCGGTGTCATTCGAGATACTTTCAACCAATGGTTAGGTTATGTGTCTCCTCTCTGGGATGAATGGATGAATGTTTTTCGTGAGGTTGGAGGTGTAATTGGTGAGCTTTGGGATGACACTCTTAAACCGTTACTTGAAGAAATTCTCGGGTTCTCACTTGATGTAGAAGGTGTTGGCGGAATGTTTGGCACTGCCGAGGAGGGAGCTCAGGGATTCGGCAACATGATCCGTGGAGTTATGGATTGGCTTATGCCAAAGATTCAATGGCTTCATCGACGAGCCATGCCTCTTGTAGTTGCTGGCATAAGAGCATGGGCTGATCATATCAGGATGGTAGCCAGAGTTATTCGGTTTTTGTGGCGTATTGGAGCGCGTGTCTTTACGTATATTGTCAGTGCCGTCGAGCTTATTGTTAACAACTTCCGTTTTTGGGGTAGCGTAATAAGCTGGCTTTGGACGAATGTTACGAGGCCGACGTTTAGGCTTATTTATAGACTTTTTAGGCGTATATTCTTAGGTCTCATTTTGCCTATTGGTGTTCGAGTTTTTAGAACAATAGGTGCTGTGATAGAGACAGTTTGGACTCGTGTAATAAGGCCAGTTTTTGAGTTTTGGTGGAATCTTTGGTCTACAATCATGAGTAGTATTTGGAATACTGCACGACGTACTTTTAATATTATCAGGGATTATATATCAGAAAAGATTGAACAGGCTGCATATGCGTTTCGGATATTGGCAGCTACATGGAATGAAACTAAAACTGTATTGGCATCTGGTTTTAGATTAATTGCTGCTGAACTTAATCGATATATCATTGTTCCATTTTTGAGGGTTAGGAACACCATGGGGGCTCTTGCCGAAACGATGCATACAGCTTTCTTGCGAGTCAAATTGGCTATTGTTGGACTTTTCGCGACTATGCTTGAAAATATTCAATCTATTTTTAGTGCATTAGGTACTATTGGTAGACCTTTGGCTAGAGCTATGGAAGGTCCTCTTGAGTCTGTACGCGGAACGATGTCTGATATTAACAGAGATATTTCTGATGTTCAAAGGCGTGGCAGGACGGCACGACAAGAAAATGAACGACGGATAGAACAGGCAAACGCAAGATCAGAAGAAGCGCGACGAGAATTCCAAGAAGCTGAGGCAGCGAGACAGCAGGCCGTTCAGCGAGCTGCGATGGAGGAGGCTCAGAGGAGGGCTGCCAGACGTACAGCGAGAAGAGCAGAGAGAGAAGCAGTTGCTCCGACGCGAGAACCTAGAAGAGTGCCAGGACGAGCTCCTACACCGACTCGAGAACCAAGACATTTAACAAGGCAAGAAATGAATCGTTTTGCAATGAATCTTATGCAGGAAAGTGAGCGTGGCCTTCGTCGAGAAGAAAGAAGACAGCTTGCAGCGATACTGACTGAGATGGAATCTAGAGGGATGACTCTGACTGAAGAACAAGTGGCTAGGGCGGCTTCTCTGCTTGAAGGAACTCGTGGAGCCGAGAGAAGAGAGGCTTTATTAGCGATAGGAACAGGTTTAGGTGAAATGGTAATGAGAAGAGCAGCAGAGGAAGGTGAAGGTCGTCCTGTGCTTGCTGAGCCTTCTGTTCCAACTCCAGAAGAAGACGAAAGAAGGGCTCGAAGGACTGCTACGAGAAGAGAAGGTGCTGTTGCTGGCGAGCAACGAAGGGAGGCTGAAGAGCTTGCACGTGAGATTATGATTCAAGGATTCAGTGGTCAGGCTAAACGTGACATGACTGAAGCCATGAGAGCGGCGATGCCTAGACCTATAACTCGCAGACGAGAAGCCATGATTCCAACACCGCCAGGGAATGGTAATCAGTATCAAAGGTGAGGCTAATTAATGACTATTAGATTAAGAGAAACTTCTCGTTTGAGAAACGCTAAACTTTACACCATTGGTGGGGTTGAGTGTTGGGGAATGCCTGAGTATCCAGCAGTCGATCCGTCGCCAGATGACATTTTTTATACTGTTGCGAGAAAAGACAGAATAGATTTGTTGTCGTACAGATTTTACAACTCGGCTGAACTGTGGTGGGTTATCGCTCTTGCTAACGATTTTCGGCTGCTGCCAAATGATTTACAGGAAAACATGAGACTTCGAGTGCCGTCTCCAAGTCGTGTTTACACCGTAATTTTGAAAAGGGTAACTCAAGGAGAAGAAGGACTATAATGACGAGTGTTCTTGATCCTTCTGGCTTTCAGATAGCTGTCGTTGTTAGGACAGGTGGGAGTCGTTTTCCGTTATGGATCGGAGGCGCCATTGGTGCTGGCAGAACAATCTATCAAAGCGATGATTCTAATGATGCTCTTTACGAAGATTTACCAATTGTAGAATCTATACAGGTAGACATTGGTATGGGGCTTATTGGCAAGGTGTCGGTTGAAATTGCTGCAACTTATGATTTAGGACTCAAACTTCTTGAAAGTGCTCTTTTTGCGATTGGTACAGCTATTGATGTTCAAATTGGATATCCTCGGACAGGTAAGTTTTTACCATGGTTTTCAACTATGGCCTCGAAGCCTTCGATCAGTATAAGTCCAGATGAAGGGCTCACAGCAACGCTCAATGGCGAGGGCGGTGCTTTCGCGGCTGAGCGTGGTACTTCGTCTGAAACTTTCAATGGCTCATATGCTGAAATTATCAATACAATTGCAGGTCAAGAATCGAATCGATGGGAGGTGGATATTCCATCAAGTTCTGGCAACGAAGATCCACTGTACGTTAGCAGAGAAGGTGTGTCGCAGAACAATCGGACGGATTGGATGTTTGTGCAACATCTCTGCCGGCTAGCGAATTGCGATACCTGGATTACGCCGCACCCAACAGTAAAAGGTGCCAACCTGCTTCGTGTAAGACGTCGTTCTGAAGCCATGGCTGACAAGCCGAGGTACACATTTGTTTCTCGTGGAAGAATGGATTTTATTAATTCTTTTCCGATTTTTTCTTTTGAATCTTCGGCTGAGGGTGTTTGGTTGCCTCCTGGAGCTCGTGAAGTTCGGACGGCTGATATAAACATTATCACAAGAGAAACGCCTCCTGAGATTGTTGTAAGACCAGAAGAAACAGACGTTCCAACTATGCCAGGAGACACTACTGTTGGGCCAGGGGCAGAGGAAGAAGAAGGGGCAACTCGTGCGGCTGAGGCAACCCCAAGAGATGCAAGGGGTACTGCTGGTATTCGTGTCGTTCAGCCAGCACATGCTCCCGAGTCTCAGCGTGAGTCATTGGTCTCTCTTGCCACAGAGCGTCGTCAGCAAGGTGGTCTCAATGCAAATTTTACTACTATTGGGATTCCAGATCTGTTTCCTGGGGAGGTAATTAGACTCGAGGGGCTTGGTATTTTTAGTGGGAATTATTGTGTTGAAAGCGTTTCTCATAGTGGTTCTCCTGGAGAATGGACTATGACTATAAAATTACTTGGTGATGGTATAGATTCAAGAGGATTGGATACGGCTATTTCTCAAAGATGGGAGCGATTCAATCAGGAATCTGCGCCAGAACAGCAGGAAGCAGAAGGAAGGGGTTCAACGAATGTTGAGCCTACTCCTGCTGAAGAGTAAGACAGATGGTTTTTCGTCGTAGAGCAGCAGGATCTCCAGCATATAGTGCGACGGGGTTTGCTCGTTTTTATGATGACATTGTGACTCGTGGGCTTGAAATCATTGGTCTTTATTATGGGAGTTATAGGGCTGAAGTTGTAAACAATGAAGACCCGGACCAGTCTGGACAACCAGATCCTTATGGGCGACTCAAAGTAGTCATTCCTGCGGTTGATGGTGATTCTCGACTTACTGAAAGGACAGCATGGCCAATAGTGCCGATAGCTGGTCCTGGGTATGGATTTAAGAGCTTGCCACCGGTTGGTGGTTATGTCTGGGTTGAGTTCGAGCGTGGACGCCTAGACCTTCCAATATGGAAGGGTGGATGGTTTGGTGATGGTGATATTCCTGACGATCTCAAACCAGTTGAAGCTCACGGTTGGTTTACACCAGCGGGACATCAAATTTTGATGGATGAACAGTCTGGTTCTGAGTTTATCAGGATCAAACATAAAAATGGAGAAACGATGATCGAGATGGATTCTCAGGGAGCCATCTTTATCACAAACAAAAGTGGTCAGAAGGTAAATATTGGCGACGGTGCTGATACAGCAAATGAGCCTGCATTGTTGGGTACGACGACCAAGGATTTAATTGGTCAAATTATCGATGCAATTATGGCACTTACTGTTCCGACAGGTGTTGGTCCCTCGGGGACGCCAGTTAATGCGGCACAGTTTGCAGCGGTTAAGGCGCAGCTTCAGACAGCGTTGTCGCAAACTGTAAACGTGAAGTGAGAGAAAAGCCCGTTCCTTTTGGGAACAGGCTTTTATTGAAGGCATGGCACTTGATAGATCTAAATTTAGCAGAGCTCTGATGAGTTTTTTTGGAACTCCTGATAGTATTTCTTCGGCAGCAGTGGGTGAGGTTCGGTGGGCAGATGCATATCACCTTTACGCTTCTGATGCCGAAGATATTAGTGGTGATGGCGTGGTAAGTGCTAATCGTCGAAAATTCTTAGAGATACTTGATTTTGGCGGAAAAAAGACGGCTGCTGAGACTGCTCAGAATTTTGATCGAGCTTTTATTGCTTATTGGACAGGTGCTGTGTTTGGTGTTGGAAGCTTAATAGTGACGCCTCCTATTCAATGCCCTGACGTCAACCCAGGAGGATCAGGGGTATGGGCGTCTGAAACGACGAGTGTGGTTGTGGCTGTAACCCAAAATATTTTGGCTAGATTGCTTCGACCAATATTTGAGCGTTCGAATGAGTCTGATACGGCTTATTCGAAAGCACAGGAGATAGCACAGGCATTTCATGAAGCAACGACGACAGCGGTGTTCGTTTTGATTACTGGGCTTGATACGACACCAGGGCCAACAGGGCCGCTGCCGATCACGAATACCTGTACTATTAATTAGAGTGGTGAGATAATGACGATTAGAGGCATCGCTTTTCCTTTTAGAAAAGGATCAACCTCTTTTCCCGTAAAGGTTGAAGATAATGATGTGATCCGAGATAACATTACGCGAATCCTTCAGACAATGAAAGGGGATCGTGTGATGCGTCCGACATCTGGTAGTAATACTTGGGCTTTTGTTTTTGAGAACACGGGGTCTGTGCTCAATGCTCGGATGGATCATGAAGTCAGAAGGGCGATTGCTGTTGGCGAGCCACGAGCGAATGTATTGAATGTAGGAGTAAGCGAAGAAGAAAGAGAGGATGGCGGTCGAAATGTTATTGTTCATTTGGTTTACATGGCAAGACTTGATATTCAAGAGCTGCAAGTGTCTTTCTCTCAACCGACGGGTGGATAAATGATTTGGAGGCATAGCTAATGACTGAGCCGCTTGCTATTGAGTCGCCTCAAGCGAACATTAATCGCGCAAGATTTGCTGGAAAAGATTTTTTCACATTTGTTGATGATCTGATTGCAAGAATTCAGTTGCTTTTTGTAAATGAATTCAATGATTTTGTAACAAGTGGCACCGGTCAGATGCTTATCGATATAGTATCGTGGGCATGTGAGACATTGAGTTTTTACATTGATCGCCAGGCTGCTGAGAGTTATCTTGAGACGGCAAAATTAAGACGATCAATCAATCGTCTTTGTCGCCAACTTGGTTACAAAATGGCTCCGGCGACTGCTGCCTCTGCTGATCTCAGTGTAAATCTTAAGGAAGTTTGGTCTTTTGATGTAAAGGTTCCTGTTGGTTTTCAGTTTCAGGGGCCGAACGAATTGACTTTTGAGGCTACAGAAGAAGTAACTTTTCCAGCAGGCGAGGGGCCGACGAGTCCGTCAAGAACTGTTGCGACTCGTGAGGGTGTTACGAAGATTGAAAAATTCAAAAGTGATGGTGAAAAAAATCAGGTTTTTCGTATTGGTACATCTGAGGGAAAATGGGTTGCCGAGGGCACTGTATCTGTAACTGTAGCTGGAGCCCCTTGGGTTGAAAGCCGATTTATCACTTATGATGCAACGGATCAGTATGAAATCGATTACAATATGATCCCTCCTTTGATTCGGTTCGGCGATACTGCCGCTGGCAATGTTCCTGCTGTTGGTGCTGACATTGTCGTGACTTATGTTGAGACATCTGGCGAAAGTGGTCTCGTAATGCATGATACCATTCAGGATGTTGTAAGTCCTCTCGTGGTTGCATTCACAGATATCGGGCTCACTATCACGAATCCAGATCCATCGGCTGGCGGAGCTCCTCCTGAATCGTTGGAATCGGCTCGAAGAAACGCTCCTCTTTATTTTGCAGCTAGAAACGTTGCTGTAGTGCAGTCGGATTATGTTTCTCTTTCTGAGGCATACACAGATCCTGTAGCTGGTTCAGTAGCAGTGGCTCAGGCTTTTGTAGCACTTGGTGCTGAGGATGATTTAACACTTAAAGAATTATTGGATAATATCAGGTTGATCGTTGGTCCTCTTTCGACTGAAATCCAGGGTTATGTTACGCAAGCCGAATCGGATCTTTCAGAGATTTCTGATCTTCGAGACAATGCTGCGTCAGAGAACAGTGATATTGGAACGGCTCTTACCAATATTGGGACTGCAAAAGATACAGCTATTTTGAGAACAGAGGATGCTCAAGGCGAAAACATAAAAATAGAGGGTGATGTATCGGCAGCACTTGCATATATTGGTACGTGGTCGACTGGTTCAACACAAATCCAAGATCCTGAGCTGACGTCAATTCAAAATTATCTCAATTCTATCAACACAAAAGCTGGTGCGGCGCAGGGGTATGGTGATGATGCCATTACCCAGCTTGTGAATATTGGCAACGAAAAGGATGACGGTGATGTTGCGCAGGCTCAAGTTGCCTCTGATTTGACTGCAATGACCCCTTATATAACAAGCATAGAAACGGAACTCGACAACATCAATACAGCTATTACATCTGGTTTTGAGACAGCTATCGAAACGGAGCTACAAGACATCTATGATCATGTAGATGGATTTTTAGCTGATACTTGCAAGAGCAATCTTGTGCAAGTTCCTATTCTTGCTTATGATGCTGATGGGTTCTATACGGCTCCTCCTATTGCATTAATGCGATCGCTTGAAAGTTACTTGAGAGCTCGCTGTGAAGTAACTCAAGTGGTCGAAGTTGTTTCCGGTGAGCCTTATCTTGTGGCTGCTGTGATTGAGGGGGTTATTGGTATTATTGAAGGGTATGTTCAGCCTACTGTTCTTTCGAATGTCAGAAAATCAATAGGAGATTTGCTCAAGAATCGGCGGTTTGGTAATAGCCTGCGGCTCGGTGATGTATATTCGTCGATTCAACCAGATCCAACAACCGGAGTTGGTGGAATCGAAGGTGTTGAGTATGCTTCATTCACAATTACAGGTCCAGCAAGTTTTCTTAACGCTAGAGGCAACCTTGTTATCACGAAGGAATACGTGATTACTCTTGGATCGCTCACTCTTACAGGCGAAACGGCGGTGGATTGATGAAAGTCAAAAGACATATTTTGCTCTATTTTTTTGCAGCTCCTTGGAATGTGCTTGTTGCATGGCCTATCGTTTTGTTGATTCGGCTGTTATGGGGCAAGGATTTGAAGTGGGAAACTCCTCCGCCGTATAGCCTCAAAAAAGGTGGTGGCGGTGGTCCATGTTTGACGTGTCAGATTATGTATGGGAGTTTTCCAGTAACTCCTGGGACCTTTCCAAAAGGTTGGTATATTCACAAAAAATCGAAGCGTCCATGGGGAGGAACAACATTAGGGCATGGTATTTTTTATGGGCCTGATGGGCGTTGTATTTCTGATAGATGGACGAGTGTTCAGGCTCATGAGCATGTTCATGTAGAACAATATGAGGTTTCTATGCTTAAGAGCTTCATTGTTGGGATGGTTTCTGGCATCGTTTTGTTTACTCTTGGGCATTTTGTAGCAGCTATTGCGACTTTTCTTGGTATTTGGGCTACTGGTTATCTTATGATGGGTGTAGCAGGTTGGCTGACAGCCTTGCTGCGAGGCGAAGAAGCGTATTGGGGGTCAACCCATGAAGAGAGCGCAAGAAGCCAGGATAAGCATTTGAGCGAGGTAAAGTAGCATGTCTGAACAATCACCGAGGATGAATTGGACGTATCCTGGGCGCGAAGATGATCCATGGTATGACGGATTTAAAGATCTGGTTATTGCTGTTGATGGTTCAGGGTTCGCTAGCCGAGAAGACAGATCTATTGTTTGGGCTGGTGGGGGCACAATTTCATGGGATCTCGGCGCAGAGACATTGACGTGGACAGATACGATCAGTATTTACTCGCCGATGAGCGGCAAACTCATGCAGATTTCTGCTGGTACTGTTACTTCATGGAGTGATGGAGAGGTAGTTTTTCTTGATTTAACGAGGCAGGTTCTTGTAAACACGGGTAAAACGCTCCAGAAAGGAACAACGGTTCAGTCAAGTGATGATGCAATGGCTCTTGCCATTCGCATAGGAGACAGGGTCTATTTTCGTACTGGGTTTAGCCTTGGTGACGGTCAATCATCTACTGTTGGAGTAGCCCCTTTTCCAGCAACTCCAACTTCTACAGATCCAGACGCGATTCATGTTAATGTCGCGGCCGAAATAGATGGAATTACGGCGAAAGCCACTCCAACTGTTTCGGATATATTGGTTATTGAAGACGCCGCTGATTCGAATAACAAGAAAAAGGTTCTTTTAGGAAACCTTCCTGGAGTGTCGACTGACAGATTTGGTCCGGCAATTATTGTAGGTAATAGTATTGCTGGTGATACGCTCGATCAATGTCACTATCTTGACACTGGTAATGGGACTCAATTGGCGACGGCAATAGCTGCTGCGGCGGGCTCGCCAGCTAAGGATATTTGGATTCGTCCTGGTACTTATGATTTTCGTAACAGTGGTGGTCCGTCTGGGCCTATTTCAGTTCCGACGGATGTCAAAGTTCGGGGTTGTGGGGAGGGCAATGTCGTCGTTATCGGTAATGACGAGGGGGACATGGGGGTGTTCTCTCTCAACGACAATACTCTTATTGAAAATTTAGAGATCAACGTTCCGTTACCGGTAGCGGCTGGAAGCACATCAAATGGTGTGGTTTCTATTCCTGGAGATAATGTTACGTGTCGTATGGTAAAAGTTGATTTTCTTGGTGTATACACAGCGACTGAGGCTAATTATCTTTTTCTTACGGCTGCTTTTAGGGGTACTTCTGGTACTGCACGAGCAAAAATAATTGATTGCTATGTAGACAATGGGCCACAGATTAATCAGTTTGTTTCTGCTTCGTTTTATGGTGCTTATTTCTTGGCTGGCGATCGTGTTGATATTCGTGGTCTTGTTACTGTTGAGTGTGATTATGGTGTTTTTTCAGCTACAACTGCGATGATTCATGAGAGTGAATTTTATGATTTCTGGAACGGCGGTGTTGTCATTAGTAGTTCTGATGGTAGCGGATCTGATGTATCCAACAATCAATTTACAATAGTTTCGTCACCTGGGTCTTCGACATATGGGATGAGACTTGTTGACACAAGTCGTTGTAATGTCATGGGTAACAATTTAAATGGTGATGCTGGAGCACATGCTAGTGTTGTTGGAGTTTTATTGGTAAATGCTGATTTGAACACAATCAACAGTAACAGAGGTCAATTATGGCCTACTTCAATCGATCTTGATTCTAGCTCTGATGACAACATTGTTGTTGGTAATAATTTTGGTGGTCTTCCTATTGTCAATGACGGGTCAGGGAATGACTTATCACACAACTTGTAGAGGCTTAGAATGTTGAAAAAACAAGATCATGTGCATTGGGGAACATTTGCGACGACGTCGGTTTTGCCAAATGTTAGCGGTAGCCCTAACACGAGCAGTGATCTTGCTGCCGGCGATCTGGCCTTCGTAACTGGTGATGTAACATATCAATGCACTAATCCTTCTGTCGGTTCAGCGGTATGGGGGCCGGTTGGCGGTGGTGTCAGTTCTTTGCTTTCTATTCTCGGTGTTTCTTACACATATACTCAAGCAGCGACACCTGTCGAAGAAGTTGTTGGTAATGGAGCATTTAATGGTGGCCTCGTGGGGAATGCTACGGCTTATTTTAAGGCTGCCATTACAAACGTATGGCAGAACCCTGGAAGTGGCGAGACGACACGTTTGAGGCTGTATGACATGGGTACTGCTGCGGGACCACCGGGCTCACCGAGACTTGTTTATGAGCTTACTGCAACTTATCAAGGTGGACCTCGATCTAACGAGCAGGCGTTGACAGTCGTTGCTGCTTCTCCGACTACAGGTGAGATTCTCGATACGGATAGGATGTATGAGGTAGCTGTGATTCAAGATGTGTCCGATCAGGGAGATGTGGCTTTTATTGGATCGGTTGGGATTGAGGTAAGATAATGACAATAAAGAGCAATCTTGACGCGGCTGTAGTTGACTTAAAAAGTGAGCTCGACAGTCGAAGTTTTCTTGATCCAGGGGCGAAAGAAGCTGTTGATAACGATTTGATATCTGATATTCAGACAGATATGGATAGCTTAGTCACGGATTATGATGCGACGTTTTTAGCGATTTTTGGGGGAGATTATGTGGAAGTTATACCAACGGCTGAGATGTTGGCTCACTGGCTGTTTGATGGTGAAAGTCATCAATTAAAGATAACTCTTTATCCGACCAATTTAAGTGAAGGATTGGAGTTCACTTCTGACGTTCCGTTCCCCTGGAGGTCGTAATGGCGAAGTGGGTGAGAAACTGGCAAACACCTTATACCGCAGATGGGTGGGGTGGCCATCACAACACTATGATGATCAAGGAGCTGTGCTTGGTAGCTGGATACACGGTTGATTCTGACGACGGTGATTCTGCATGGACTAGTGCGAGCAATATTCTTGTGAATGAGCCAGGGGGCGCAAACGGCTTTCAGGTAAGTGCTGGTTCGCCTCGTGAGATTTATGATCCGTTGGGGCGTTTTACACAGGCCATGGTAGACGATGAGTGCTCTATTGGTCTTCGTGGTGGTGTTCTTGACGATGATCAGAATCATTCTCTTTGGCGTATTGTAGAGTACCTCGATGCCAATCATGTGAGGGTGGATTCTGACGGGTTCAATCCTTTTGGGTGGGTTACTGATACGCAGCTTGCAGGGCGTATTTTCAAGTTTAGTGGACTTCAATTAACCAGTGGGGCATGGGTTATTCTTGACAGTCCAGATCCTGAACGTGTGCAGATAAAAGTTGAGAAGGACTCGACAACCAATTGTTATGTTCAGATTGCGCCTTTTGGCAAACCACATCAAGGAACTGCTCAGGCTGGTGATACCATTGGTGGCACAGCTCCGGACATGACATTAAACATTGCTGCCGCCAAATTCAACAAGCATATGGTCGGTCTGAATGTGACTATTTCTGGGGCTCCTACTCCTGCAAATAATGGTACGTTTCCGATTACTGCGGTTGGCTCGACAGGCCAGATTACTTACACGAATGCAAGTGGTTCTGTCGAAGGTATCACAGGGGCGACTTTTTCAGTGCAAGAAATATCGACTTTGGTTCCGTCTACTCCAATAAACTGTGGTGATTATTATACTAATCGATTGAGAGTAAATGCATATATTGATGACGGATCGTTTATTTTGTACACGATGAATCAAGACGCAGATCCAGATCCTGGAGCTGATACTGATTTTATGTCGTTAGTCGTTGGAAAGCTGACTGGTACGGATGATGGCGACACTGATCCTTGGTGTGTTGCCGGTGGCATAGCGGTTGTTGATCCATATAATTGGTATCTCTATGGCTTAAACGGAGCTGCTACGCCTGCTCAGATTAGTCATTGGATAACTTATCCTCAACAGCACACTGTAAAGACGCGAACGACTGCATATCATACTTTGTTTGGAAGAAGGGTAAATGTTCTTGGAAAAACTCCTCTCAGAGTACCTTATATAGTAATGGATGACACGGCGTCAGTTGGGGCGTGCATTCGTGGAAGATTGTCACTTTTGCGTGTTGGATATAATGGTTTTGAGACGTTGAGACCATTGGATTCTGCTGGCACATTGTTGCACTGGAAGAACGGTATGTTTGTGCCGCGAAATGGGCCAAATGATCCGCTTCCACTGCTTCCACCAGTGTCATGAGGTGAATAGATGGCTACGAAACATTGGGCACGAGATGCATACATATCTGATCCGACGGTTAATTTGTCTAACGGGAATCAAGTGCACGCTAACTCTTTGGTTTTTCACTTTTTGAGAAATGCTGGGTTTAGTTGGTTATGGGAGTGTGACGGCGAGACATATACTTCGTCTCTTACAGATTACCCTGCTGATTCAAATCATGTCGAAGATGGTTCGATGGAAGATTCTGGTACTTCGAAATATTCAGGAGGGGGTTCTGGTCCTGGTTTGGTATCAAAGAATACGACTACTGTCAAGAGTGGTACTCAGTCTCTTCGTATCGCTTCGCAGAATGCTGGTGATTGGGGTCAAACGATTGCTCTTCGTAACATGCGAAGAGCTGGCAATGGAAACATTAGTGGAACAGCTCCAAACATGAGGATGGATGACGCTGGGTCTGGGTTGTTTTCTGGTGGTATTAGTGGAAATGTTACATTTGTTGGTGCTGTAAA
>Ga0180438_10005534_pt1 | contig 17486 bp, 19 predicted proteins | sample SS_ome_12_FD_132455 | JGI IMG/M metagenome (GOLD analysis project Ga0180438, IMG submission 132455) | Hypersaline lake sediment archaeal communities from the Salton Sea, California, USA - SS_3_D_2 metaG | ecosystem: Environmental > Aquatic > Non-marine Saline and Alkaline > Hypersaline >...
ACGGCCAAGATGGTGGTGCTGGACTTGGGCATCCCGCCCGGCTTCGAGGTGCAGGCCGAGGACCTGAGCGCCAGAGTGCAGCAGGATTTGCAGAAGAGCGAGGACTATCCGGGGGCCACCGTCAAGCGGTTTGACCTGACGGGCAGGCAGATCATCGTCTACCTGGAGAACCTGAGCTACGGCGAGCCGATCAGCTTCCATTATGGGTTGCGGGCCAAGTACCCGCTGCGGGTCAAGACCCCTGCCTCCACGGCCTACGACTACTACAATCCTGAACAGGTTGGTGTGGCCCAGCCGGAGGTGGTGGCGGTGGAGTGAGGCGTGAAAAGTAAAACGTAAAACGTGAAAGCCCTCTGGCTCACCACCAGAGGGTTCTTTCTTTTAAGCCAGTCGCTATTTCTGCCCCACGCTCACCGATCTCGGTGTCGTAGCCCTGGGGTAGAGCCGTGATAAAATTAAGACCTGACAGGAGCGGCCATTTGAGGGGCTGCTCCTTTTTTACTATTGAAAACTGGGGGTAAGTGTGCTATAATGGTAACAGCGAAAGGTTCTGATGGTATTCCCGTGTCTGCATAGGATACTAGGAGCAGAATTCTTGAAGACCGACAAAGTGAAACAATTAGTGCAACTGCTTAATCGCTCAGAAGGGCTACTAAATTCGCTGCACGTTAAATCTAGATCTAGATACAGAAGCGACGAGAGAAATACAGACCTTGCAGCTCGATACAATGTCCTAAGAGCAGATGTGAGGCGGTCTGTCAACGATCCAGACTTTGATCGTACGGTCCCACCGGCATGGTGCTTTAAGCCCTTTCCACATATTCCCTTCGCTTTCTTAGTGCCCTTATTAGGAATAGGGCTGGCTTATTTCCTGCTAGAGTCAAATGAGTTTTGGGCAGTTGTGGTAACTGCTCTTGGTCTGGTTATAATATATGGGATTTTTGCTGTCTCTCTTTTCCCCGCGAGCACTATCGAGCAAGTTCAGGATAGGGCCACGATGCTTCATCAGTACCTTCAAGATTATATTACCCTCAATCCTGACTTGGCTTCTCGGATTCAGCGCAAGAGCGAGCAAAGACTAGAGCGTCAACTTGAATACTTGCAGTCGTATAATCTTGAACTTGAAAAACAACTGGCTGAACTCCGCCGCCGAGAATCAGCCTATCTTTCCATAATCAGCCAGGCTCAAACCTCCGCCACATATTCACTCCCCTCAAAGAGCAGAAAAATCCTACTCGATTCGCTGCAACGTCAACACACAATCCTCACAAAGAACCTAAGCAGGTTGCAAGAAACCAAAGCTCAGTATGGGCTAAAACCACCCCTGGACATCCTAAACGCCATTGACCAGACCCAGGAAGAACTAAAACGGATTGAAGCCACCATTGCCAATTTAAAGGCTAGCAAAACAGGCGCGAATAGTAGCCCTTAGCCGCCCCCTGAACCCAAGGCGGCTTTTTGCTTTTGGGCCTATTGAAAACTGGGGGTAGGTATGGTATAATGGTAGCTAGTGGTAATTAAGAGCCTCACAGAAAATGAGGAGAGTAGATGGAAACGCTGTATGACATTCTCATGACGGTGCAAACTGAAGAGACGCATGACGTGAAAACCAAAGAAGGCCGGAAACAACTTTAGAAAATATTTGGATGGCTAAGGATAACCATAACTATGAATGAAGACAAAATAAGAAGGGAATTCAGGTCTGCGGGAGGTGATTTATCATGGAAAAAGTCGAGGTAAAAGAGACCATTATACGTGAGCTGGACAACCTGCCGCCAGAGAAGATGTGGGAAGTTTTAGACTTTGTCCGTTTTCTCACTGTCCGCTTCGAAGGACGGCCAGCTCTTGTATACGACGAACAGACCTTGGCTCAACTCTATGCCGAAAGCGAGGAGGAAGACCGGATGCTGGCCGAGGCCGGGATGGCCGATTACGCCCTTGGTCTGGAAGATGAGGACACCCAATGAGAAAAGGCGATGTTTATCTGGCTGACCTTGATCCCACCCGAGGTTCGGAACAGGCCGGGATGAGGCCAGTGGTGATCTTTCAGAAAGACGTTCTCAACCAGTTCACTCGGACGATTGTCGTCATCCCATTCACTACCAACCTGAAGCGGGCACAACTCCCAAGCGGTGTGCTCGTCCACAAAGGCGATGGAGGTTTGCGTGAGGATTCGGTGGCCCTCTGTCATCAGATCAGGGTATTGGACAAATCGCGTCTGACGGCACGTCTGGGTTCGCTATCCCCAGCGACGATGGAACAGATAGAGGCCGTGTTAGCTTTTACACTGGATATGTTTGCAAGATAGTTTCCAAGATTCAGGATTGGCGTGGCCCAGCCGCAGGTGATGGCGGTGGAGTAAAGCGTGAAACGTAATACGTGAGAAAGGGAAAAGCCCCCTGGCTCACCACCAGGGGGCTTTTCTCGCTACAGCGGCAAATATTCGATGCGATCCTGATATTCGCCTGGCTTCGATGCGCGCCGTATGAGAAGCAGGTCCTCAACCAACTGACCCAGAGAAAACCGGCGTCGCAGCAAAAAGATGCCCGGTACATGATGTCCCGCCGCCAGATGTTCCCGCAGATGCCTGGGAATTGTGCGGCGGTTTCGAGTGATCAAGATATAACCATTTCGCTCAATCCACTCCAGAATCATCGGATCCGGTGCACCAAGAGCAGGAGCCGTCTCATCGCCCATGACCAAAACCTGCATCTCCGGCTCACGAAGGAGCAACTGATCCCGCACGGCATGAGGCGTATTTTCATCCAGCAGATAGCGGATATTGGTCAACGTGTCACCCCTTGTAGTCCGCCTGTGTTTCTCTAAGCTGGCGCAAACGTTTGACTACTTCCGAGGGGTTGCGCTCCTGCTCCTGCCATGCCTGGTCTGTGTACTGCCGCCATGCTTTCAGGTAAGCGTCTACCTGGGCTCGATTGCGCAAATAGTAGGTTATGGTGGCGTAAATCTGTTCGAGAGAGAGGCTGCGGTAGCGGGCCGCGATCTCCTCGGGGCTGGCCCCTTCCAGATAGTCATCCAGGACCGTTTCGATCCCCACCCGCGTGCCTTTGATGCGGATGTCATCCTCACTCAGAAATTCAAAGTAGCTTTCTAATTCCATAAATGCCTCCACCGTTCCGTGTCCATGTAGTATACACAGATGGTATTTTATCATAAGCCATCTGGTTGTCAAAATGCGAGCGGAAAGCCATGGCTTTGAATCCACGACTTTCCGCCCTTTGCGCCTTTGGCTTCGGCTCAGGACACAGCCCGCTCTGTTTTCCCGACCAGGTCGGTGTGGTCCAGCCGGAGGTGTTGGCGGTGGAGTGAGTACAACAGACGGGAAGAATTTAGCGGACTTAGCCCTCTGGCAGTGAGTCAGGGGGCTTTTCCTATTGTTGCATACGGACAGGCAAAAGTTCGTCAAAGTCAGGGGCTTGCGTTTTTCAGAATGCAAGCCCAATTACCTAACTGCTGACAGCGAATCGTTGAAAACTGATAGCTACTACTCGGTGCGAAACGTGGAGTAGCGCAACAAGTTGCGCGCCTTATGCATCGTATTGTATCACTGAATAGCGCGAAACAAGTCCTGCCCTGAGCGCAGCCGAAGGGTTCGCTACTCCGCTGTTGGGCGTTTTTTACCGAGAACTAGCCAATCAGCGTATCTCATACCCCCCACCCTCCCCGGGGAAGACGCGCATCCCAATCCTCTGGCTCACCAGGGAGAGGGCCTGGTATACGTCGGAGCCGATCTCCTCGTCGTCTATCAGCGCAGCCAGACCCTCCGCCGTGATCCGGTCGTCACCCAGGACACCCAGGGCCTCCACAATCCTCAGGCGCACAGAGCGGTCCAGGCCCCGGTTGGACAGGAGAGCCAAGAGCTTGAGGACTTGGGAGCGGTCACCCAAAGAACGCAGGGCCTCAGCGGCTTCCTTTCCGACGGGTATAGGCGTTGGGAGTCGAGGTGTGACGGTCTTTTCGCCCATGGCCTCGGCCATCGTCACCCGCACTGAAGCGTCTATACTCTCATTGGCCAGGAGATCCAAAAAGTCGGGGACAGTGGCCTCGCTGTCCATAGCGCCCAGGGCACCCAAGGCGTCAACGATCCTCCAGCGTATAGAGGGGTCTATCTTCTCATTGGACAGAAGGCGCAAAAGTTGAGGGACCACCGATTGAGCCCCCAGAGAGCCCAGAGCAGTAGCGATACTGGCCCGTACATCGGGGTCTATTCTCTTCTTGGCCAGTATGGTCAGGAGCTGAGGAGCGATGGCATGATCGCCCAGGGAGCCCAAAGTCTCGGCCACGGTCATACGCACATTATAGTCCACTTTCTCGTTAGACAAGAGGCGCAAAAGTTGGGGGGTGATGGTTTCATCCCTTCGCTCAGTAAAAGCGCCCAGGGCACCCAAGGCCTCGGCTATTTTCACACGCACCCTGTAGTCTATCTTCTCGTTGGGCAGGAGGCGCAGGAGTTGGGGGATGACGGATTCATCCCTACAGGCAGGGCGAGCACCCAGGGCCTCGGCCACCGCCACGCGCACCCTATAGTCCACTCCCTCGTCAGGCAGCAGGGCCAGGAACTGGGAGACCACGGATGGATCGCCCAGGGAACCCAGAGCGGTAGCAAGGTTGGTCCGTACAGCGAGGTCTATCCCCTGATCGGGCAGGAGATCTGCCAGGTTGGTCACAGTGGATTCGTCGCCCAGAGAAACGAGGGCAGCAGTAACCCAGCGATGCACGCTCCGGTCTGTCCTCCTGGCAGTTACCAGGGACAGGAAGTAAGCAGTGATGGAGGGGTCGCCTATCTCCGCCAACACGCCGATGGCCCACCGCCGAAGGGGCAGGTGAACCTCCCCTTCCACCAATTCCTGCAGCCATTTAATGATGCTTTCCCATAGCCCCAATCGCTTGATGCGTGGCTTATCGGCCAGGCAGCGCCCAACCAACAGGAGGTTGCTACGAAAGATGTCATCCTCCTGGTCCAGTATACCCTTCAGGAGGGGGGTAGCGTCCTCCAGCATCCTGGCCAGAAACAGGGCCGTCCCCTCCCACCAGGGGTCAGGTATGCCTTCCAGCACCAATTCAAGTTGGCCTCTTTTGCTGATGGCCGCAGCAGCAAAGTACTCCTGCCAGGTCAAATGGGGGAAACTGTACCACCTGAGGGCCTGTTGCCTGAGCAACCCATACTGGGCGCTGATCCTTTCCAGCACAGCGGGAACCCAGTCGGCCGGGAGGCCCACAGCAGAGAGATAGCTGGCGGTGATCCCGCTCAAATCATCCTCGGGGAAACAGAGGAACTGTCGAAGGTGGAAATGCAAAGCCACCTCTCCCAGCAAGTCGCGTTGGTGTTCGCTGGTGAAGCGAGAAATCCGCCTGCGACCCCGATGGGTCTCCCCCTTTTCGAGCAGCAGTTCCAGGCCACGCCTGTAGAGCCCCGTGCGCCCCTCCAGCAGTTTCCCATCCTGCTCAAAGACGAGAGCCATGAGGGAGAGATGCAACGGGTTGGCGGCCAGAGCCCGGACCTGGGGGTCTTGCAGGACAGTCCCGCGCAGTTCCAAGGCCCGGTTGGGACTCTGGCCAAACCAGCCCTCGATGAAACGTTCGATGTCGTCCTGTTCCAACTCGGCTATCTCCAGGGTGTGGAAGCTGGCCGCCAGGAGCCCCTTCCAGCCTGCCCGCCGCGAGGTGACGACCACAGGAATCTTGGGGTAGCGGGCAGTCAGGACGTTGATCTGGCCAACCATACGACGATAGGCGATCTCGGTTTCCTGGGGGCGGCTCACGCTGATCTCGTCCAGACCATCCAGGAGAAGGAGCACAGAACCCTCCTCCAGGCGTTCCTCCAGATAGAAGCGCAGCGATGGGGAGTCGTAGAGAGCATCAATCTCCTTGATGATCAAGTCCAGGAGACTGGCCTGAGGGGCGGCGGCCGCCAAGTGGCTCAGGGAGATCAAAACAGGAAAATCGGGCAGGGCCTCCAGTTTGCCCTGGGCAGCCCGGAAAGCCAGGTGTCTGAGCAGGGTGGTCTTGCCAGCACCCGGTTCGCCCAGCAGGGCCAGGTGGTGAAATCGGACCAGGGCCTCCTCAGGGGACATGGTCTCACCCTCGATGGCAGGGGCTTTGTGGTAGAAGTGGGAGCTCTCTCGCACTCTGAGAGGGATATAGGATGTTTCCAGATCGAAGGGTCCGGCCACGTCCAGGACTTTGAGTTGGCCAAGCTGGGCCAAGAGGGTATGGCGGTAGGCCAGGGCCAGGGCCTCGGGCTGAACCTCGACTGCCCTGCTCTCTGGCCACCTGGCCGGCCGCTTGCTCAGGCGGCGTCTGAGGAAATAGCCAATCAAGGCCAGAAGTAGCAGACCGATGGCTCCGGCGGCAATGACCTGGCGAACCTCCTGACCAATGGGCGGGATAAAGAAAGGCCATGGGATCTGGAAGACAGGAGAAGCCAGAAGGATCAGGCCAGCCAGAAGAACCAAAGCCAGGAGCAGGGCAGCCACAGTGGGATAAGGGGAGCGTCTGGGGGATTTCAAGACAGCCTCCTTCGGCGCATTGAATTCGGCGAATCCAGAGTTTTACCTCTGCAATTGTATCTCATTTCTGTGAACACTTCAATAGGATTTCTGTCCTGTCGTCGAGGCCGAACTTTTCCCAGCGCTCCACGGTGGCCAAAACCCGGCTGCTGTAATAGATCAGCTTCAGGTCCGGCACGCTCAGCTCTCCCAGGGGGGCGTCCTGCCAGGTCTGCAGGTAACCCATCGCCTGCCGGAAGGCCTCTCTAGAGCCACAAGGGGCCAGCACCTGGCCGATAGTCACGTGGGGAGGGTACGAGCGGGGCGGGGAGACCCCGGGGATGGCTCCCACTGTCTGGTGCAGGCGACGCAGGACAGGGCTGTCACCAACGCCGATCAGAATGGCTCCGTCGGCGGTCACCGCCAGTCCGCGCAAGGACACGGTGAAGGGGGGGATGACCTCAAGGATACACTGTAGATCGGATGCCAGCCGGTTCCACAATTCATCCAGCTCTGCCGGGGAGAAGGGCTGCGGGCGACTGCGCCGCAGGCTGTAGATGGTAAAGTGCAGGATTTCCTCCGGGAAGAAAGAGCAAGGCAAAGCCTGATTCCAGACGGGGTGCAACTCTGCTATGGCCTCCAGGGCACGACGCGGTTCCGAACCGGGCGCAAGCAGGGGATGAACCACCAGGGTCAATCCATAGGCTGGCTGCTGGTTGCGGGTCATGGCCGCTTCCAGCCGCCCGGCGTCAAAATCGTCCAGATCGAGAGTTTCCTGCCAGATATCGTCCAGGCGTGGGATGTCCATGATTCGCAACTCGCAACTAGAAACCGGCGTACACTAACGAGACACTGGAGCAGATGTCACCCGCCCCACCGGGATAAACGCCCGGGGGGAGGGTCGGCCACATCACAGGCACTACAGCCACAGCGTAGCCCTCGGCTGAATCAGCCAGGGCGTAACCGCTCTCAACCAACTCCTTGAAGGGAGACGAGCCGGCAGCTTGTCCCTGTCCCCGCTGGTCCACCAAGTCCCAGGCGAAGGCGATGAGGGCCTGAAAACCTTTCCACAAGAGCACCGGGGCCAATTGGATAGCGTGGGAGGGCCAGTCCTCCAGGCTGCGCTGGAGGATGGCCAGAACGACCACCCCTTTGGCAAAGAGATCGGCCTCGATCTCCTGGCGCATGTCTTCCGGCGAGCCGTTCCGACGCAGGATCAGATCCACATCGTTGCCGTGGACGTAGAGCCGCTGGAGCCCCAGCCTTTGGGCCAGGGCGACGCCCCGCTGGTAGCGTTGGAAGACGGCGCTCCTGTGAGGGCTGACGGGCACACAAAAGTCGGAGAGATGGGTCAGCAGCGCCAGTTCGTTGTCGTTGATGCCAGCGCTGGGCACCAGACCGCCTATGGCCTCGGCCAGGGGGGCGATGGTCTCTTCAGGGGCTGCGCCGCCCAGTTCCAGGTGTAAAGTAGCCCCACCTTCGACCAGGGAGTGCATCTGCGCCACCAGTTCCCTGGCTGCCAACCCTTCGTTGCACTCAGGGCAAGCTCCTTCGTTGCACTCAGGGCAAGCTCCTTCGTTGCACTCAGGGCAAGCTCCTTCCCTGGAGGCAAAAGTGGCTGGCGAAAGGCCGCTGAGGATGAGGTAGTGATGATCCGAAGCGATGTGCCGTACGGTCTCCTCGCCGGCGAAGGCCAGGTGCAGGGTGCTGCCTTCCACCCACCAGCGCACGAAACCCGGCAACCAGAGCCACTCGTCTCCAGCTTCCGGGGCAGGGAGGGCCACGGGTTGCCCCCGCACAGGGTGGAGCCATATCCGATCCCAGGGACGCTCCCCACGGGGGGCGCGGCGAAAGATCACCCCATCAGCCTGAACGGCCTGGACACCCCCCAAAGTAAAGCCTGCCTGGTAGACGAAGGCGATACTGGAAGCTGTGGGGTGGTAAGTGCCAGCCCTTTGGGCAAGGCGATGGGTGATTTGCCCTGGACCCAGGTCCAGCCGGCGGGCCAAAGGCCCATGTCGTCGTGCCTGGGCAGGGGAATGATACATAGTATAGAAACTTGCTTCCACCTCCAGCTCGGCCAGGATATCGGCGGCCACAGCAGAGGCCCCACCCAGGACATGGCGAAGCTGTCCGGACGGCAACTCGGCCAGGAAAGCTTCGAGCTGGTGGCGAAGGGTGAGGCTACCGATGACTGGCTTGAGGGCTGGAGGGTGGCGGAGAAAATACAGGAGCGCTGCCACCACGTCCAGGGGGTCGTAGACCAGGGTGGACAGGTTCCCACCCTGGGAGTTTCGCCCGCTCCCGGCACGTCGGGTGGCTTGGTCGAGGAGTTCGTCAGGGGAGAGCCCCATGACCTCAGCAGCCCAGGGGAGAAGCCGATCCAGTCCGGCCTGGTCCACAACACGGTCCAGCACCGAGGTGAAGGCGCAGAGGACTGCGGGACGAGGTTCCAGGCTGCGCTCCCAGGGAGGGGCCTTGCCCCTCGTCTCGCTCGGGGCTTCGTCGTGAGCGCCTGCCCTGAGCGTAGTCGAAGGGCTCAAGCTTTTGCGGAAGCGGGCGTGCCATTGGCTGAGCAGCAGGACAATCTGGCTCAGGCCCAAGCGCTCTATCAGGCGCTCGGTGTAGAGCCCCCCTTCCTGGCACAGCCGCCGCAGGACCTCCGCTTCCTGCTCTTCAAAGGGCTGTTCGCTGATCAGCCTTAGGATACGGAGTTTGTCGGTGAGGACCACAGGAGCTCAGAGATGGGGGTGGGGGCCTGGATGCCTTCCTCGCCTTCCAGAGCGGCAAGGGCCTCGTGGGCTGCATCTCGGACGTAGGTGGAAGCGTCTCCTTCACGGATGCGGATCAGTATCTCGCGGATCACCTCTGTCTCCGGACCTCCTTCACCCCGCACCAACTGCCCCAGGGCGTGCACGGCCCAGGCACGGACCAACTCGCTGTCGTCATGGGTGGCCTGGGAGAGGGCCTGGACAGCCTGGGGACCGCCGATTTTGGCCAGGGCGTCCACGACAATGAGGCGCACATCGGCGTTGGGGTCGGCTGCCAGCCGGCCAAGGGCTGAGATGGCCGCCTCGCCGCCCAGTTCCCCCAGGACAAAAGCCGTCTCGCGCCGCACCACAGGGGCCGGATCAGAAAGGGCCTCCAGGAGTTGGGCCAGGTTGGCCTTGTTGAGGAAGGAACGGGCCGGGGCGTAGAGGGAGCCGCGCTGCAAGGGCCGGTGGTCTCGAGCCCGGATGCCGATCCGACCCAACTGACTGAGGGCGCGCAGCCGGGCGGCCCCCTTCTCCCCAAGAAGATTGACCCATTGGGTGATTTCGCTCTGGCTTATGGTGTACATTCTACCTACATTCTGCATTCTTCACCTCTCAGGCAAGCCGGATGGAGTCGGCGACGATCTGATAACGGTACTGGAAACGGTCGCCACGGTCCACAGAGTGCAACACCTCGAAGGGCTCTCCATCCTGAGTCAACGAGATACGGTCGCGGATGACGACCGGATCGCCCAGAGCAATCTCCAGGAGCGCGGCCTCGTCTTCAGCGGCTTGGCCGACACGGATAATCTCGTCGGCTACGTTGATGCGCACCCCGTAGCGGGTCTCATAAAGCCGGAAGAGATGGCTCAGGTCTTCTTCCAGGATACCCGGGCATAAAGCCGGAAGCAGATATACGGTCTGGATGGCCAGGGGCACTCCATCGCCCAGGCGGAGCCGTCTGATGCGGATGGCTTCTGCTTCGCCAGTGAGTCCGAACCCCTCCTGCACCCGGCCTTCCGCCTCAGCAGCGCGGATGCGCCCGGCCGAGAGGAGACGGGTGGTTGAGGTGAGGCCGCGGGCGGTCAACTGCTGAGTGAAGGAAGCCAGTTCGCTCAGCATTTTCTGGAGAATGGGGCTGGTGCTGCGGACAAAGGTCCCCTTGCCGGGCTTTTTGACGACGTAACCCTGGCGGACCAGTTCGTCCACTGCCCGCCGCACCGTGCCCCGGCTGGTGTTATAAGTCCGCTGCAACTCGGGTTCAGGGGGGATTTTTTCCCCAATGGGCCACTGCCCGGTCTCGATTCTCGTCCTCAAGTCCCGCTGGATTTGGACGTAGAGGAGTTCTCTGCCATCCATCATGAGATTGCCTGAAACGTCTAAACGTCTAGAACAATTATACACCTTGACGGAGAATTTGTCAAGTCCTTGACTTGTGTCAGGAAAAGTGGTATAATAGGCTAGACGTATAGACGATCAAATGGGTTGTTTTCAAAGGAGGCAAGGGGCCACACACGAATGGGAAAAAAATCCCCTTGACATAGAACAAATGTTCTGGTATAATTAGAGGTAGAGGTAGTGATCGTGCTGATGAGCCAGGTCAGGTATGCCAGCGGTTTGGCACATTTGCCTCTCTCGGTGATGCATAACGTTAGTAGTAGACGGCGGCTGCGTCTTGCAATATGGGCAGCCATAGCAGTAAGGCCACGGTAAACAGCACGAGTCCACCAGTCAGCATGATCAACACCAGCGCTCGAACCTGCCGTGTCGGTTTTCGAGCGAGCGTCCAATGATCTGAACCTCCAAAAGCAGTTTCTCTAACGTCAGTTCTGCCATACTCCAGATAGGTCTCCTGCCAGGATTGGAGGTCCGTCGTTTCGGTGTCGAGGATGAGTCCGTCAAAGTCGAAGATGAGAGCTCGTATCATTCTGATTCAACAGGTAGCATCAGTAGATAGAAAATCTTGCTCCCGGTATGTCATGGAGCCGTGCTGACCAGTCACGGACCAGTCAGGAGCACCAATTCCATCTACTGATACTCGGCCAGCTTGGCCCGGACGAAGGTGAGAAACTCGCGCAACGCTGTGGGAGGCTCATCGGAGATATAGCTTTCTTCCACCGCTGCCTCACTGCCGTCATGAAAGTGTTTGGGGAAGGTGGAGATGTGGGGATGATCTGGGGCATTGTCGTGACGATGGAGCAAACCCCGCTTGGCACGCTGCTCCCAATGATAAGCGTATCTGGTGCGATTAGGACTCAACCAAACATCTACAATTGTGCCATCCCGTATGTGAAGCCGCAGTTTTAGGGCAACCCCAGCGCGGCGGCCCACTGTCTGGGCTCGAAGGACCACATCGCTGAACTCGCTCAGCGCGATCTGCTCCAGTTGAGAGTACATCAAATCACCTGAGCCTGGAGTTGGGTAAGTCGGTCAATATACGCTTCCAGGTTCTCCCACTCTATGGACTCTTCCCAGGCCGGGTGGCTATAGATTTGGCCTTGTTCGATTTTAGCCACCAACTCGGCTGAGGCGGACACACCATAGCGGTCTTGCAAATCAGCGACGTCTAGTTGGGCGGTGCGGATCTCTCGCTCCAGAAAGGCCTTCAGGCTACGGCGATGTAGCTCTTCAGGTGACAGGTCAATAGCTTTGGCTATTTCTTCGATAGCAATTGTCATCATATCTCCTCCACGGTTTATTATACCATCACTTGAAAAGATTGTGCAAGCCGTCTCAAAAAGTCCGCTGAGGGAGGATACTTCAGGTTTGCCGACCATCTATAACGGTTAACTTGCTAGCTTGCATTGGACAGCCTTTTTTGTATAATATGCCTAATAGAACAAAGGTTCTATTGAGGAACCACTCCAGGGAGTTCGCTTGCACGGAGGGAGACGCATGGCTCGATACTTGTACGGCGGGACGTTGCTGGTTTTCGCGGCGCTGGCCATCGCTTTGGGAATAGTGGTCTACCGGGGCGGTATGGCCGTAGTCGAATCCATCCTCCATTCTCCATTCTCAAATCTATACTGCCTCTTGCCGCTGGCCATCGTCGCCCTGATAGGAGCGATAGGACTGTGGTATCTCGTGCGTTCTCTCAAGCTCGCCTTGCGAGGCAGGGAGGTGGCCATCGAGCGGGCGCAGACCGACTTTACCCCCAGCGAACGGGGCTTTGCCCCCCGGCTGATTGACGGCAAGGTGATCAATCCCAACGTCGTCCCCTCGGCGGTCACTCCGGTGGACGCTGTGGAACGGCCGGAGGAGGTCCCCGAGGAGCGAAGGCTGGCCGGAGTGCTGGGCTGGCACCTGTCCAACGCCCCCAGCCCACGGGGGGTAAGGCTGCCGCAGCGGGCGGCTCTGCCCATCCCAGAGCCCGAACCGTCGCCCTGGGAAATCTCCCATGTGGAGAGATTGCTTCTGGAAGCGGGGGAAACGAATGAGGAGTGAGACGTGAAGAGAGGAGGAGAACTTGGACGACCCAGGGACCCAGACCAGAGAAGCGGCCCGCCTGATCCGGCAAGGGCTGACTCAGTTGGGATACTGTTACCAAACCAAAGATGGCGGTCTGGTGGAGGTCAGCTTTGCCAGCGTGCAATTCGTGGAGGACGCCTATGCCCTGGTAGAGGTGGACACCCGCCGCCTCCCACCCCGGGTAACCATTCCCAAGCTGGTGCACTCCGATACCCTCCACCACCTGACGGCCGTGGTAGGCAAGCCCGTCCGACGGCTGAACACCACCGGTCTGACCTACTGCGTGGCCCTCAAACCGCAAAGGAAACAGCGGCTTCCCAAGATGGTAGAACTGGACCTGTCCCACCGCCCGGCGGGAGAATACATGATCGGCTTCGGCCTCTCGCGAGAGGGGGAGATCTGGCGTCCCCTGGAGAAGCTGCGCCACATCGTCGTGGCCGGTTCCACCGATTCGGGCAAGTCGGCTTTCCTGCGCTCGCTGCTTTATCAATTGAGTAAGGGTAGTGAGCCCATCGAATTGTACCTGACTGACATGGAGGGGCTGACCTTCGCCGCCTTTGAGGGCATCCCCCAACTGGCGTTGCCCACCGCCGAAAGTGTGGAGGCCGCTACCCAAATCGCCTTCCGGTTGACCCAGGAGATGGAGCGGCGAGCAGCACTGTACCAGGCCACCGGCCGCTTCCCGGAAAAACTCTCGGAATACAATTCCCAAGTCTCAAGTCTCAAGTCTCAAGTCTCAAGTCTGTCCTGGGTCGTGGCTGTCTTTGACGAGTTCACGGCCCTGATGGACGAAGCTGGCAAGGGGAGTGACCTCTACCGCCTGATAGGGCAGTTGGCCATGCGGGGTCGCAAGTACGGCATCACCCTGGTCTTGGCCGGGCAGGATTTCAAAGCCGACCTGCTGAGCACCCGCATCACCAACCAACTGCGCACGCGGGTGCAGTTCGCCTGCGCCACGGCCTACCAGAGCCAGGTGGTACTGGGCCGGGCTGGAGCGGAAAAGATCACCACGCCAGGGCGGGCCCTGATTTCTTTCGGAGGGAAGATCACTGAAGTACAGACCTTCTGGGTGGACAAGGAGAGGGTGCTGGGCTTGAGGCGAGGGCCGGTCTCGCCACTGAGCGGGGACGAGCGGGAATTGGCGCGCTATGCCCTGGAGTACCTAGGCGGCAAGTTCAACATCCGCGACCTGGCTGCGGCTTTCCAGGGGCGCATCAGCCAGCGCAGGATTGAGCAACTGTCCCAGGCGTGGGAAGCGCGGGGCTGGCTGGTGGCCGGCCCCACCCGAGCGGATGGGAAATGTATCACCGCCGAGTTGGCCAATCTGGCGAAAGGGGGAGAGTAGATAGAGAATGAAGAATGGAGGTTGGAGGGACAGCGATGGGGCTTGACATCTGGTTTCGAGAAGATCTTCGCAATGCTATACTGGCGGCTAATGAAGCCAGCAATGCCACGGCAGAAGCAGCCACAAGCCAGGATGCACGGACCCTGGATTTGATCGCCGAAAAACTACGAGAGGAGCTGCCGGAGGGCACGAGCCAGGTCTTATTGGATGCTCTCCACGCCGCGGCTGTGGGCAACATGGATGTCATCAGGCACTATCGCCGGGGCTATCGGGCGGCTCTGGTCACTCTGGCCCTGGCCTTTGGCCTCTGTCCGGCTGTCATTGACGGTGGTAAAACCCCCGAAGTGCCTGCCCTGAGCCCTTCGACAGGCTCAGGGCAGGCTCCTTCGACAGGCTCAGGGCAGGCTCCTTCGACAGGCTCAGGGCAGGCTCCTTCGACAGGCTCCCCTCGACTACGCTCGGAGCAGGCAGGGCAGGCCCCTTCGACGGAGTTTACCCTGAGCGGAGTCGAAGGGCCATCTGCCATTGGCCATCCGCCAGAAAAGTGATGACTTGATGATTTGGATGATTTGGATGACACGGCCTGTAACGCAGTAGTGCTGCTTTTTTCTTTGGCTCCAACTAAAACGGTCCAGTGACCATCACGCGTTGATCTCGTTACGAGCACGTGACGGAAAGGTGACGATGATGATCTGCGATCCATGCTTGATGTTCATCTACAAAATGCTCAAATCCAGAGTCCGTAAGGTTTTCTTCGCCTTGCAGATTGATGATTTCCCCACCCTGAATGCCTTGCAGGAGGCTGCCAGACTGGACAGGCACGAGGTCCGCGGAGCTCTCAACTTTTTGCAAGGCACCGGCCTGGTATGGGGCGATGGATGCCATGGTCTCTCCGACAGTGGACACCGCCTGCTGGAATTGCTGCGCGATGCAGAGCAGCCGGAACCAGCCGAGGCATTATGTGACGACTGTCTGCTGGAGATCAGCGAGTTTCTGCCGGCCGACGGTTATGCTGTGCTGTCGCAATTGTCCAATCGTCCCACACATAGCCGCCACGACCTGATCGTGAGCACGGCCATCACCGAGGCTCGACTACGAGATGTGCTGCGAATCCTGGAGGGAGCACAGTTGATTCAGGGTGGACGAGGGCGGTTCTTCCGCCTCTCAGAGACAGGGCAGCGGTTGGAGAGACTTCTCCGCCAGCGACAAAGGGCTTTGCAATGGGACTCTACCAGAGTTGGCCAGAGCCCTGTCACTGACAGGCCACTACCACTTGGCGCAGTGACAGAAAGGAGGGAGCTATTATGAGCAAAAGGAACTATAAGCGCAGCTTACGTTTTGCCTTCATCGGCAGCGGTGAAGGGGGTGGGCGCCTGGCCGCCACCTTTGGTCGGATGGGCTGCCCGGCGGCAGCCATTAACACCACCGAGGCCGACCTGGCCCGCCTGCACCTGCCCGGTTCCCAGAAACTGGTTCTGCCCATTGCCGCCGGCGGAGCGGGCCAGGAGCCGGAGCTGGGCCGCCAGGCTGTGCTGGTGCATCAAGACCGGGTGCGGGCCTTTCTGCGGGCCATGACCCTGGAGGCCGACCACGTGGTCCTCTGCGTCGGCGGAGGCGGGGGCACCGGCACCGGCAGCCTGCCCGAACTGGCACGCCTCCTACGGGAACTGAAACGACGGACAGGGGTGATCTACACCCTGCCCCGTGACGTGGAAGGCACAGCGGTCAAGGTCAACGCTCTTAGAGCGCTCTCCAGTGTCTACCAGATGGCCCAGGTGGGGGAGGTCTCACCCTTGGTCTTGGTGGACAACAACCGCATCCACGAGCTTTTCCCCGAGGTCTCCCTGGCCCGCTTCTGGCCCAAGGCCAATCAGTTCCTGGCCGACCTGTGGGACGCCTTTAACCGGCTCAGCGTGCGGGAGAGCGAGTTCTACTCGGCCCTGGACGGCACGGATTACCTGCGGCTGCTTTCGGCCGGCAAGTGCGCTGCCCTGGGCTACGCTGAAGTGGTAGACTTGAAGAGCCCGGTGGGGCTGGCGCGGGCCATGAGCGAGGCTGTGCACGGGGGGCTGCTGGCCGGTGGCTTTGACCTCTCCACGGCCTCGGCGGTGGGCACTATCATCGTCGGCTCGGCCAACACCCTGGCCCATCTCCCTGCGGCCTACCTGGACAACGGCTTGCGGGTGGTGGGAGAGATCATGAGAGGGGGCTACGCTTTCAGCGGGGTCTACGCCGATAGCGGTGTACACGCCAGGCTAAAACTGTACGTGCTCTTTGGTGGGCTGGACCTGCCGCTGGAGCGGGTGGAGGAATTGGCGCGAGAGACCCAGGGCGAATACGAGGTGTTGCAGGAAAAGCTGGCTCAAATCCCAAATCTCAAATCCCAGATCCCAGATCTCTCTTTTCTGGAGGGAGGTCTGAGGCTGGAGCGGAGTGAGAATGGGGCCGAGGACAATGTCTTTGCCCAGATGGCCAGAAAGAGGCGGTGAATCAAGGCCCTTCGGGTTTCGGAAAACCCGAAGGGCCTGGGGGCAGGCTCCCCTTGCACAGATGGAACAAGTGCGCTATAATATAGATGTCTGTCACAAACTTTGACCATCCGTAATGTCAGCCTTTGCAGGAGGCGGTTCGCGGCTTGAAACTTAGCGATTATCCCTAACCCTTTCCAATGCAAGGGCTTTTTTGTTATGCAGCAGAGGAGGTGGCGCAAGACACAACATCCCAAATACCCAATCCCCAATCTCGAATACAGGAAGGAGGTACTCCCATGAAGGAAGCGATCCGTGAGAGAAGCATTGACGTAGCAAGCCAGGCCATGCTTGTCGAGGCCGACAAAGCAGGCCTTGAGGTGGCCTGGGACCGTTTTGAGAAGCAGCAACCCCAATGTGGTTTTGGCGAACTGGGGCTCTGCTGCCGCAATTGTAACATGGGACCCTGCCGTATTGATCCCTTTGGCGAGGGGCCGACCCGGGGCGTGTGTGGAGCCACGGCCGACATCATGGTGGCTCGGGGCCTATTGCGCATGATCGCTGCTGGTGCAGCGGCCCACTCGGACCACGCCCGCGACGTGGCCCACACGCTCAAGCTGACGGCCGAGGGCAAGGGAGGTGGCTACGAGATCAAGGACGAAGCCAAGCTCCATGGTCTCGCCGGCGAGTACGGCATCGCCACCGAGGGGCGCTCCAAGGAGGAAATCGCGCTGGACCTGGCTAACGCTGCATTGGCCGAGTTCGGCCAGCAGGAAGGCCCCATCCAGTTCACCCGGCGTGCCCCGGCCAAGCGGGTCGAACTGTGGGACAAGCTGGGTATTGATTCTCGGGGCATTGACCGCGAGATCGTAGAATGTATGCACCGCACCCACATCGGCGTGGACAATGACTATGTCAACATTATTCTGCACGGCCTGCGCACCAG
>Ga0180438_10005535_pt1 | contig 17485 bp, 15 predicted proteins | sample SS_ome_12_FD_132455 | JGI IMG/M metagenome (GOLD analysis project Ga0180438, IMG submission 132455) | Hypersaline lake sediment archaeal communities from the Salton Sea, California, USA - SS_3_D_2 metaG | ecosystem: Environmental > Aquatic > Non-marine Saline and Alkaline > Hypersaline >...
CTAATACAAACTCAAAAATTATGATTAAAAAGTCTTGACACCCAAGGCTATTTTTGATATAGTGAGACAACGCAGTTATACGTGGCTAACAACCAGGAAGGAGGAAGCCGAGAGGATGCCTGAAGGAAGGGATGTCTTTGGTGCTGCTAGGGCCAGTCTTTCAGCCCTCATGGCGCAGCAGACCGTTCGGATGTCGCTTCGGGGACAAGAGGTGGATATCGACAATCGGCCTCTGTGCTCAGTCGAACAGGTTCTTGCTGCCATGGAGATCGTGGACCGGGAGTATCCGCAGTTCATCGCCCCCCTGCCCGAGGATCACCCCTGGAAATGGGGGAAAGTCGTTCATGCAGGACATACAGTGGAAGCAGTCCAGGAGATCTTTGGCGGGGACTTCGGTTTCTGCCTAGAGAACCTGGCGCTTCTCTTGTTCGTGTCAGGCGTGCACGACATTGGCCGGGCGGCTGAGGCGAAAGGGAAAGAGAACCTTCCGCTTGATCCTGAGTTGAAAGGGATAAAGGACCACGGGGAATCTACCGTGATCCTTCTCGGAAAGTGTGTGGTGCTCGACCTGTTTCCTTCTGAGGCCCGATGCCTCCTGGAATGGTCTATCAGGGCCCACTCGGGCATCAAGTCACCGGAGCTCAAAGCGGAGGCGACCTCGCTGGACAGGCTGATGTACTTCTTCGCCTGCGTTGTCAGGGACATGGATAAGCTGGCCTTGTTCGCAGGGAAGACAGACATCTACCTCTACGACAAACCCGAGAAGACAAGGCAGATCGGCCTTAACGACCTTGAAGGCGAGCAGGGGACCATCAATCCGCCAAGTCATATCGCTGTCTTCGAGGCGGGCGAGGCGATCATCAGGAAGGAGTGTCGCTCCTACGAGTCGTACATGCTGCAGTTCCTCGCCTGGATCTTCGATGTCAATGTCAGCCGGGTGATGAGAGCGATCGTTGATTCCGGAGCAATCCGGTCGCTACTCCGTTATTTCCTGGACAGGCTTCCGGCGGCAGAGTGGGCAAGGATCCAGGCGAAGACGCGCGCATACCTCGGCGACCACGGGATAGACATCGGAGACATCTGGCCTTAGGTCGGGGAGTAGAAGTGTCAGTGCCGAAAGGCACAATGTTGATGGCTCTGGAGCCAAAGTTGCCCATTGTAGGGGCAACCGCTAACTCTCGAGCCATTTTTTTTATTATAACTTGGGTTTTTCTTTTTCAAATCAAAAAGAAAAATCCCACCTTAAAGAAAAGATTAGCGGATGTTTTAGCCCAGCAAAGCTTAAGGCTAAAACACTATTTAGATATAAAGAAAAATGGTAAGATGATATTAGTCATGAAAAAAGAACCCAAAATAATCTGGGAAAATGAGGAGATGCTGGTTATTGATAAGCCAGCCGGGCTTGTGGTACATCAAGATTTTAGACATACTCATAAGTACACGCTTGTAGATTGGTTGCTTGAAAAGTATCCAGAAATTAAAAATCAAAGCTGGGAATACGAATACCGGCCCGGGATTGTGCATAGACTGGATAAAGACACCTCGGGTCTTATGATGATCGCCAAAACTCGTAAAGCCTTTGAAAATCTAAAATCGCAAATAAAAAATCGAAAAGTGGGGAAGTGGTATAAAGTTTTGGTTTTGGGAAGGGTTGAGCCCAAAAAAGATATTATTGTGGCTTCAATTGGCAGGAAACTCTCTGAGCGTAAAAAAATGTCATCGTTTTCAGGCAAGCCTGCCAAAACTAAATATGAGGTAGTTAATTATTACCAGTTAGGAAAATATCAATTTTCTCTTCTAGATGTTAAAATTAAAACTGGCCGAACTCATCAAATCAGAGTTCATATGAAGTCGATTGGCCATCCAGTTGTTGGTGATCGGTTGTACACCAAGGGTCGGGATAGAAAGATTTGGCAAGAGATTGGGGCTCATCGGCAGTTCCTGCACTCATATCGATTGAGTTTCATTGATTCCTTGACAAAAAAAGCTAAAGATATTAAAATCAATTTGCCTTCTGATTTAAAGGATATTTTAAAAAAGTTAGAAAAAGATATTGACACATTCGGGCTTACTCGGTGTCAATACTGAGCAAGGTTGAATGTATTGACACATTCGGGCTTACTCGGTGTCAATACTGAGCGGAGTCGAATGTATTGACAAATAGTTTATTATATGCTATCATCAAATTGTTAGTATTTAATAATTGTTTGCGAAAATCGCAAATTTTTATTAACTACCAACTGGTAGTTTCGCACCTTTGATGTCATAAGTTGCAATCGGAGTCCCGTTGGGACTTGGAAATAACCACTCGCCGATTGCTCCTGCAGGGCTGATAGCGCACTTTCGGAAGCGACAGGGCGGGAAACTTCCTTGCCTTCGTGCTTTTCCAAGCAAGATGTGCGCGATACTTCGTCAGCCCTGGGAGAGAATAATCCGCCCTGCTCTAGTGAGCTATGGGTGGTTGCTCAAAATACATTCACGGGAGGATGCGTATCGATGAAGCGCCTCGTGTCTCTGGGAACAATGATAGCGTCGTAACCGTGGTCGTCGCGGTCGTCGGCAGGCGTACCTAGCACGAGTGCTAGGGCGCTTGTTCGAAAGACTATCCGGAAGGCCGAAGTTGCTCTTAAAGAACTTCGGTCAGCAATCATCAGACTGATTTTCCTAATGGCTGCTCGGGGTACAGCAGGGCTTTGAGCAGCGACGTACCCTCCTCCTTATGAAGGCTGACCGCTTAGCAGGGCGGTCAGCTGCAATCATCTGGCTGTTGCTGGGGGAAGGGCGGCAAGGCAGCCTGAGCTAGGCTTACACTCCCTCCTTCAGGGGCTTGGCTACGGGCTGCCGTTCATCATCGACGCGTATGCGTTCTTAGTGGCTGCGTGAGGGCGGGTCTTCTCGTTCGAGAGGTTTTGAGGTCTTGCCCCAAGAGATCAAAGAATCTCGAAGAGCGAGAGACCCGCCTTGCGCATCTATCTTATGACATCCTTTTTCCGAAGGCCTATGCACTCTTCTTCATGCCATCATTTGGCAATCGTCATTCGACGAACCCCGCTGCATCCAGGCCTTCTTTTTCTTTTAGAGGATATTGTTATTTGAGCAAAGCCCAAAAATAGTATTTAATTTTGTTAACAAATTTGCTAAAATAGGATATATCGAGGATAAACTATGGGTAAAGGCAAATTATTTCAAGATATCAAAAATCCCGCCGTAGGCGGCGACAAGGCGAAACAAAAACCATCCCGCCGATGGCGGGTTGGAAGTTTATTTATCATTTCTGGACCATCAGCAGGTGTAGGAAAAGCCACAATCATTGATGGCGTACTGGCTGATAAAGATTTAAATGTTGCCCAATGCAAAACATATACTTCTCGAAAACCACGGGGAGAAGCATCGGATGAGCAATATAATTTTATTACTCCTGATAAATTTGAAAAGGCGATTGCCGCGAGAGAATTTTTAGAATATAATTTTTTAGATGGAAATTATTATGGCACGCATAAGCAGACTTTATATGATTTATTGGAGACAGGTAAAAACATTATTTTGGAAATTGAAGTTAATGGAGCAATGGAAGTAAAATCCCAGATGCCATCATGCAAAACAATATTTATTTATGCTCCGATCGAAGATATTGAAAAAAGGATTCGAGAAAGGGGGGAAAATACCGAGGAGCAGATAGAAGAAAGGCTAAGTATTGCCAGGCAGGAATTAACAGCCAAAGATCGGTACGATTATCAAGTTTTAAATCCAGAAGGGCATCCGGAAGAAGCTATTTCTGAGGTAAAAAATATCATTAGAAAGAATATTAGATGAAAAAAGGCGCCCACATTGTCATAATGGCAGGAGGAAGCGGGACCAGGCTTTGGCCTAAATCAAGATTAAAAAAGCCAAAACAGCTTTACGCTCTTATTAACCGTGATTCAATGATTAAAAATACAGTTAATCGGTTATTGCCAATTGTGGCTAAAAAAAATATCTATATTGCTACCAATGCCGGGCAAGTTAAGGGAATATCCGGAGAACTTCCGGAATTTTCTAAAAATATTATCATTGAGCCCTGCATCAGAAACACAGCTCCCTGTATTGGACTTGCATCAATTAAGTTAGCAGATCAAGAAAAACCAGCTGCATTTTTACCAGCCGATCATTATATTGGGAAAGAAAAAGAATTTAGAAAGGTTTTGGAAAAAGCCTTTGAATTTGCTAAAAAAGATTACTTGGTTCTTATTGGTATTAAGCCAACCGATGCAGATACCGGCCTTGGTTATATAGAGTCAGCAGATAAAATTTCTGAGGGAGTTTTTAAGGCCGAAAAATTTATTGAAAAACCAGATCTTAATACGGCTAAAAAGTTTATTGTCTCTGGTAAACATTTTTGGAATGGGGGAATGTTTATTGCAAAGCCCCGGGTAATTTTAAACCTTTTTAAAAAACACGCACCAAAGATTTATCAAAAGCTTTCGGAAATCAAAAAAAATCCGTGGAAATTAGCAAAAATTTATGCTAAAATGGAAAATATTTCTTTTGATTATGCAATTGCAGAGAAAGCGGGTAATGTGGCGGTAGTTCCTGGAGAATTCGGTTGGTCAGATATTGGCAGTTGGGCAAGGATTTTAGAAATCTTGGCTAAAAAGGGTAAAGAGAATATTATTATTGGTTGTGAGTATTTTGGAGTTGATACTAAAAGCTGCTTAATTCATGGTACAGAAAGATTGGTAGCAACAATTGGTTTAAAGGATATTATTGTAATTGATACCCCGGATGCAGTCCTTGTTTGCCATAAAGATAAAACTCAGGAAGTAAAGAATCTAGTTGAGGAGTTAAAAAAACAGGGGAGAGAGAAATATTTATAGAAATGGTGCCTCGCGGTATCTCTCGTTCTCAGCCACCCTAGCCAGCCTATTCCCTCGCTTCTCTCGGTCAACCGGCATTTCACTCGAGACACCACTTCGGCAATAATAGAATGATAATAATTTTGCGACGTAGTAAATAAATGAAAAGAAATTCAATCATTATCTCAATTGTGATCATTTTGCTAGCAACCCTGGCACTTTTTGTCATCTGGCCGGTTTTATTTAAAGTTGAAATAGGTAACTGGAAAAGGGAAAAATTTAACTTGGGCCTTGATTTGCAAGGTGGGGCTCAAATTACATATGAAGCTGATCTTTCTAAAATCGAGAAAGGCGAGGAAACCGAAGCAATTTCCGGCGTCATTGATGTGATTCGAAGCAGAATCGATGCTTTGGGTGTGGCTGAACCAGTAATTCAATCAACTAAAATAGGCGTAAAAAGTGGGGTTATAGTTGAGCTCCCGGGAATTACTGATGTTAATCAGGCAATTGATTTAATCGGTAAAACGGCCCAGTTAGATTTTAGAACCCAAAAGGGCCAAAATTTTGCTGAAACCGATCTTACCGGTGCTGATCTTTCAAAAGCAGCGGTTCAATTTGATCAAAGCGGAAACCCGGAAATCACTTTAAAGTTTAATTCAGAGGGAGCCAAAAAATTTGCCAAAATTACCAAAGAAAACATTGGAAAGCCGGTGGCGATATTTTTAGATGAAGTTCCGATTTCAATTCCAACGGTTCAATCAGAGATCCGAGATGGGAACGCGGTAATAACGGGTCAGTTTACAATACAAGAAGCTAAAAAACTGGTAATTCAATTAAATGCAGGTGCATTGCCTGTGCCAATTTCAATCGCCGAGCAAAGAAACGTCGGGGCATCGTTGGGCACTGATTCAATTGAAAAATCATTACTCGCAGGGCTAATAGGAGCGCTGCTTGTTATTATCTTTATGATTTCTAATTATCGGCTTCCTGGAATGATTGCTGCTTTGGCTTTAACGGTTTATATCTTAATTTTACTTGCAATTATAAAACTGATTCCGGTGACTTTGACTTTGGCAGGAATTGCCGGAATTATTCTTTCGGTTGGCATGGCAGTTGATGCTAATATTTTGATATTTGAAAGATTAAAAGAGGAGCTGCGCGAAGGAAAAACTTTGGGAGCAGCAATTGAGACCGGTTTTGCGCGGGCTTGGACTTCGATTCGCGATTCAAATATTACGACTCTTTTAATTGCTTTGGTTTTATTTTGGTTTGGTTCGGGGATTGTTCGCGGTTTTGCCGTCACTCTATCTTTGGGAATTTTAATTTCAATGTTTACCGCGATTGTTGTTACTAGGTCATTTTTAAGAACACTTGTAGCAACCAGGCTTTCAGAGAAAAAATCTTGGTTTGGGGTTAAAGCAGAGCAGATAAAAGAGAGTGAGTAAAAGCTGCTCGCTACCACTCCTCGATTTTAGTAAGGGCAGCCCAGATCTCGAAGGTCTCGATCGGCCCCCATAAAATCTCGGAGGGTAGTTCACAAAGGGCATGAGGAAGGTCTATGAAAATCATACAAAGAAGAAAAATTTGGTATATTCTATCGCTGGTCCTGATTGTCCCAGGTCTTTTGGCTGTAATTTTCTGGGGCCTAAAAGCGAGCATTGATTTTACCGGCGGGACATTAATTGAATTAGAATTTCCTCAAAAAGAAAAAGTGGTGACAGCTGATGTAAGGACCCCACTTGAAAAGGAGGGGTTTTCCAATCTCAATATTCAAAATACAAGCGATAACATAATTTTAATTAGGACTGTTCAGCTTGATAAAGAGCGGGTAGTAAAGGCTAAAGAAATTTTGGCGGAAAAATTAGGCGAAGTTAAAGAATTACGATTAGAAACCATTGGGCCAACAATTTCTCATGAGTTGACAAAAAAGGCGATTATTTCAGTGATTGTGGCTTCGATCATCATTGTTTTATATGTGGCTTTTGCTTTCAGAAAAGTTCCTCGGCCGGCAAACTCCTGGCGGTTTGGGGTAGCGGCTGTTGTTGCTTTGATTCATGATGCCTTATTTATCATTGGCGTTTTTGCAATCTTGGGCCACTTTTTTGGCATTGAGGTTGACAGTTTATTTATCACCGCGGTTCTAACAATTATTGGATTTTCTGTAAATGATACAATTGTGGTTTTTGATAGAATCCGCGAAAATTTAATCAAACATCCAGAAGAGGATTTTGAAGAGGTGGCAAATGCGTCTGTTGTTCAAACTTTGGATCGTTCGATTAATACTTCGTTTACGGTCCTTTTAGTACTTATCGCTTTATATCTTTTTGGCGGAGAAAGTATTAAATATTTTATTTTGGCGCTTTTAATGGGAGTTGTGATTGGGACTTATAGCTCAATCTTTAATGCCTCAGCACTTTTGGTAAGTTGGGAGAATTTTGCAAGGAATCGGGCGACGAAAAAACCTGAGGCTTAAATAAATTATGAAAATTATCAAAGATAAAATTGCAAAATCTGAACTTAAAAAAATGGCGGAAAAAATGTTTGGCAATTTAGTTAAAGCTGTTGTTGATATTAAAAAAGAAATTATGGTTGTTGATGCGCCAATGCATTCTGACGAAGAGGCAGAGCTTTTAAAAACAGGTTCAGATCAGAAAAATTTATGGGGGATTAATCTGTATCCGCAAAAACAAGGAGAAGATTTTATTGAATTTGATTCGATTATTAACCTCCGGCCCAATCAGAATAATCGCTCGCGGGGAATTAATAATTCTAAACTTCGAACAAAAATTAGAAAAATAGTTAATAAATTGGTGAAAAAATGAAAATGGTTTATCATAAAAGTCTTTCGGAAAAAAAATGGTTTAGCCTAAATATCTTTGAACAGATGGCAAATATTGGCGCCGAGGTTGGCCGGGCTTTGAATTGGAAGAAAAAAAACCAAAAAGATTCAATAATGGCTTTTGAAAGAGCTTTGGAGCTTTTGGATTTAACCATTAAAGACCCTAAAAATAAAATAAGACTTAAAGAATTATTAAGACTTCGGGAAACTCTTTGCGATTATTTTTATTTTGATAATCAATATCATTCAACTGCTAAATCGTGGGATAAATATTTTTATGCCTTTAACTATGCGGCAAGATTGGGCAAATAGACCTCAAGAATTTAAATCTCCTAATAGTGTTTTGGCCTTAAGCTTTGCTGGGCCAAAACATCCTTTAATCTTTTTCTTTAGGTGGGATTTTCTTTTTTGATTTAAAAAAAGAAAACCCAGTTAATATAAAAAATCCCCAGTGGAAAGCACGCTTTAGCGTGGATACCCACTGGGGAGTCAGGCTACCGAGCGAGCGTCACGGCCACGTGACCTAGTAGATGACCTCGCAGGGTTGGTAGTGAATATAAGGTACGGCATTGCTGTTGTTGAGAGCATCGAGAAGCGATGCCATGGCGTTCTGCTCAGAAGCAGAACCATTTTCCCAGACGTCAACGGCGTCGGCGATCAGGTCAGAGGCTACCACCCAACTCGAATCAGGGAGTTGAATGACAGCGTCGCCATCGAGTCGATGGAGTACGTTCATGACGAACGCATCCAATTGCTGAGCCAGCTGTTCGCGCGGATCTCCGCCAGCGTTTGAGTCGATCAGGAAGTGACTCTGCTCAGCCCAGGGTGAACCGGCTGGTGCGATCATCTCGCCCCAGTCACCATTGGCTGCTTCAACCGGGGTGCCGTCTTCGAAAAAGCCGTCGATTGGCTCGTCGCCAGCCCCGAAGTAGCTCGAGGGTGCTTGCCAGGGCAGAAGACTGTTCAGGTAGGCGAGATCCGAAAGGGTGGTTTCGGAAAGCCCGTTCTTGTTGTGCCAGTAGCCCTTGGTGTCGAAGTCAGCTTCGCCAGTGCAGATGTTACCGAAGGCAAAACTGACATCAATACCTTCAAGGAGGGTGAAACTGACACAGACCGGCGTTGTTGGCTCCCAATCGGGTGGAAGCACTTCGCAGAGAGTGTACTCACCGGGAAGGAGCCCGGCAAAGGTGACGCAGCCGTTCTCACCGCTGTAATCATAGAGGTCAATGACTTCACCGCGGACATTGATACCCTCCAAGGTGAAGAGGATTCCGGGAACCGGTGGTTCACCAGCATCCGGCTCTCCATCGCCGTCCCGATCATAGAACTTGCAAGCAGTTACGTCTGCAAGTTCGATGTTGCCGTAAATGACCTCGTGGGTCTCTTCGCTCAATCCGGCAACTTCGACCTCAACTGTCGGTGAAACTGCCTGGGCAATACCGTCAACGTAGACGCAGGTCTGGAGCCAGTCGCTTGGTGTTTCTTCGGTGAGTACCCAGGTTCCGGCCGGCTCTGCAACGATCACCGCAGCTGTGTAGTAGGTGTTGGTGACCGCCAGCGGATCAGTGACATCAACTTGCCAGCCGAAGATCTCATTTTCGCCCCCATCCCAGACGCCGTTAGCGTTGGAATCGCGGAACTTGCGGACCGTGATCTCGGGCGGGAAGTAGGGCTTGCCCTTTTTCACCTTGAAGTTGTCGGTCTTGCTCCAGGCCGGGATAAACCCGTGGTAGTTGCCGGGCGAATAGCCGTTATCAACTAGCTCTGGATCACCGACGAACTTGTCGACCGGAGTCATCCAGACCTTGTAGACCCCGCCCTTATTGGGGGTGTCGAGATACGGCATCAGCTGGACAGTGATGGCGCCCAGCTCTGCATGATCAAGGTCCACACCGGTTGCATGGGTGCAATCAGATACTGTGGTGATCCACTTGCCTCTGACCTTGAGACTGGCAGTGCAGGTGGCCGGATAAGCATAATCAATCACCCCATGTTCGTTGACATGGTCCATCCGGCACTTGACCGGATCGGTCGAAAGTTGTACCTTGCCTGAGGGATCGGTGACCATAAAGTAGTAGTCACCCTCAAGTAGGGCAGCGGCGCCAGAAGGCGCGTTTGGTCCGGGGCCACCGTCGAGGTAGACATTTTCCTTCTTGTCGAAGTGATTTTGATTGACGCGTGACCCGTCTTCATCGGTGGTGAAGATGGCTCCCGGTAGGGGCCCGGCGATCGCTGTTGCAGCGAACGCCACGAGGAACAGCAGTACGAGAGGTACAACCATTTGTCTCTGCATCGTCTCCGTCCTTCTCCTTTCCCCCAGCATAGATTCGTTTCGGAATCTTTTGTATTATATAATAAGGAACTTTTTTAGTCAAGGGTTTAGACAGACAAAATAAAATCTAATCCCTATTATATATTTTATAGCATTACAAAAAAAGACCGCTACTTTCCGGGTGATTCCGCATGAGGGCGGAAGACCTTTAAAGTAACGGTTTTCGGATTTTCCCTTGAAGCTGTTATATCCCAGCTAATGAAGCTGAGATAGGCGTATCCGGTAGAGAATGCTGCAGATGCCAGCAAGGAGTGAGAGCTGTTGGATAGGGGAATCGACATTGTGGCTGTTAAAGTTCCAACCTGGTCCATCGTCAAGCTCCATTCCGTCGATGTAGATGCCGCAGGCATCGCCAGGAACATCGAGGATGAACTGTTTGTTCTCGTAGCGGGATTCAGCTCGGAAGCCATGGAGCCGAAACTGTTCATCTTCCCTGAAGTAATCGGGCCACATGCGCCTGTAAGTGGTGATCATGGCCTCGAGGGCCATCTTCTTGGACCGTCCACAGTTAGCGACAATCCACTGGCGTGCAACCGGAGAGAGCGTTAAGCTTAGTTCTGCCCCGTGCATTTCTGGTTGGCAGGCCAAGGCGAAGGTCGCCAGTTGCTGTGTCCCCATGGGATTAGGCTTTGGGTCCCGAAACTGATAGGCGAAAGCCACTACATGGAGAGTGGCAGAGAGCCTGTAGGCTGAATCCCAATCTGACTGACCATTGCTCTCGATAGGGACGATGACTCTCTCTGGCACCGTAGCTTTCCAGCTGGGAAAGCCATCGATGGGAAACAACGGTTCGCAGGCGGAAAAGACACCACCAAACCCTAGCTCCTTCTCGGAAATAACGAAGTCGCCGATTCCGGGGAGCCGCTCTTTCATGATGCCGAAGAGCGGGGCATCCGGAGATATCTTTCCCAGGATGTCCGTGGGGACCGAAAGTACGAATGTCGGTTTCCCATCCTCGATACGGAAAATGAGATCGTACCGTACCGGAGAATCTTCACCGTCGAAGAGTTTCTGATCTACCGCGAACGGCATCGGTAATACCTCCCATGCCAAGGATTTTGCGACGCTATAAAGATCATATTATATATTTTTAGTTTTGTAAAGTTTTCAAAATACGACTACGCTTTTTTGAGTACAAAATTATCTAATTTAATAAAAATTACAAAAAAAGAGCCAGTCCGGCAAAACATTGTTGTAGTGCAGGACTGGCTCTGGCAGGCGAGGGCGATCTCTCAGCGCCTAAGAAGAGCGGAAAAGCGTTGGATCATCCTCTCGCTCTCCCTGACAGCTTGAATTGTCATCTGCAAAAGGGCTTCCTCTGAAGCCCGGGGATTGATCGGTCGCTTTCCCAGGATCGTGGGTCCCAGTCTCCATGAGGGTTGGTAAGTCCAGCTCAGACTGGGGCGGGCTCTTTGGGCAATGGCGCGGATTGCTCTGGGGATTTTTCTTTGATCATGGAAAAGGAGCCTTGCTACGGGTCTACTTATGATCGCGGGCCAGATTCCCCGATCTGAGCGCTTGGGGTATAAGGTGACAGTGAATCCCTTCCATTCTTTCCCTGATCCTTCCTCAGGAAGCAGGTCAATTGTCAGGGAGTCGTCTCCTGAGTCCACGACGAAGCTTTTCGATCTCGGGAAAATCTCTGCGAGCCTTTCCCCAACACGAGAAAGCAGATCGTTCCGAGCAATCATATCATTCATGGTCATCACCTCTCATATCTGTGATGTTTGGATTATACTATAATTATATCTTAACGTCAATAGTTTGTCTTCACAAATTCAAATAAAGGTGATATAGTTAGAGCTGAATAGGGTAGTTAAAAAGTGGAATAAAATAAAGAAAGGAAAAAATGGATTATGCTGACTATCAAAAACTTCAAGGTGAAAAGTTTGTAAAATGGCTTAAAACTCCGCTAACAAAATGGGCGGGCGTGGTTTTAATTTTAGCGATCTTAGTTTCAATCTATCTAAGTCTTATGAACCATTATTTTATTGCCCGCGATGTCGACGACTGGCAGTACCGAGCCCAGATTTCCTCAAATGTAGAGGATATGAAAAAGGATATGGAATTAGTTAAAGATGGCCTCATAAAATGGCAGGCAACTGAAGGAAATGCATACTTGGTATTTAAACGGCCAGAAGCGGAAATGACATTAGTTATGCAGGCGATTGACAGTATTTTAAACCGGGCAAATCAGCTCGAAGGATTAGAAATTAGCTCAACTGAATATCAGGTGGGCATGGATGATTTAAGAGGGGTGATAAGGGAGCTTTGGATTCCGGCAGGGATTTATTGGCAAAGGCATCAAGGTTTACCATGGATGATAGCAACAATTGTTTTATGGATATTATTTGGTGGATTAATTCTTGGATCGCTTGTTGCTCAGTTTAAGAGAGAGAAGGAAGTCTAAATAGATCTCGAAAATTTATTTGCTATAGTGCTATAGTGCTATGATGCTATAATCGCCGCTTCTTGCTTTTTGGGTTCAGCTGAGCTAAAATTGAGGCAAAAATTTCTTTGGATTTGAATGAATGGAATAGGGAAAGTAATCTGGACTTGAGGTTGGTGGATGTAAAAGTACTCTAAAATAAAAAAAGACCGCTGCTTGTTTTGTGATCACCACCTTTTAAAGGCGGACAAGTAGCGGTGTTTTGGGGCCTCCTTTTTTGCGGCCGAGTCTCAGCTAGTGAAGCTGGGACATGCGTATCCGGTAGAGAATGGCAGAGATACCGGCAAGGGATGGGAGGTGAATCATTTTCACACTTTGCGGACATCAGAGCCGGCGGGCAAAAGGGCTGATGTCTGTAGAGATCCAGCAGTCGAAACCGTCACGGAACGGACCGATGGTGACGCGGATCTTTGTTACCGTTTTGCCGTTAATGGGCTTTTTGAGGGCGAACTCGTGCTCTGTGCCATCTGAGTTGACGAAGCGGAAAGTCCGCTGAGCCGCCATAGTAGTCCTGATACCTTCCGCGATTTGCTTATCGCCTTCCGAGGCATCGGGCTTTCCTGCGGCCTCCAGAAGTTCATCGGAGAAAATCGTACCGATCGGTTGGGGCTCGATCTCTTCAAGCCGAAGTCCTGGGATGCTGAACATCCCCATTGCGTAGGATTTTGCTTCTTCGACAGATCCGAAGTAGGTACTCACAGCTGTCGACCCCTTTCTGGTTTAGCGCTTTTGATGATATCATATAATTGTATCAATGTCAATTCCTAACATCCTAACTTTACTAACTTTCTAACCTTTGATCTTGAAATAGATCAAAGGTTGAGCTAAAATTGAGGCAGGATAATTTTTAATTTTAGGAGTGTAAATGCCCAAAGAATTAGAAAATAGAACTCTTTATTTTGGTGATAATTTAGAAATTTTGCGTGAAAAAATTCCCGACGAATCAATTGATTTAATTTATCTTGATCCGCCTTTTAATTCAAATCGAAACTATAATGTAATTTTTAAAGAAGGTTTGGTTGAAAATTCAGCCCAAATTCATGCATTTGAAGACTCTTGGCATTGGGGTCGGGAAACACAAAAAACCTTTGATTATCTGGTTACAAAAACAAACTCTGAAATATCCGACATGATGTTAGCCTTTGAAAAAATGTTAGGACACAATGATGTTTTGGCATATTTAACTATGATGGCAATAAGGCTAATTGAATTACACCGAGTATTAAAAATTTCAGGTAGCATATATTTGCATTGTGACCCAACCGCAAGTCATTATTTAAAAATAGTTATGGATGTCATTTTTGGAAAAGAAAATTTTCTGAATGAAATAATTTGGCACTATCGTCGTTGGCCAGCAAAAGCTATGCGCTTCCAAAGAATGCACGATGTTATTTTATTTTATGCCAAGCGAAGCGGAAAGCAGATTTTCAATGTAGATTATGAGCCCTTAGCTGAGTCAACACTGAAGGCAGATAAAGGTTTAAAAATAAAGAACATTATTTTACCTGACGGGCGACGTATTCGTGGAGAAAAATCTGGCGAAGCGTCACTTGGGGTGCCACAATCCGATATTTTTAGGATCTCGATGATTTCTCCAACCTCCAAAGAAAGACTTGGATATCCTACTCAAAAACCTGAGGCACTTTTAGAAAAAATTATCAAAGCTTCGTCAAATGAGGGTGATTTGATATTAGATCCTTTTTGTGGGTGTGGCACAACCGTATCTGTTGCCGAGAGATTAAATAGAAAATGGATAGGCATTGACATTACAATGTTGGCAATCAATGCGATCTCGAGTCGTCTGACAAAACAATTTGAAGGTAGAGGACTTAAAAAGAAGATTATCTTTGGCGGCCTACCAAAAGATATGGGGGGAGCAAAAGCTCTAGCAAAAGATAAACCGTTTGATTTTGAATATTGGGCACTTCATCTGATCAATGCTATGCCAGCTAAAGACAAAACCCAAGAAAATATGAAAGGGCCGGATAAAGGCATTGACGGAATAATCACTTTCCATAAAGATTTCAGTAACAAAAAACATGAATTTGGTAAGGCAATTGTTCAAGTTAAAGGCGGGAAAGTTCAAAGGAATCAAATCGCTACTCTAAAGGGCGATATGGAAAGGGAGAGAGCTGATGCTGGAATTTTCATTACTTTAAATGAACCGACAAGACAAATGAAAGAAGAAGCTTATTCTGTAGGTGATTTTAAAACAGGCTACGGGCAAAAAGAATATCCGAAAATCCAAATTCTTACCGTGGAAGAGATTATTAATGGCAAGAAACCTGATCTTCCGCCTGGATCAGAGAAGCCTTATTATAAAGAAGCAAAAGAAATTGAAGATAATTCTAACCAGAAGGGCTTATTTGGAGGTTGAGAAAAATTTAATCAGGATTTAAGACTCAAAATGAAAATTAAAGATTTTGAGAAAGTTATCAAAAAAGGGGGCTGTATAGGCCTTTTTTTAAATTGGGTGGGGAGATTATGCTCGGTAAAAAAAATAATCATCTGGCTTAAAAAGCAAAAGCAGATCATGTCTTCAAAAGAGAATAGTGGGTTTAAAGAATTATTGGATAGGGAAGAATATGCAAATACAATTTCTAGAACCATAATAGAGAGAATTGACAATGCACACGAAGGATTTGTATTCGGGATTTCCGGTAGATGGGGGGAAGGAAAATCAACCTTACTAGATTTAATTGCACATAAATTACAAAAGAATTCAGATATTATGGTGATAAGATTTAATGCATGGAAGTATTCCGAAACCAAAGAGTCTTTAAGAAGGGAGTTCATAGAGCTTTTGTCAGAAAAATTAGCACCAAACAAGAAAATTGATAGATTGAAATTTGAATTTAGTTTAGTCAAGATAAATTGGTTATATTTGCTTGGAATGATAGCCGTCTTCTCGTTTATTTTATTTTTAATTTTTAAGTATATTTCCAATGAACTATTTAGACAAATAATCAGTAGTGGTTTATTCGCGGGATTTTTAGGGCTCGTTTTTTCGACAATACAAATTAAGAAATCTTATACGAAAATAACAACGTGCGATGAGTTTGAGGAAATATTTAAGGAAATCTTAGAATGTTATGAAAAACCATTCGTGGTTTTTATTGACGATTTGGACAGATGTACGCCAAGTGGGGTCTATAGAGTAATCGGGGCAATTAAAACTTTTTTTCAAGATAAAAGATGCAATTTTGTAATAACGGGCGATTATTCGGTTATTGAACGTTATCTGGGTAGTAAATTGCATATTAAACCTGAGGTAGACCCCCAGAAAACAGCCATTAAAGAAGAAATCGAAGGTCAAAGATACTTGAAGAAAATATTTAATATCTATTGGAACATTCCCTTGCCAGAACCTAGTATATTCAGGAATTATATTGAGGAGAAAATGAATGAGATTGTACCATATTTAACTGAAGGCGTTCTTGAAGAGGGTAGAAAGAGGGATGTTAGAAATAATATAATAGCTTTGTTTGAAAAATTTATGAAAAAAAATCCTAGAAATGTAGAAAGATTTTTAAGTGATCTAAAATTTAGATTAGATAGTGTTATGAATCAAATTAATGTTCAAGAAAATATTACTAAGATTGAAAATTTAAAGACTATTTTGCAACATCCTGATCTGCTAGCAAAAATCCAACTTATTAAGGAATTGTTTTATGATGAATATACTAAGATCGAGGATAATATTGAAGACAACCCAGATTATTATCAGGAGAATGAGAAAAAAATAAAAGGAGGAGCAGCTTTGGAATATGGTCCGGAATTTGTAGAAACTGAGAGTCATAAAAAAGCTGTATATGAAAAATTATTAGGTACACCACCATATTGCTTGGAAGGGGCAACAAAAAGAATCTCAATTGAACCTTTTATATACAGTACAGGATTGTCAGCAGAAGTTGATGTCGGAATAAGTTGGCAGACTTTTAATGAAATGGTTTATAGCAATAAACCAGAGCTTGATGCGGAATTAAAGTTTTTGAGCGAGGAGCGTAGAGGTAGAGTCATTGCTGATGGAATAAGCAATTTTTCTGAAATACCAGAGGAGCAAAAGTGGGTCTATATACAAAATATTTTTCCCCAAGTCTTCCAGAAATATCAAAACAAGGATTTTTTATCATTTTTTTTAGATAATACTCAGGTTCAGGAATATTACAATAATCAAATCGCAACAAATGAAGAGCGTAAAAATATCTTAATTGAATTGTTTGTAAATACTATGAGTCTTTCAGAAAATGTTGGTATTATTTTTAAAAAATTTCAAATTCAGCCATGGGTTAATATCCAGAGTAATATTGAGGAAAAAATAAAAGCAATCATCCTGCAGAAAATTGAGCAGGTTAAAAATTTTGAAAATACTGATATTGCACAACTGAATCAGGCTGTCGGATTTTTAAGGTCAATATCAGAGGTCATAAATTGTTCATTAGAGGCCCAAGATAGTCAATTATTTAATGATTTATCTGTTAAATTAAGAAGTTTATATAACATAACCGAGAAGGATAGGATTGGCTTAGTGCTAGATCTTTTAATGAAGAATATATCTTTATGGGGGAATATTAAACCTGCGAAGTTATCATTATTTAAGAAAGGTACAAAGTTAAGAGATCAATTCCCCGAAAAAGTAAACACGATATGGAATAGCTGGAATCAAAATACTTGATTTTTTGACTAGAAATCTTGTATGCATTATAATCCGCTTCTAATTGAGGCGGGTTTTTGGTATAATTGACTTATGGAACAAGATAAAAAATTTCTAAAAAAAGCTATTAAACAAGCCGAAAAATCTTTTAAAAAAGGCGGTTTTCCCGCCGGTGCTGTTGTAGTTAAAGATGGAAAAATTATCTCTGAAGGCTTGAGCTTAGGCAATCTCTTAAATGATCCAACAGAACATTCAGAAACTTCAGCTATAAGAAAAGCCTGCAAAAAACTTAAGACGATCGATTTGTCGGATTGTACTCTTTATTGTTCTTTACAGCCATGCTTGATGTGTTTTTCAGTTGCCAATTGGGCAGGGATAA
>Ga0180438_10005536_pt1 | contig 17484 bp, 13 predicted proteins | sample SS_ome_12_FD_132455 | JGI IMG/M metagenome (GOLD analysis project Ga0180438, IMG submission 132455) | Hypersaline lake sediment archaeal communities from the Salton Sea, California, USA - SS_3_D_2 metaG | ecosystem: Environmental > Aquatic > Non-marine Saline and Alkaline > Hypersaline >...
CCATGTTCGAGCACAATATCTCTCCGGTGATTTTCAGCATTGGCCCGTTTGCAATCAGGTACTACAGTCTCCTGTTCGCCTGTGCCTTTCTTCTGGGCCTCTACCTTATTACCAGGATCTTCGAAATCAAACACATCGACACAAGCCTCGTTCAGCCCCTGTTCATTACTATATTCATCTGTGTCATCGTGGGGGCGCGGCTGGGACACGTGCTGTTCTATAGGCCCGGCTACTTCTTCCGTCACCCCCTGGAAATCTTCATGTTCTGGAAGGGGGGGCTTGCAAGTCACGGCGCCGCGATCGCGATGCTCATCGGGGTGATACTGTTTGCAAAACGGCACAGGATACCGTTCTACAAGATTGCCGACTCCATGGTCATCCCCATTTCCATCGGTACGAGCTTCGTTCGTCTCGGGAACTTTTTCAACTCGGAAATAGTCGGCAGGGTGACGAGCGTACCCTGGGCAGTGAAATTCCTCCGATACCCGGAATCTAGCGGAGGCCCACCCCAGTATAGACATCCGAGCCAGCTCTACGAAATGGCCATGGGAGTGGTGATATTCGTGACCCTCTGGACCCTTCTGAAAAAAAAGAGGGATGCACTTCAGGATGGCTTTCTTTTCTATCTCTGCATGTTCATGTACTTTACCCTCCGCTTCCTCGTGGAGTTCGTCAAAGAGTATCCTTTTATAATAAAAAAAATTCCTCTCACCACAGGGCAGTATCTGAGCATCCCGTTCATCATCTTCTCCGCCTTCATGCTCTTCGTTGCGGGAAAGATACGGCGAGCGGAGAAAAAATAATCCTCAAATGGAAGAAAAAACGACAAATTCTGCCGGTCTCGTTGAATTTAGAAATCCATGTGCTATATTTGGAATCGAAGGAAAAAAGTGTTGGAGTCCCCTAATGCAGCTAAAAAATTACCAGGAAGACATCGTATTGCATGTGCTCGACATCGTGCTCGAAAATAATCCTGAGCTGAGAAACGATATGATCTTCATTAACGATGTCGCAGCCTATGTCCTGAACCGCATACCGCCGAAGTACATCATGAGCGAACGCGGTTTTACCCGGCTCGCATCACTCCATCTTTTAAATGGACAGAACGGGAAAGGGATAGTGCCTCTCGTGGAGCTGATCGGCCTCATAAACACCGGCATCGAAATCGTAAAGGGAAGGAGAAAATCTCCGCTCGAACGGGAGCTGTTCGAACAGCCGTTCGAGCGGCCGGAGGTTGAATTGTCCGATATCGACCGCACTGAGTTTCTTCACAATTTCCCGCAGATAGTCGGCAGAGCGGTGGACAGGACGACCCGAGAACCGGTCATCGGCGCATGCGTGACGCTGTACATTGACGGAAAGATAGCCGAGCCGGCGGAATCCGGCTGGACGAATCCTTACATCACCAGCTTCGCAACCGAAGGGGTATACAGCTTCTGGCCAAGGGCAATAAAATCAAGCGCTCATTTAAAAAAAACAACGATGATTGTCACGATTGAACACGAAAACTACAGACCCCTGGAAATTGAGCGGGAGATCCGCACCGAAGGTGCCTTCAGGTTTTACAACTTCATTCACGGCGGGACCATCATCAACCTTGAGACGAGCTGCCTTGAAAAAAAGTGAGCGATCGGCTCAGGCAGTCCTGCTTTCTCTCCCTTCCTTCAACTTTTTCTCAATATTCAGCAGTATCTTCCGGTAGAACCTGTTGAAGAATTCGATCCGCTTGATTTTGATATACGCATCGTATGCCCAGATGCTCTCAGGATACTCTTCGAGAAGGGTAGAGAAGTACAGGTCCGCCTTTCTGAGGTAGTGGATGGAGCGCGCAAAATGCTGGAGATAGTACAGGTCGTTTTTCAGTCGCACATTCGTCTCCATCGTTTTGATCCCGCTCACTGCCCTGGAGAAGTTCTCGAAGCCCTGTTTGTAGTAGGCATACTGCACATCCCTGTGGAACCCGATCGCATCAGGTGGGATTTCGTGCACGGTTAGCGATTCGGTGTATGGGTGCGATTCTTCTCCATTCTTCATCTGTTCTGCCTCGTCCCTTTGCGGAGCACACTGGGGCCTGTGGGAGAGCCTTTCAGTGATGCGGGCATAGGCCTCATTGATCTGTACCATCTTGAGCTCCTGGAGCCGTTTTTCCGACTCAGGAAACAGGTCCGGATGGTTTTTCCGCACGAGCTTTCGATATGCATGTTTGATTTCGTCAGATGATGCGCCGGATTTTACCCCCAGAACCTCGAAGTAATAGCTCCCGATGTTCATCCCCTATAATCCTTCTTCTTCCTGCAGCTTCTGCGTTTCAACACCATGCCCGGTCATTTTCTGGTGGATCTGTTTTTCTTGCGGAATATTGAAACGTCTATATTGAGCTGCCGTATCATGTCCTGAAGCTGCCTTCGGTCGATACCCGCATTCCTGGCTGTTTCGCTGACGTTCCCGTCGTACTGGATGAGTAACTTTTCGATGAACCGTTTCTCCAGCTCCTCTTTCCTGTCCTTTACGATTCTCGATTTGTACTGCTTGAAATCCTGCCAGCTCTCCGGAATATCTTCCTCCACCCTCTTACCCCGGTGAGCAGGTACCGACCCTCCCTCCATATCAAACACCACATCCTTGATGATAGAATTCTCGGTAAGGAGCGCGGCCCTCTCGAGCACATTTACGAGCTCTCTTACATTTCCGGGCCAGCGGTACTCCAAAAGCTCTAGCTTCACTTCCGGGGAGAGAACGAGCTTCGTCCTCTTTGCTTTAAGAAAATAGTCGGTGAGCGGAAGAATGTCGCACCGCCGTTCTCTCAGCGGGGGAATCTTTATTGGGATCACAGCAATGCGATAAAAAAGATCATTCCGGAAGCCCCCCTGATCCACCATATGTCTTAGGTTACGGTTGGTCGCAGTGATGAGGAAGAGATTTATTGCTTTTTTCACGTTGCTCCCAACCGGATAGTATTCCGGAATCTCGAGCACGTGTAAAAGCTTTGCCTGTATGTCGAGTGGCAGTTCACCGATCTCGTCGAGAAAGAGTGTTCCGCCATCAGAGAGGGCAATCTTTCCCTCGTAGTCCTGAACCGCACCGGTGAATGACCCCCTTCTGTGTCCGAACAGCTCGCTCTCAAGGAGATCGTGGGGAATGGATGCACAATTGAGCTTCACAAAAGGGCCCTTTCTACCGGACTTCTGATGGATGAATCGTGCAATGAGCTCCTTTCCCGTACCGGTTTCACCAATGATGAGAATCGGGGAGCGGAAGCAGGCTGCTTTCTGAGCGAGGTTGAGCATCTGGATCGTTGCATGGTCACGGGTCACAAACTGGTGCTCCTCTTCCTGAATCGTCACCCTGTACTCTTTATCGACTCTGGAACTGCTCTTAGAAACCTTGATATAGGAGAGGGCTCTGTCCATTGACTGCACGAGCTCTTCGATTTTTATCGGTTTGACCAAATAATCAAACGCTCCCTTTTTCATGGTATCCACCGCATGGTCGATGCTCCCGTAACCCGTGAAAACGATGAAGGGCACCCCCGGGTTGACATTTTTGATTCTGCTCATGAGCTGGATACCGTCGATGCCGGGTAACCGGACATCTGTCACGATCAATTCCGGACTGTCAGCATTGAAAGAGCTGAGAGCACTCTCTGCATCTCTGAAAAAACGCACATTGTACCTGGTCGCGAGATTGATGCGGAGAATGTCCCGCATTTTCTCTTCATCTTCAATGACGTAGATGAGTGAACTCGTGGTTGTTTTATCCATGTTTTTATGCTTTCCTCATGAGAGGTAAGGTGGTCCTGAAACATGCACCATTTCTCGACTGCATGAGGTCGAGGCTTCCGTTGAGCTGCTCGGCCAGTTTCCTGGAGACGGTCAACCCCAGACCGCTCCCTTCCTTCTTCATTGTAAAAAAGGGTTCGAAGATCTTGTCTTTTAACCTATCCGATATGCCCGGTCCGTCGTCACTGTGATAAATGGTGACCATGTCTTCGTCGCACTCATAATCGATGCTGATGACTCCTCCCCTGCTCATTGCCTCAATAGAGTTAAGGGAGAGGTTGAGAAAGATCTGAAACAGGATGCTTGGATCCGAATAAATACTGAAGGTGGGGTGCTTTTTCACGGAGAATTCGATGTTTCTGTCCCGCAACTTATATGAGAGAAAGGATTTCAGCTTCGAAAATATGGAACCCAGCTCAACTTCCTGTAAATCCGGTTTCTGCTGGAAATCCACGCTGAGAAGCTTCTCAGCGAGGATGTTTATTCTGTCCGTTTCTTCCTGTATGTAGCGGAGCATTTTCATCCTGTCGCCCTCCGCGATTTTATTCTTCAGAATTGTCTCCGCTGAAGTGGATATGATCGAAAGGGGGTTTCGAATTTCATGCGCAAGCCCTGATGCGAGCTGACCCATAACCATCATCTGCTCCATTCTGAACTCGTGCTTCTCGATCTCCTTTTCGTATTCGTACATCGTGCACCTGTCGATGAGTGCTGGCATGATGACCTTGAGGTAGTTTAAAGAGCATATCTCATCATAGCTCCACCGCTCTATGATGCTGCGCCTCGGGAGGAGGATCAATGCAATAATTTCGTCCTCCCGTATAATGGGGAGAATAAGGTTGATGCCCAATCCGTGCAGGGTTCGTATGTCCTCCCTGGTGTTAATGAAGATGAGCAACTCCTCAAGGGTGATTCCTCTGTCAATCTTCATAAGAACAGTAAGAAGTTCCGGCGTTGCGATCAGGGTCAGAGGGTTTTTAGAATCCACATTATTGAAAGAGCGTGTCTCCTTCTCCCGTATGAGCAGATACAGTTTCTCTATCCTCCTGTACACCCTGAACACCTCCCTGAGCCTTCCGTAGAGGTCTTCTATCGTCTTCGAGTAGGAGAGGTACTCCAAAGGCTCGATGTTGCTCGAGCCGAAAGAGGAAACATTCGGAAACCTGCGCTTTATGAAAGGGATATCAAGAATTCGTTTCATGGTTGAAACGGTAAGATAAATGATGAAAACCTCAAGAATTAATGTGACATTAACTGGTAAATCGAGCATTCGGGCAATTGCCTCCTGGTTCCGAAGCAGAACAGAAATATAAATGAAGACCAGTATGGCGATGAGTGCAGGAAAAAAAAGAATCCCGCTCATCAGACGCTTTAGATCTACCAGATGGAAGCGGAGTATCAAGACCACGAGAAATATGGTAAAAAATCCGAGGAAGAATCCAATCCAAGGGAATGGTATGTTGAAGAAATAATTCATCCCATCGATGATCGTGAGCAGATATGCAAGTGGTGCTCCGACCCCGACAAGGAGCCGTACGGTGTTTTTCTCGTACGGAATGATCTGGACAGAGAGCGAAGTGAGAAAATTTCTCGTTGCAAAAAAGAGAAGCACGAGGGAGTAGATTGTCAGTAAAAAGAAGAGCAGGAAAAAAGGCAGCGGTAGTTCTTCCACCGATATACTTCTGAATCCCGTGGGAAATGGCAGTTTGTCGATGATCAGTTGCTCCGGAAAGAAGATCACGATGAGTATGCAGAAGAAAAGAGAGAGCCCGTAAATCACAGTAAGATGATTCTTTCTGAACCTCCGTCTCATCGGGTAATAGAGTGACAGAGTGTAGAAAAGCGGTGTGAAGAAGGAAATCCCGATCGAGCCGAGGATGATGATCCAGTAGAGGTATCGATTCCTGTCCGGTTTCAGCTGGAGAAGAAGGCTGATATCACTGAACAGCACACAGATGATGATGAGGGTCAGGAGCTTGTTCAGGTAACTCTTTGAATTATAAGTCCAAACGATGTAGCCTATGGTGATACTGAGGAGAATTATGATAAACTGAATATGGAAATAATTTACACCCATTTCAGCTAGAATATACCAAAGTTGCGGGAAAAAATAAAACTGAATCCGCTCGTTCTTTGCAGAAGCACTGAATCATGGTTCTCATGCGGTAATTCGTTCTCTCTCCATCTCCTCGACTGCGGTAACCGCACCCACACTTTTTTTGTACACCATGCAGCCAGGATCAGCACCGAGAATGTCTCCGTATGCATACGCCCTCGCTCTGCACCCGCCGCATATATACTGATAATTACGGCAGTAAAAATGATAGTTTTCCCTGTCCGAAAGTTGCTTGCACAGTTCGGAGTCCTGCCAGATCTCTAACAGCGAGCGCTCTCGTATGTTGCCAATAGTCACGGCGGGCATGAAGACACAGGGGCTCACCTTTCCATCGGGCTGGAGCGCTGCATACACCCTTCCGGCTCCGCATCCGCCAGCGTATTTGATGATGCCGGTGAGTGCGGTTGCATTGTCGGCTGTGTAATGGAACAGGCCACTCCTTCCACCGGAAGACCGGTCGTAAAGGATTCTCGCGAACGCAGGTGATGTGCTGATAATGTTGAGCTTTGTCTCATGGCGTTTCATGTGCCAATCGTAGAGCATGTTCAGCAGCGTTTCTCTCTGTTCTGGTGTGAGGTCCTGGTCGAAGGCATCCTTTCCCCTGCCGGTAGGGATGAAATTGTAATGACTGAAGGAGTCCACCCCGAGCTCTTTCGCCAGGTTGAGTATCGCAGGCACTTCATCGAAATTTCTTCTGGTAACAACGGTATTTATCCCCACATGGAGATACTCGTTGTTGACAAGATTTTCGATTCCCCGAATCGTCCTCTGGAAGCTCCCATTTCCTCTGATGAAATCATGGGTCTTTTGGGTTGAACCATCCAGGCTCACGAATACGTTTTTCGTTCCGTAATCGGCAAGCCGCTCGACGAGTCTTCTGTCCTCGAGCAGCGTTCCATTCGTCGCAATGGTAACATGGAGAAACTTGCTCGCATAGCTCAGTACATCCCAGAAACGATCGCCCATTATGGGCTCTCCTCCTGAAAGGGCGAGATAGGATGTGTTCGCATCAACCATCTGGTTGATTACATCGATCTTTTCCTCAAATGTGAGCTCATTGCTTTGCTTTCTTCCCGCACTTTGGTAGCAGTAGCGGCACCGGAGGTTGCAGAGGTTCGTGTAATTCCAGACGATGAGCAACGGTCCATCAAAACGGAAAGGGAGTTTTAGCCCATGCTCGCTTACCGTGTTGAGTATATTGAGAAGCGTCTGTTTATTGAAGTTTTTGGAGAGGAATTCCTTCTTCATCTGTTCCGTCAACCCGATGCGCTTCATTCCCGCATCTATGGCAATTTGGAGCGGAAGTCGTCCAAAAAAGGCCCGGATTGTTTTTTCTTTCTCATCACCGAAGATCTCATCGATCCGTCTCTTTCCGCTGTTCGCGTAGTGATGAAAAAGCCTTCTCACGATCCTTTTGTTCATTATTTTTTCAGTTTTTTGCATATGCCGCTCCTCTTTTTTATTCTAAAAATATTTAAGCAAAAAAAATGCCAGCATTATGTATCTATTTAATTATATATCATTCAATGAATTACTATAATTCCAGCGATTCTGGAGCGATAAAGGTGCGATCAAAAATCTCGCATTTTTTCTGTAAGTGTCAGGTTTCAGGCCCCCTATCCCGAGATTTCATTTGTCATTCACCCTTTTTTTCCGTAGAATTGTACAGGCAGAGGGGAAAAGCGGAGAGTGTTCCCACCTGATAGCGAGCTTTAGAATTCACCACGCTGGAGGTGACAATGAGCGAGTATGGCCTGCGCTCTGAGATCAGAGTACCAAATCTGATCCTGTTCGGATCCAATACTATCGAGGAGCTTGGTGACCTGTCCAAGAAGTTCGGTAATCGGGGTGTCCTCATCTACGGGGGTTCCTCCCTCAAGAACAGTGGGAACCATGACAGAATCAACAGGATACTGAAAAAGAACGCCCTTTCAATCGAAGAGATCAGCGGCATTTCCCACGACCCTGATAATGAGCTGGTAGAATCGATCACAAAAGAGATACAAAATCTGAATCCTGATTTCATCATCGGTGCTGGCGGGGGAAGCGTCATCGATGTGGCGAAGGCCGCATCAATAATCGCCACAAATGGCGGTACTGTTGGTGATTACTGGAAGGGAAAATCCTTTACAAAGCCCTCCATCCCCTTCATCGCGATAGCGACCACTTCGGGTACCGGTTCTGAGGTCACCAAGAATGCAGTCATCACCGGCAAAGGTGCATACTTCAAGAAGAGCATCAGGAGCGACTTCATGATCCCGAATATCGCCCTCGTGGACCCCACGCTGACCCTGAGTGTTCCTCCGGACATCACTGCAGAAACAGGCCTCGATGCCCTGATACAGAACCTGGAAGCCTACACTTCAAAAAACGCGGGCCCGATCACTGACACTCTGGCAAAAAAGGGGATCGAGCTTTCCGGGCGGTACCTGCTCAGGGCAGTACAGAGATCGGATGACCTGGAGGCAAGGGAGGGTCTATCGCTTTCTTCACTCTACGGGGGCATTACTCTGTTGAACGCGGGGCTGGGCCTCGCACACGCTCTCTCTCATCCACTCGGCATCCGATTCGGAATTCCCCACGGGAAAGCGTGCGCGCTCACCATGGCGAAGGTTATCCAGTACAACTACTCCGCACGGAATGAGAAGTACGAGGAGATCGGGATGCTTCTTGGAGGGATCAAAGATCCATCCGTCGCCTTCACGCAGCTCACCGATTCCCTCGGAATCTCCACAAAACTGAGTAGCTATGGCGTAAAGGAGGATGATATCCCACTGATTGTGGAGGAATCGAAGGGAGGAAGCAGGCGCTACAACCCGATCGACCACGATGATGCAACTGTGGCGAAGCTCCTCCGGGAGCTTCTGTAGATGTGCACATTCGGTAGAATTCACGGATTTTCTCTCCTTCTCAAAAACTGATGAAACGAGGTGAAGCTTTATAAAAACACTCTACAGATTCTTCCGCTCGACGAAACTGGCAGTGGTGCTCCTCATACTGATCGCGCTTCTTTCGGCGTTTTCAACCGTCGTGCCGCAGGGCAACGAGCATCGTTATTACTTAGCGCGTTACCCTGATTTCATCGCCCGGCTGATTCTGAGCACTCATTTCCACCGTTTTTTCCGTTCCGCCATGTTCCTGATTTTGGCAGGACTGTTCTTCTTGAACCTACTGGTGTGCGCGACAGACCGGATCGTCAGACGGGCGAAAAGGGGGGCGCCGAGGCGGTACGGTCCTGACCTCATTCATGTCGGTGTGCTCCTTCTCATGATCAGTGGACTCATGAGCCTCACGGCTCGCAGAGAGTGGTATATCCGTCTTGCGGAAGGTGAGTCTGCACAGCTTGGGTACGGGTACGAGCTTTTTCTCACTTCCTTCGAAAAAAAAACCTACATGGACGGCAGACCCAGGGAGTATGTCTCCAAGGTAGCGCTTCTGAGAGGAGGACAGAGAGAAAAAACGTTCGAGATCAGGGTGAACAGGCCGCTCAAGGTTGAGAGAATGAGAATATTTCAGGACTCATACTCCTACACTACAGTGCTCTCTCTCAAGGACCCAAACAACACCCGACATCGCTTGAAGGCAGGCGAGAGTTTGCACACCGGTGATGGGTATTTCACTTTTTCAGGCATTCTGCCCGAATACGAGGAACAGATATTGAGGGAGAGTTACTCCGATTCGGCGGAAGGGGAGAGAATAGAGTTACACGATCCCCGCAGGAGGGATTTCCTGCTCTTCCACGAGCGGGACAGCGGAGGAGAGATTGTGGGCGTGCGACTTCTCGCTCCTGATGACAGCATCTCGGGCTTTACAATAGAAGGGGTGTTTCGTGAAGAGCAGTCCGGGTTCCAGGTTGTCCAGGACAAAAGCTTCACCCTGGTGCTCATCTCCTTTTTTATCGTCGGTGGCGGCCTCGGGTTTACATTTTTGCAAAAGATGGGAGATATGAAAAAATGATCGCAACTGCAGCATTCATGCTCCTTCTGCTCTCACTCCTCCTTCAAATTGTCGGCCTTCTGAAAAAAGAGCTTTTCTTTTCCTACTATCTTCTTCTGACAGCCGCTCTGCTCCTCTTTACCGCCACAGCGATGCGAAGCGCAGTAATCGGTTTTTTTGCAATTACCAACAGTTATGAGTCGCTTATTTTCTACGCAGGGGTTATCACGCTTGTTCTTTTTCTGTTCCGTATACTCACCAAGGTGAAAACTCCTCCACCCGTCTCCTTCCTTGGAACGTTGGTCGCAATCGTTCTTCTCGCAGTTGCCTCTTCGCCAAACCTCCCCAAAGAACCACTCCCACCGATACCGGCACTCCGATCGCACTGGCTCGTGCTACACGTGACTTTTTCTTTCATCGGGGAGGCATTTTTTGTGCTCGCCTTTTCAGCCTCTATCTATTATCTGGCGGTCAAAAACGACCGGAAAAAGGAGACTGCAGACCAGCTCATCTACACTTCGATCGGAATCGGATACCCATTTTTTACGGTAGGGGCACTGATCTTTGGTGCAATATGGGCCCAGTATGCATGGGGGAGTTACTGGTCGTGGGATCCAAAGGAAACCTGGGCGCTCGTGACCTGGATCGTGTACACGGGCTACCTTCATACCCGGTTCGTGAAACGCATGAAGGGGAAGCTATCGGCGATCCTCTCGATTGTCGGCTTCTGCTTCACCATATTCACCTTTTTCGGTGTGAACTACTTGATGAGCGGTCTGCACAGCTACGGATGAGAAACAGGGGACATGCTCCTTCTGCGGGTGAGAGAAACTGCCTGAAATATGGATGGAAAAACAGTTCCAGGATAAAAATAGGATCTTCCAAATAGTTAGTTGAAGAAAACTTCTGAGATGGATCACAGGATGTGCCGGCTGATGAACTCCTCCACCTCAGGAAGTCCCCCTTGAAGTATGACATATCCGTTGGGAGGTTCCCGCTGGGTGATCTCACCGGCAACAGGGGTGAGCATCATCTCTCGCACCTTTTCCGGGTCCTTCGTGTGGCCCAGCACCCAGCAGAGCTTCATATACGCAACCTCGGGTAGCATGTTTGCAGCTGGTACCACTCCGATATCCATGAGGTCCCGGCCCGTGTCGTATACGAACATATGCACGTATCCCCAGAGGGTCTGTACCGTCATGTACACCACGATTCCTTTCTCGACCGCCTTTTTCAGCGGCAGGTAGAGAGGCTTGTTCACATGACCCAGGCCCGTACCCGCGATGACGATACCGCGGTAACCCTTCTCAATAAGCGACTCGATGATATCCGGTTTCATGTTCGGGTAGTAATAGACGATGGTGACCTTCTCTTCAAAGGCTGGATCAACCGTAATCTTGCAGTCCCCCCGGCGTTTGTGGTACTCCTGCTGGATGGGAGCGACCCTGTCCGGCCATGCCATTGCGAGCGGCACGTCACCGATGGTGCGGAAGGTGCTCCTGTAGCTCGAGTGCATCTTGCGGACTCTCGTGCCGCGGTGCAGGAGGTTGTACTGGTCACTGGTTGGACCGAACATGCAGATGACCACCTCGGCAATATCCGAGTAGCCTGCGGCATGGGTTGCGCACTGGAGATTAAAGGCCGCATCTGATGAGGGTCTGTCGCTCGAGCGCTGGGACCCGACGAGGACCACGGGCACCGGAAGGTCCCGTAGCATGAAGGAGAGAATCGCTGCGGTGTGGTGCATCGTGTCGGTCCCGTGACCGATCACGATTCCCTCAACACCCTTTTCCACTTCCCTTCCAATTGTTTCCGCGGTCTTTATGTACTGCTCCGGGCCCATGTTTTCACTGAAAATACCGAAAAGTTTTTCTGTTTTCAGATTGCAGATCTCTGCGAGCTCCGGTACCGCACCGTAGAGCTCACCCGGTGAAAATGCGGGTATCACCGCCCCGGTCCTGTAGTCCAGTCGGGACGCGATCGTACCCCCCGTTCCCAATAGTGTGACATTCGGTTTATATGAATCTTTCGGGAATTCGGACTCCGGAATCCTGTAGTGCGCCTCCTTATAGCCCGTTTCCCTCATGTCCATAATCAACTCAGCAAGAACGCCGATGTTGTACCCGTTGTGCATCTTGAGGACGATATGCCTGTTATCGGCGATCTCGGATCTGGGGAGGATCACCCCGGTAAAGATACCCTTGCTGCTCGTCAGTTCCACGTCACTCCACACGCGAACATTGAATTTCTTTAAAACCTGGAGGGCCTCTCCTCTATACCCCTTGAACTGATCATTCTCCATCAGCAAACTCCTCGAGTATTTTCCTCACACAAAACCAATCCACCTCTTTCCCAAGCCTTCTCTTTACCTGGCCGATGAAAAAATTCATCCTTTTTTCGGGATCTTTTTCTAAAACACCACTCGAGGCGAGATACGCATCTGTCATGAGCAGTTCCCGTGCGGTATCCCTCACCTCTTTTTCCGTTGCTACACTGATTTCATCTTCAAGGATCTCAGAGACGCTTTTCTCCCCCCTCGAGGCGGTTTGGAGAATCTTTGGTATGGCACCCCGGGGAAACCGACCATTTTTATAATGAGAGAAAAGGTCAATCAGCAGATCCTTCCCTATCCTCTCCGGTACTGCATTCTTCCGGTTCAATGCTTTCAGCGTCGAAACAAGAGTCGTCGCAATCAATGCCGGATCGCTTTCTGTCTCTGTGTAGATCCTGTCATACAGCTCCATTACCCCCTGATCCATCAACTGGTCGATCAGCTCACCACTCAGAATCCCCCCATACACGCTTCTCCATTCACCCGGTGTGCGCGGGAGTTGTTCCTTCAGCTCACGGATGGCTTTTTCGTGTATTGGGATCGGCGCAGAGTCGGTGTCGGGATACATCCTGTCGGGACCCGGCAGGATCCTCTCGAAATCCGTCTGCCCTTCTTTCAGCACCTGCCTCGTCTCGCTCGGCACTCCCTGGGCAGCTTCCCGGGCCCTGTTCACGATCTCGGACATTGCGGTTGCGACGTCCTTTGCGTTCCCCCACACGAGCAGAACACTGTCGGGGTAATGAGCGTCAAGCCGCTCTCTGACCTTCATCCACTCCTCCTCAGTTGGGCAGGAAATGTGAGAGAATTCCCGGGGCAGGTCCGAGTGGTAGAGAATGGGAGGGGTGTCAAGACAGGCAATCACCCTGACGCGCCCCCTGATCTCATCGGCAAAGAGCCGGTTCTGTGAGACAGGAAAGACCATAAGCCCGGCAAAACCGCAGAGCTTCACCGCACCCACAACGCCCCCTTCCATGACTGCCTTTGAGATTGGGAGTGTCTCTGTCGCTCTGAAAAGCTCTGTGCAGATGGCCGATTCCGACCGCAGAGTGTCCGTGCTGATCCCCCTGGTGGCAAGCACACGCCTGAGGGAGAGCAGGGCGTGCTGCCTGACCGCCTCATGATGGACGAGGCTTCGGATCAGCCCTGTTCTTGGAACGCCTTTTATTTCGATGCGGGTCCCGCCGCTGATGCTCACATTCACATCCTGGCGAACAGTTCCGATCCCTCTGCGCACCTTCCCGGTGGACCTGAGAATCCTCCCGATCTCCCTGTCTACTTCGACTGCTTCATCCGGAGTGCGCATGTCTGCCGCGGTGATCACTTCGACGAGCGGAGTCGAGAGCCTGTCGGTGCGAAACACGATAACGTGACCGCTGTCGGAAATCTCCCTGCAGGCGTCCTCTTCGAGGCAGAGCTGGAGGACCCTGATCTCTCGCCCTTTGAACGGGACCCACCCGTTCACCCCGACCGCGATAGTCCTCTGAAATCCGGTCGGGATGCTTCCGTCCAGGTACTGCTTCCTGGACACGTGAATCTCATCTGCGATCTGGCAGTTGAGAAGGAGAGCAATTTCAAGGGCGATTTCGAGCGCCTCCCCATTCAGCAGGAAGGGCGGCGTATCATCCATTTCGTAGGTGCAGACCGTGTCATAGTAGAGCTGGTAGTGAACCTCTTTCCTGGTCTTGAACTCCATGAGGGCGGTGCCGTCGTACTCCCCGAGCTCCGAGAGCGTGGGTCGCATGTGACGGACGATCTCCGCGTCGTGATGCTCTTTCCGCAACCCCACCGGGCAGTTGCAGAAAAGCTTCTTTTTCGTGTCGAGCTGGTAGTGTATTTCGAGTCCGCACCTGAACCCGAGCTGTTCATAGTCAACCTGCTCATGCATGCTTCTGTCCGGTGACGTGCCCTATTTCTTCTCGAACCGCCATCCCTGCCTGTCCATTCGTTTCACAAAATCAACCAGCAGGTCTATGATTGCCTGTTTGATCTTCTTGCCTTTCTCCACTGTAGCCTTCTCGGGTGCTCCGGTTGCACCGTAATCGGTGAGCTCCTTGAAGTTCCAGATGAGCTTTACGTGGGGATCCATCTTCGGAATCATTCCTCTGGCCTGGCTCATATCCACCAGATGGGGAACCACTGCGAGCGCAATGGAAGTCTCGCCCTCTCCCCCGTGACCGAGCCCCTTCCATACCTCAAAGGTTTCCTTTGGGAGAAGATCGCCGATCGTGAACCACCAGGCGTCAAGAACTGCGATACCCATGTCCGGGTGAACGAGCTTCACGTCGCGTGCCGCAACTTCGATGCAGGGAATGTTCCCGTCGTGCCCGTTGATGATGAGCGCCTTTTTGATACCCCAGTAGTAGAGAGACTCGAGCACTTCCTTTATCACCCGGGTGATCGTTTCGTTTGTGAGGGAAATGCACATGGGCGTGTGGCGATAGTGCAGGCTCATTCCATACCAGAGAGGAGGAACAACAACCGTGCGTTCCAGACGCTGTGCGACTTCGATCGCAAGATCGTGAGACACGTAGGTGTCGATCCCGAAGGGTATATGAGCACCGTGGCTCTCACACGATCCGAGCGCAAGAATTGCCTTGTCTATTTTGGACTCTTCGATGAGCTTCTGATTGAACTCCTCAAGCCGTATTCTCTCCATGATATTCCTCCTGTCTTTTTTCAGGCTGAATTATCTCATTTCTCACTCTTTTTTTCAACGAGTTTTAAAGCAGTGGCCCGTTGATGCAGGTGCATCTGGAGTGAGAACACCCCTCAGGAATTTTACTTCCCCGAATGCCGGCTTTCAGGATATAATAGCTCTGTTTCAGAAACAGCGCGGGAGGTACCCTGGATGAAGCGAATACTCTTCCTCTCAACCGGCGGCACGATCGCCTCTTCACAGAGTGCACAGGGCATCGTCCCCCGCTACGATGCGGGGGCCCTCCTTGAGGCGTTCCCATCACTGAAGAACAGATGCTCAATCGAGGCGAAGAGCATCATGAACATAGACAGCACAAACATGCAGCCCGAGGACTGGATCGCCATTGCCGAGCAGACCTTCGCTGGACTCGAACGATCCGACGGCGTGGTGATCAGCCACGGCACCCACACGCTCTCTTACACTGCCGCAGCCCTGAGCTTCATGCTCCAAAACCTCTCAAAACCGGTCATCCTCACCGGTTCCCAGCTCACGCTCTTCCAGGAGGGCTCAGATGCAGGCAGGAACCTCATCGATGCATTTACCGCTGCCTTGAGCGATCTCAGTGGGGTTTTCGTCGTCTTCAACAGGAAGATCATTCTGGGCACGAGGGCCAGCAAAGTGAAGAGCAAGAGCCTGAATGCCTTTTTCAGCATCAACTACCCCTACGTCGGCAGGGTATTCAATGACCGGGTAGAGCATTTCCTCAGGAAACCGGCACCTGCAGAAGGGAACCCCAGGCTGATTGCGATGGTGAGTCCGCTGGTATTTCTACTGAAGCTGATACCTGGTACCCCTCCTGGCATTTTCGATGCGCTCATATCACTCGGTTTCAGGGGTGTGATCATACAGGGGTATGGAATCGGGAGTGTTCCCACAGCAGGGAAAGATCTCTCGAGCAGGATACAGGAAATGCTCGATCGGGGGATACACGTCGTAGTGGGAACGCAGAGCCTCTATGACGGCACTGACCTGGGCATCTATGCAACAAGCCGTGAGGCTTTGAGAAAGGGTGTCATCGAAGGCCACGATATGACCACCGAAGCCCTGGTCGCAAAGCTGATGTGGGCCCTTGGCCAGTCGGATGACCCAACTGAGGTGCGGAGGATCATGAGCACGAATTATGCAGATGAAATGACTCCGTGAGCAACCCTATTCGCTGGAATCCGGGAGCATTCCCCCCATGCATGAATGCATGGCGGTTTGGTGTGGATTAAAAATGCCGTTAGGGGTTCTCCTTTCAACTGATTTTACATACTCTTTTTCAATAGTGCACCTTGCCGACCTTCAGCCGGAGCTCCCTGGCCACATTTACCATTAAAACCGCGCCAGCGATGGAAAGGAGCTTGGACTCCATGGTGTCTGACCTGCTCGTGAGCACGACTGGAGCCCTCGCGCCGAGAAGAATTCCCATGAGACGGTGGTGGCCGAGGTATACAAGGGATTTCACCAGCATATTCCCGGCCTCGATGCTCGGGACGAGCAGTATATCCGCAAGACCTGCGACTGGTCCTGCGATCTTCTTGTGCTTCGCTGCGATGACCGAGACTGCATTGTCCATCGCGAGCGGACCGTCCACCGTGCAGTGGGGCACATACTGGCTCCTCTCAGACATTTTCGCAAGGCACGCAGCATCGACCGTTGCCTGCATTGCAGGATTTACAAGCTCAACCGCGGCGAGCACCGCAACCTTCGGATTCATGACGCCGAACAGCCGTGCCAGGTGAACCGCATTCAGAAGGATCGCAGCCTTCTGCTCCAGGTCGGGCATGATGTTCATGGCACCGTCAGTGATGAAGAGCAGTTTTTCCTGCTCTCTGATCTCGGCAATGAACACATGGCTCATGATCGAGCCTGTTCTGAGCCCGTACTCCTTGTTGAGGACACCCCTCAGAAAATCGTCAGTGTGTATGTAGCCTTTCATGAGGATGTCCGCCTCACCCGCATGGACCAGCTGTACCGCCCGTGCAACCGCGTGGATCGGATCCTTCTGATCGATCACGTGTAACCCATCCAGCGCAAGCCCGCTGGATTCTGCAAGCCCTCTGATCTCCGTCTCGTTTCCCACGAGCACGCACCGGGCGATGTTTCTCTTCTTCGCCTCAACTGCTGCCTCGATGACGGTCGGGTCCTGCGCAACCGCAATCGCCACCTCCCGCACAGGGTACTCCTCAACCGACTCCAGCACCTCGTCAAATGTGGTCATGTCATTCATCCCTCCCTCAAATATTGAATTTTATGATCGATTCCTTGCGATCGAACATGAACACACTCACTATATCGAGGGGTTGGTGAGGTGTCAAGGCTGGAGTGAGCTTGAAACACTCATAGGTTAAGGATTTGGGGCTATGTGATCCTCAGTGCACACACGGGGAGAGGAGGATCAGCAGCGCGCCGGAAGGGAGGCAGGGTCCTGGTGATAGAACAACCTGAATTGATCGTATAGTGCACCCGGGCCCATGAAACATACCGCGATCGACCCGGCAGACGCGGGGCACCCTCTGCTGCACCGGATTCATAATCAAGCTGGTGGGCAAACTCATGAAAAACCACGTTGTGCCCGTCATGTATATCAACGGTGCCCTGCTTTACTTCGTCCCAGGCGAGAACGAGTGACCCCTGCGAC
>Ga0180438_10005537_pt1 | contig 17481 bp, 9 predicted proteins | sample SS_ome_12_FD_132455 | JGI IMG/M metagenome (GOLD analysis project Ga0180438, IMG submission 132455) | Hypersaline lake sediment archaeal communities from the Salton Sea, California, USA - SS_3_D_2 metaG | ecosystem: Environmental > Aquatic > Non-marine Saline and Alkaline > Hypersaline >...
GATGTTCACGGGCAGCAAATTATTTTTGTTTATGCCGGTGATTTGTGGACAGTGGCGACAACCGGGGGCGTTGCCAGGAGACTGACCTCAGATGAAGGCGTCGAGAGATACCCCAAATTTTCATCGGATGGCAACTGGATTGCTTTTTCGGGGGAGTATGATGGCAATGCTGATGTTTTTAAAATGCCCGCTGTCGGCGGTGAACCGGTGCGCTTAACTTTTCACCCGGCCGCTGATAAGGTCGTGGAATGGACACCAAACGGGATGGAAGTGCTGTTTCTTTCCGGACGAGAGAGCTACAGTTATCGTTTTAATCGTTTATTTACCGTTCCTGCCGACGGAGCCACGCCCAAACCACTGGTGCTTCCCACCGCCGGGCTGGCCGCTTATTCGCCGGATGGTAAAAAAATCGCTTATAACCGGATGGAACGCGAGCATCGGACCTGGAAGCGCTACAAAGGGGGAATGGCGCAGGATATCTGGCTTTATGATTTTCCGAATAATACCATCGAGCAAATTACCACTTTTGAAGGCACTGACAATTTTCCAATGTGGCACCGAGATAAAATTTATTTTGTTTCTGACCGGGACCATACCGCCAATATTTTTTGTTACGATTTAAATTCCAAACAAACCCGTAAAATTACCAATCATACGGAGTACGACGTTAAATGGCCCAGTCTGGGGACTGATAAAATTGTCTACGAAAACGGGGGGTATATTTACCTGCTGGATTTAACCAGCGAAACCAGCGAAAAGGTCTCAATTCAACTTTATGATGATAAAGTTCTCACGCGTGCTACTTTTAAAAAGGTGGGTGATGACATTGAATGGTTTGAAATTGCTCCCGACGGCAAACGCGCTTTATTCGGTGCCCGGGGGGATGTTTTTACCGTACCCGCTAAAAAGGGTGAAACACGCAATATTACCCAGACACCCGGCGCCCACGAACGCTATTCCGTCTGGTCACCCGACGGAAAATCGATTCTGTACCTGTCCGATCAAAGTGGTGAATATGAATTTTATCTGGCACCACAAGACGGGAAAGGGGACATCCGGCAACTTACGCAAAATGGGAACACCTTCCGCTACGAACCAGTCTGGTCGCCTGACAGCAAAAAATTTCTCTTTTCCGACCTGAAGCAAAAGCTGTATTATTTTGACATTGAAAAGAAAAAACAGGTGGAAATCGATCACGATCCGAATGATCGAATTCGGCATTATCGCTGGGCCAGTGATAATAATTGGGTCGTTTATGTGAAAACGAGTGATAATTACTTCGGAAATATTTTTGTCTATTCACTCAAAGATCAAAAGAATTATCAATTAACCGGTAATGAAACCAATGACTGGGGACCCGTTTTTGACCCCGACGGAAAATACCTCTATTTTCTTTCCACCCGTACTTTCAAACCGACTTTCAGTGACATTGAATTTAGTTTCATTTATAAAAATACAACCAATATTTGTGTGGCCACTTTGAGAAAAGACCTGCCTTCCCCGTTTGCCCCGGAAAGTGACGAAGTCGATCTGGAAAAAAAGGACGAGAAAGACAAAGATGAAGAGAAGGACGACGAAGAGGAAAAAGACAAATCCGGAAAGGACGAAGAAGATGAGGAAAAAGACCAGCCAAAAGAACCCATAAAGATTGATGTCGCGGGTTTTGATGCCCGTGTCGTCGCCCTGCCGATTAAATCCGGTAATTATTGGAATCTGTATGCCACCAAAGATAAACTTTTTTACAATTCGGGTCCGGCAATTTCCCAGGTGGGACCCGATCAGGAAGTAAAACCGGCTTTTCACGTTTATGATCTGGAGAAACGGGAAGATAAGGAAGTGATCCAGGACTGTAATAATTTTGTGGTCTCGGCGGATGGGAAAAAAATGATTTATCATTCGGCCAAAGCCTATTTCATTGCCGATGCCGGGAAAAAGGCCGAAGATGGTAAGGTCGAAACCGGTAAAATGGAATGTCGGCTCGATCCAAAACAGGAGTGGGCGCAGATCTTTGAGGAAGCCTGGCGACTGGAGCGTGATTTCTTTTATGATCCCAATCTGCATCAGGTCGATTGGGAGCAGATGAAAGCCAGGTACCAACAATTAATTCCCTACGTGGCGCACCGGAGTGATTTGAATTATATCATTGGTGAGTTGATTGGTGAGTTAAATTGCGGTCACACTTATGTGGGCGGCGGGGACGTTCCCCGGGCAAAACGCGTGTCCACCGGCCTATTGGGGTGTGATTTTAGTCAGGAAGGGGAATTTTATAAAATATCAAAAATTTATCCTGGTGAAAACTGGCAGGAACGGGCCCGGTCACCACTTACGCAACCGGCGATTGAAGTCCGTCCTGGTATGTATTTACTGGCAGTTAATGGAAACAAAGTCAGGGCACCCGAAAATATCTACCAACATTTTCAAAACCTGGCCGATAAAGTCGTTGAAATTACGGTTAATGATCAGCCTACGGACAAAGATGCGAAATCCTTTACTGTCAAATTAATTGACTCTGATCAATACCTGCGCTATCTGGACTGGGTGAACACCAATCGGGAGAAAGTCGCCAAGGCAACCAATGGGCAGGTTGGTTATCTCCACGTTCCGGACACGGGAACGAATGGTCACAATCATTTTGTAAAATCGTTCATTGCCCAGGTGGATAAAAAGGGATTGGTGGTTGATGTTCGTTATAATAGCGGAGGGATGGTGCCGGATCGGATGATCGAATATATGCGCCGTCCCTTGATTAATATGTGGTGGAATCGTTACAGCGGTGAAGATCGCTGGCCGACAGTTGCCATTCATGGCCATTTTGTCGGTATTGCCAATGCCTGGGCGGGTTCTGGAGGCGATTTGTTCCCCTGGTATTTTAAGCATTATAAAATTGGAAAATTAATCGGTAAACGCACCTGGGGTGGTCTGGTGGGAATCGGCGGGTACCCGGGCCTAATTGATGGTGGCCGAGTGTCCACACCGAATTTTGCCTTTTATAATTTAGAAAGTGAATGGGAAGTCGAGGGCTACGGCGTTGATCCGGATATCGAAGTCGACAATCGACCGGATCTGGTTGTGCAGGGCCGCGATCCCCAGTTAGAAAAAGCGATTGAGGTGATTCAGCAGGAAATTGAAGCCGAACCGAAAGTTACCCCAAAACCACCGGTTTTTCCGGATAAAAAATAGTTGGTTGAATACCTGGACCGGCCAGTTTTTCCAAAGCTGGCCGGTTTGATTTTTAAAAGATGAGAATGTATTTTTACTGAAAGGATGTCGCTTGGATGCCCGGACACGAGAAAAACGTGTAAACCAGATTAATCAATTTATCTGGTTTAATTTAATTATTTTAGCCCTGACCCTCATTTTTTCGTTGGGCCTGGCCCAGATTGTGGTGATTTTGCTTGGTTTGGGGTACGCTATTAAGCTGGTTCTCACTCCGGAAAAGAAATTTCACCTCACTTATTTGGATTGGGCCGTGTTATTGTTTTTTGGTACCCGGTTATTATCGATTTTCATTTCAGTGGATATTATGGTGAGTCTGGGCAGTTTGCGTAAAACGCCCTTTTTTATTATTACCTATTTCGTTGTTTCCCGCCAATTATCCGAGGAAGCCCCGGAAGTCGTCTTCAAACTTTTCCAATATTTGATCATCTCTGCCATTATTGTTTCGATTTATGGAATTGCCAAATATTTATTGGGGATTGAAGCACGGGTGCGGTCAACCGGCAGTGGATATACAACTTTAGCGATTTTCCTTTCTGCGGTTTTCGCCTTTGTGCTGGGTACGGGGATTTATTTTCGTTGGTTGAAGAAAAAGGTCTATTGGTTCGGAATCCTGGTTTTAATACTGGTTTGTCTGGCCTTCACCTTTGCCCGGGCGCAGTGGATTGCCACCTTTGTGGCTGTTTTAGTGGTCGGATTTATTAAAAATAAAAAAATTATTCCAATCACACTGGGCCTGGTGTTGATTTTAATTCTGGTTTCACCCAAAATCCGCGACCGGGTTTCAACGCTGGCCAATCCGTTGAAACATTCCAGCGAGCGGACGACCATCTGGAAGGGAGCCGTGAGCATTTTCCCGGAGCGCTGTTGGTTGGGACACGGGATTGGCAGTTTTCATCAAATTTTTCCGTTTAAAGATCAAATGAAAGATAAGAAGATTGGTCGCTGGCACAATGATTATTTGCAGGTGTTTATGGAAAGCGGATTGTTAGGATTGATTATTTTCCTGCATTTAATTTATGCCATTTTTAAGACCGGAATGAATGCGTTTAAAAAATGGAGAATGCGTGAGAATCTGCTGGCCCAGGGGATGACGTTTGGTATTTTATTGGCGTTACTCACTTTTTTTATTCAGGGATTTGCTTCCGGATTTTTAGGTGATCCGATCAGTTCAATTTTATTCTGGTTTTTGGTGGGGACACTGAGGGGGATATTTCATTATTATAATGTTCTCATAAAAAAATTAATAAATGATTTTTTCTTTCAATCGGCAAATTAGTATTTCACCATTTCATTGAATCGATGAACATTCTAAATAAACGCAGAGGCGCGGAGACCGCTGAGATTCGCTGAGAGTTACATTCCTCGTTCCGCCGGTCTCCGGCGAAATGCAGTCAAGCCGCTCTGTGGCGAGTAATTTGAAGCTTCATGTTTATTTTCATATCCGACTCGTCAGTCAGTCGACTGACTAAGCTGCATTCCGCCGTCGAGCAGCAGAACGAGGTTTGAAGTAGGCGAAAACCAGAATCTATAAGCGGTTGACGAACCCTGGGCTTAAGACTGCGGTTCGTCACGAATCGGATCAAAACCGGATTTTGGTCTAACAGTTTTTTATTTATGAATAATTCAGGTTGGTGATTAATTTAAAATCAACTTCTTTGCCTGTTCTTTGCGTCTTAGCGCCTTTGCGTGCAGTATTAAACCTGAAATAATTAGCGTAATGTTCCCTGGTAGTAAGCCGTTAACTGGCGTTTGCGTACGGTGGGATTGCTGTAATCGGGCAAAAGCATCGGAGAAATCCGGTCGAGCCCGACCCCGGCGGCCTCCAATTCCTGGTTATATTTCCGGACGTGATCTAAAGATAGTTTCCCGTTACCGGAATGATTGGTTGCATATTCACCTGCGCTCTTACCGGCAATTCGACCAAAGACGGTCACATCCAACAGGGAATTCCCCATTAATCGATTTTCACCGTGGACACCACCACCAACCTCACCCCCAACAAATAAACCAGGCAGACAGGTTTCCCCTTTTTTATTCATTTCTAATCCACCATTCTGGTAATGCAGGGTAGGGAAGATGAGCATCGGTTCTTTCGCGATGTCAATTTCATATCTTTTAAATAAAATAAATTTACCGGGAAATTCACGCCGGACCGTACCTTCACCCTTCAATAAATCAATCATTGGAGAATCAAGCCAGACTCCAACTTTTCCATTGGGCGCGGGGACGCCCAAATTTCGCTCCGCAGATGTTTCGCGAATAATCGAAGCTGCTTCAACATCTCGTGGCTCGCGTTCAAAAACAAACTGTTCGCCTTTAATATTCACCAGATTGGCACCAGCGCCACGAAACTTTTCGGTAATTAAAAGCCCTTCAGCCTGTTCCGGAAAAACAACGCCGGTGGGGTGGTACTGGACGGTGTGCAGGAAACAAATCGGAATACCAGCCCGGTACCCGATTACCAGACCATCTCCGGTGGCTCCGTAGTGATTGGTGGTCATAAACTCTTGAATATGCAGCCGCCCCGTCCCGCCGGTAGCCAGCACCACCGCTTTGGCTTTCACAATAAAATATTCTTCGGTTTCTAAATTATAGAGAATCGCACCGGCACACTCACCCTTTTCGTTGAGGACCAGCTCCACCGCTGGTGAAAATTCGATTTCCTGAATATCCTCCGGATGATTACGAACTTCATCCCGCAGCGTGCGCATGATTTCGGCACCGGTAATATCTCCCGCGTAATGCATACGTTTGCGACAGGTGCCCCCCCCGTGCATTGATTGCAGACGACCATCGGGAAATTTTGTAAAATTGGTTCCCAGTCGTTCCAGCCATTGTAAAACTTTGGGGGCTTCGGTAACCAGCGTATAAACCAGCTCGGGGTCGTTCACAAAATGTCCCCCACCCATTACGTCTAAATAGTGATAATAAGGCGAATCTTTTTCGATTTTGCTGGCACCCTGAATTCCCCCTTCCGCCATCATTGTATTGGCATCGCCATTTCGTAATTTGGTGGCGAGAATGACTTTTGCGCCGGCTTCACGGGCTATTAATGCTGCCGAATTACCGGCACCGCCCCCACCAATAACCAGTACATCGGTTTCATAAGCGATTTGCTTCAGGTCGATCAGATCAGGATCGAGGCGACTTTTGGCTTCGAGTATATCGATATATTCGTTGCTGATTGAGTAGCCTTTGCTTGGTCCGACCTTGATTTCGCGACGGGTGCCGGAAATAAAATCAGGATGAAATTTCTTTAAAATGTCTTCACGTTGTGCCACCGGAATCGCCGGAAATTCTTGATTATTCTGTTTACGAGTCACTCGTTCCGGTCGTGTTTTTTCAACCACTTCAATGAGCTTTTTTAAATCGGGTGTATATGGCATGAAAGGTCCTCCTGCCAGATTGCAATTAAAGTTCAAATTTGGATTTAAATATAAGATTTATCCTGCGGAGTCCAGAACTCATCCGCCACATCCGGTTCATATTCTCGTTCCACATATAGTTTTTTTAACTGATCAATTTCAGTTTGCATTAAGGACTTTAAAGCGTCTTCATATTTTTGATCTTCAACCTGCTTGACCCGTTCATTCAAATGTTCGGCGGGCGGGGTAATATAGCGGCCATTTAAACGGCGCGCCAATTGTCCAATATGATATTGTGGCAATTCTCCCGGACAGCGGGCAGTACACAGCCCACATTGAATACAATCAAATGAAAGGGTTGCGGCCAGGGCAACATCGCCACGAATGGCTGCATTAATATAATCCATTACCTCAACATCCATTGGACAGGATTTGGTACAGGTATTACAGGCCACACAACGAAAGATTTCAGGATATAATTTGTGAATACTTTCAGCACCAGGTTTTAATTCTTCCAGATTATAACGGGCTTTATTTACCGGGAAAAAGGGAATCTGGGTCAGGTACATATTCGGTTGAACCACGGTCTGACAGGCCAGCCCAATTTCGATTTTATAATTACCGGGCAATCGATAAACCGTCGCACAGGCCCCACAAATACCTCCACGGCAGCCACAGCCACGCAGGAGCTGGTACCCGGCATATTCCATCGCCTTCTGAATGGTTAGAGTCGCCGGAACCAGGTAACGCTTTCCCATAATAAAAATGGGAACCAGGTCTTCTCTTTCTTCCGAACTCGCAGTGTCCACAGGCTTGGTTGAATCGTTCATTCCACAGTCTCCTTTAAAAATTTATATCACGTGGATTATTCATATTAAGTTTAAAGATTGAAGCAGCTTATTCGGACGCACAATGTGTCGTTTCCACCAGCTTTTTGTATCTTCGTAGCCCATTGCCAGGGCTAATAACTCGCTAAAATAAATTGTTGGTAATCCATTGCGCGGTGCCCGTGTGTCAAGATTCGCCTGACAAAGCGGGCAGGCAGCGACAATACAATTGGCGCCAGCGTCCAGTGCTGCCTGGTGAATTTGGGCAATCATATTTTTTCCCATTTCTACCCTTGTAAAAGCCAGGCTACCACTACAACAATCAACTTTGGCCGGAAAATCAATGGCGGTAGCACCCAGCGCGCTCATAAATTCGTCCAGGAGCATTGGATTTTCGGGATTGTCAAATTGCGTTACTTTGGCCGGACGAACTAAATAGCACCCGTAGTAACAAGCCGTTTTCAAACCGTGAAGTGGTTTTTTGACCTGTTTTTTAATCTGTTCCAATCCGATTTGATGATAGATTAATTCTAAAAAATGCTGGGTGGAATATTTTATTTCCAAGGGCATTTCCAGCAGCTTCGCGATTTTTTCTCGATATTGCTGATCCTGTTTTAATTCATATTCAACGGTTTTAAAGCGCAGGTAGCAGGCCGCACAACAAACAGTAATGGGCAAATCCATTTTTTCGGCAATAGCAATGTTGCGCGCCGGTAACGCACAGGCGAGCATTTCATCGGTCGAATGTCCGGAAGATGCGCCACAGCAATTCCAATCCTCAAGCTCTACCAGCTCGATCTGTAATAATTCAGCACAGGTCTTTATGGATTGACCATATTCCAGCGCGGTTCCTTCGGCAGAGCAGCCCGGGAAATAACCAATTTTCATGGCCTGGCCTCCTGCTGTTGTTTTTGTTCAGCAATTCGTTGAGCAATATTTTGAATGTGTTCGGCGCCTTTTGTCTTATGCGGAAAAATATGAAATTTACCGCGGCTGAACATTCTATAACCAAGAATGGCATCCTCAATCAACGCCTTTCCGGGCAGGAGGGAAGCGGGATTTCCGATTTTCATGCCCATGATATAGCCCAGCTCGTAAATGCGTCCGAAAGTTTTTACTAATTTCATAAACACCTGGTGCGTAAAAGCAATGTCCTTGACCTTTTTTCCTGGCTGTTCGGCCAGACTCATAATACGTAAGGTGTCCATTATCTTCACAATTTCAATATCATTGGGACAACGGGCCGCACAGGTTTCACAAGCGGCGCAGATCCAGATAAAGTCACTTTTTAAAACCGTCTCGCGTTGCCCCAGTTGAATCAGTCGGATGATTTGGTTGGGGGCAAAATCGGTCGCGTAAGCCACGGGGCAGCCCAGCGTACAGGTAAAACACTGGTAACAGCGGTTTAAATGGGCGTGACTTTTTTGTTCAACTTCCCGATGAAAATTTGAATCGATTTGTGCTTTCATTAGCTGAGCCTTTTTAGCGATCAAAAGTTTCTAATTCCTCTTCTTTAAAGGTAGTGAGAGGCAGAGCTTCCTCCAAAGAGCGTCCCGCAACATAATTGAACAGTTTTTGAGTACGCTCACTGACGACCGTAAACAGTTTGGCAATTTCAATATCACTGGGACAGGCTTCCGAACAGGCACCACATGCCACACACGAGGTGGACATGTGTGTCATTCGTGTTAAATGGAAAAAAAGCGTATCATTCGGCATACGGATTCCCCCGCGTTGACGGGCCCAGTCAAAATATTTTTCAGCTTCCAGTTCAAACGTGTCGGAATTGAAGAAACATTCTTTGCAATAACAAACGGGACAATTGGTCATACAATTTAAACAATGAATACAAGTGCTCAGGAATTCAATCATTTTCTCTGGCCCGGCAGCGGCGGCACGAGCGGTTTCTAACAGTTCATCACGATTTTGCGTGCGGGTTTGAACCCACTGCTGCACCTTTTTTTCGCGGTCACCGGACAAAGCTTCCATCTGATGCCCTAAATCCGTCAGGACTTTCTCACCATTTTCAGTATTGGCAATGATGTTTAAATTTTCCGGTATGTTCGAAATATTTACTAACTCGATGGTTAAGTCACTATATAATGGATAGGGGTATTGACAGACCTGACAATTCCACCGCAAATTTTCAGCATTTTTTCCGGTTGAAATTTCTTGCAGAAAGACGTCGCCAGGATTTGATTTATCGGCCGCGAATTCCGAATAGAAGTTCATTGGAAAAGCACCGTGGCAGTCAAAACCGATGAGAATCAGATTTTCCAGGTTGGCTTGTTTCAGTTTTACCAGATCGACCAATGCACGAATTTCACAGGGCCGCATTACCAGCGCTAATTTGTGGCGGCTCGGGCCCAATTTGGTCATTGATTGCAGAATTCGGGCTGAATTAATGGGCATAACCGGCGCAAACGGATCCGCCTGTTGCAGATTTTTGGCATTCGTCACCAGGGTTTGGACAACATTCGTTTTCCCCGGCATTTCCAGCGGAACCAGGCAGCCTTCAATCAGTTTTTTCGTGAATAGGTCTCCCAAAAATGTGTTTATCGTTGTGCGAATACTTTGATTTTTCAATGGAATGGTCGACACTTTTGCCATTATTTTTCTCCTTCACCCAGAGCCTGAGTATCGTAGACAGGCGGTTTATCAAATAGAAAATAATCGGTAGAATTCAATCAGACTGGTTAATAATCCAATTTCTTCATATTTCCCAGAAATCACTCAACGGATTTTCACCCAATTTTTCAATATGCTCAGTAAATGCCTTGGCCGTTTTGGCAAACTTGGGCCCTTCACTGGCAGCAATCCACCGCAACCAGACGCGCTCCGTCCCTAATTCAAAGGTCTCTAAAATCGTATTGATAATCGCCACCCGGCGGCGAGATTTATAATTTCCATTCACATAATGGCATTCCCCCGGATGACAGCCACCAATGAGTACGCCGTCAGCACCTTTTAGCAGCGCACTCATGACATAAGCCGGATCAAGCGTTCCGGAACACATCATTCGAATGGGGCGAATGTTGGGAGGATATTGCAGGCGGGTCGTTCCGGCCAGATCGGCCGCCTGCGAGGTACACCAGTTACAAAAAAAGCCAACAATTTTCGGTTCGTAATTTTCTGCCATCTTTGACTTTCTCCGTTAAACTTTTTATCTATAATTTAGCTTAATGTAGATCAACACAATTAATAAGCGATGAATGCTTGATCAATCACCGCCATCACCTGTTTATCGCGGTAACCTTTCAGTCGACAGGCATTATTCGGGCAAACCATTGTACAGGCACCGCAGCCCTGACAAATCGCCTCACGTACCAGTACCGTGTGTGAATCCTCGTCCCAGACACGGGCATCATAAACACACGCTGAAATACACATCTGGCAACCTGAACAGCGCCGCTGATTGACTTCTGCCACCAGGGGCGAGGCTGGTAATTTTTCCTTCGTCAGAATGGTTGCCGCGCGAGCCGCCGCGGCAAAACCCTGCGTTACGGTTTCTTCAATAAATCGGGGTGAATGCGCCAGACCCGCGACGTAAATGCCATCTTTGTGAAAATCGACCGGCCGAAATTTGACTTCGGCTTCCTGGAAAAAACCTTCTTCATCAAGGGGGACGTTGAGTATTTCGGCTAATTCATGATTTTTTTGCGGATCAATGCCGGTACTCAAGAGCAATAAATCCGGTTCAAAAATGAGCTCCTCATTTAACACCGGATCCACGGCTTTCACCTGAATTCGATTGCCTTCAATACTCACTTCCGGGGGCTGCGCTTCTTCGTAACGTACGAAGAGGACGCCTGATTCGCGGGCTTGAGAATAGTATTGTTCCCGAAAACCATAGGTCATAATGTCGCGATTAAAGACGATAATTTCGGCGGCGGGATTGTGTTCTTTGATTTTTAAGGCATTCGTCACCGCCTGGGTACAGCAAATCCGGCTGCAATAGGGACGTTCGGCAGTACGCGATTCTACACACTGAATCATCACCACCTGATTGACCTTGGCAAGATCGATTTCGCCGGCGACAACCTTTTCCTTAAATTTCTGTTGCGTCAGAATCCGTTCATTTTGGCCGTAGCCAAAAGTCGTTGGGAGATGCTCCTCACCGCCAGTGGCGACAATAATAGCACCGTAATCAGCCATTTCCGGAATCTGTTCATTTTGAAACTCGACTTGAAACTTACCGGCTTGACCTTGAACACGACGAATGCTGGTGTTAAAATGTATTTTAATGAGATTATTTTCTTGAACCAGTTTTATCAACTGCTGCAGCAATTCCTGGGGATCTTTTTGGTGTGGTGCAAAATGGATTTTTTTCAATTGACCACCCAACTGATCGGTCATTTCCACCAGATCAACCGGAATGCCCAAATCAGCTAAACCTAACGCGGCACTCATTCCGGCTGTCCCACCACCAATAATCAGTGCCCGCGAAATAACCGAATCCGGACGGGCTGTCTCCAGCGCGCTCTCCTGCCTGGCGAATTCCACACCCATTGCGATCATATTTTTCGCTTTTTCCGTGGCTTTACTTTGATCATCCGCGTGCGGCCAGGCAGCATGTTCGCGGATATTGACAATTTTCACGTAGCCAGGCGCAATTCCGGCCTCCATTGCCGCTTCCTCAAATAGATGTTGATAATGATAAGGGACACAGGCGGCAAACACCACGCGACTGACTTTTATTTCCCGCAAACGTTGGGATACTTTTTTCAAACTGGTAGCTGAACAAAGCACATCGATTTTCTCACACAAGTGTACGTTGGGTAATTTTTTTGAAAAGTTAGCCAGTGCATTCAAGTCCAGTAACCGGGTAATTTCGCCACCACACTGGCAGATGAAAATCGCGGTTTTATTTTCCCAGTCGCGTTCTTCGGATTTGGCATCATAAAGCGTCCAGAGATTAGGCGTGGTTTCAGTTTGAGTATTCGTTTTAGCGGTTTTGGATGAATGTTTTCGTAAAACACTGACCGCATTTAACGCGGCCGTACTGGCCTGAGCAATTGTTTCCGGAATGTCTTTGGGTTCCGAAAATGCACCACAAACAAAAATGCCGGGGTTGCTGGTAGTGGTTTGCATAAATTCATCAGTAGCACAGAATCCCCATTGATTCAGCGGCAGGCCCAGAAGCTGGCTCAATTTTTCATTATACGACGGTGGCACCTGACCAATTGAAAGGACGACTAAATCGAATTCTTCGGCCTCGGTGTCACCGGTTTCCGTCAAATATTTTAAGATCAGTTTTTTGGTAGCCGGATTTTCCTTGACCACCGGAATTCGGCTGCGGGTGAAGGTTATTTTAAATTGATCACGGGCCTTTTCCAAATAACGATGATAACCCTTACCGTACGCGCGCGCATCCATATAGAAAAAATGAATCGGTAAATCCGGATGCTCCTCGCGGATAATCATTGCTTCTTTGAGGGCGTACATACAACAGGCGGCTGAGCAATATTCTCGCTCGTGATCGCGTGAACCCACACACTGGATAAAAGCGATTGACTGGGGAGTCGTGCCATCAGAAGGCCGAAAAATGTCCCCTTTGCCGGCACCGTAACCGGAAAACATTCGCTCCAGCTCGACACTGGTTAACACGTCCGGATAACGACCGTGACCGTATTGCATTAAAATATGCGGATTAAATTCCTCAAATCCGGCGGACAAAATAATTGAGCCCACGTTGAGTTCATGAATTTTTTCTGACTTGTTTAAATTAATGGCATCGGTGGGACAAATATCAACACAGGCACCACAGCGGGTGCAGTTGGCCCGGTCAATCACATAAATATTCGGAATTGGCAAAGGATACTTGGCGTAAATGGCTTTGCGGCTGGTCAGGAAACCATTAAATTCATCCTGGACTTCCACCGGACAGACGTCAACGCAGGCCCCGCAATTGGTACACAGTTCGGGATCGACCTCAACGGCACGGGTCGTAATGGTAGCTTTAAAATTCCCCACCGCACCAGTTAATTCAGTTAATTGCGAACCCGGGATGGCCGTAATGTTGGGATGATATAATTCGCGGCGTAAACAATAATGGGTTGTGCCGTGCCGGGCCACCGTGGGAAGCAGTTGACACATGCAACAGCGATTCGTCGGAAACTGACGGTCAAGCTGAGAGAGAGTACCCCCCAGAAAGGGATTTTCATCGACCAGGAAGACCTGCTGTCCCAGTTCAGCCACATCAAAAGCCGCTTTGATTCCCCCGATTCCTGCCCCTAAAATAAGCACTGCATCTGTCTCAGATTTCATAGCAAGCATAAGTCCTGATTAAAATGAATGTTGTTATTTCATTCAGTGTATATTATTTAATGGTAATCGCGGGAGTGCAACGCCTTTATGCGTTGCATGAATGGGCAATCCATAAAGGGATTGCACTCCTGACCTTCATTTTTTGAGTGGCTACTATTCACTCGTGGTTTCACCTGAGTCCAGGGCGTAATCCCTGGTGGCGACTGAAATGATATTCATAAGCTGCTTATTCGTAAAATTACGCAATTGCATTGCCCCGGAGGGACAAAGGCCGGCACAGGCACCGCAGCCCTCACACAAGGCTTCATTCACAATTGCAATTTTTAATTTCGGATGAACCTTCGGTGCCTGGTAGGCGCATAAGGCTTCACATAAGCCACAACCGGCACAAATATCCGGATCGGCATAAGCGATTTCCGGGTTGTGCAATAATTCTTTTCGAGAAAAAAGCGATAAAACCTTACTGGCGGCACCGCTTCCCTGGTAAATTGAATCCGGAATATCCTTCGGTGAAGAGGCACTGCCGCACAAATAGATACCGGCGGTCAATGTTTCCAACGGCCCTAATTTGGGGTGAGCTTCTGAGGCAAAACCGTAGGTATCGGTAATGATATTGAGTTTTTTCCCCAATTCCCGACTCCCGTCCGCGCCAGTAGCCGCCATTGCCAGGACGACCATATCGGCATCTACTTCCACCATGGAATCGGTAAGCGTATCGGCACCGAGGACCTTTAATTTATCGCCATCCCGATAAATTTTCGAGACCCGACCGCGCAAATAAAGCAGGTGCTGCTGTTCAATACCCGCCTTCACAAATTCTTCGTAGCCTTTACCGGTCGAGCGAATGTCCATATAAAAAATATACGGTTGACCGTCAGGTACTTTTTGTTTATAAAGCATGGCCTGTTTCGCGGTGTACATGCAGCAAAAGCGGGAACAATAAGGAAAGTGATGCTCAGGATCACGGGAGCCGGCACATTTTACAAATACAATCTCCTGTGGAATCTTTCCATCCGACGGTCGACGAATCTGGCCGCCGGTTGGACCACTGGCGGCTAATAAGCGTTCAAATTGGAGACTATCAAGAATATCCGGATCGGGGAAATATTCTGTGAGCTGATTTTTATCATACAAATCATAGCCGGTAGCCAAAATAATCGCCCCACAGTCAACATCGCGAATGGCTGGTTTCTGCTCGAAGTCAATAGCCTGGTGCGGACAGGCCTGGACACATAAATTACACGATTCATCTTGAAAATGCAAACAGGCACTGGCGTTGATAATGGGTTTATCGGGAATACAACCGGGGTAGGCCACATCGATCGCCTTCTGGGTACCCAATCCCCGATTGAATTCAGACGGTGTTTCAACCGGACAAACTTCAATACACTTGCCACACCCGTCGCAACGCGACCAATCGACATATTTGGCTTTATTAATGGTTTTAATATTAAAACTGCCGACATAACCTTCGACTTCGTCCAATTCAGAATAAACCTGCAAATCGATATTTGGATGCTGCTGGACCTGGTGTAGCATGGTATTCAAGCTACACAGGGCATCATCCAGGGTAACCACCAGGCCGGAGAGCTGAACCGCATGTCCGCCAATGTAAGGCTGCCGTTCAATCAGGGAAACCGGAAACCCACTGTTTGCAATGTCCAGCGCTGCCTGCATTCCACTGACACCCGCCCCAACGATGGTTACCTTTTTGTTCAACGGAACGACCATTGGTTCCAATTCCATATTCAATTTGACTTTTTCAATCGTCGCTTTAATGATTGACAGCGCTTTGCGGGTGGCGCTTTCGGGTTCATGCGCGTGGGGCCAACTGCTCCATTCCCGGATATTGGCTACTTCGCAATAATACGGATTTAGGCCCTCCGAACTGGCCAGATTACGAAAAGTATTTAAATGCAAAGACGGAGAGCAGTTACTCATCACAATCCCGTCCAGGTGTTTTTCTTGAATCGCTTTTCGGACAGTGGATTGACCGGGATCGGAGCACATATAAATATAATTTTCGGCGTGGACGACCCCCGGGTAATTTTTAATTTCCTTGACCACTTGCTCAACATCCACAGTTCCGGCGATATTAAGTCCACAGTGACAAACGAAGACACCGATTCTTTTTTGAGGCATAATTTATTTCCATTTTTTCAATCAAACTGGCAAAAGTTGATAAAACTGAGGACTGCTTTCAAATAATGATTTTTCTAAAATAATAATTGTTAAGCAATTTCTATTTCAATTTCTTCTACTGCTTGCATTTCGGGTGTTTCAATTCCGGCTCGTGAAAAGAGTGATAATACTTTACCCGCACAACCGGCGGCGTGGGCGACACATTCTGGAATATCTTTGGGTGCCTGGGCTGTTCCGGCAATATAGATTCCCGGTACGTTGGTTTCAGTTGGTTTTAAACGGGGATGTGCCTCCTGGAGAAAGCCCCACTCATTGACCTTAATTCCCAACTTTTCCGCCAGTGCCCGTGTTTCAGGCCGTGCAATCATCGCCATTGCCAGAATAACCAGATCCGCCGCAATTTCCACTTTGGTACCAGAAATTGTATCCGTGCCCCACACAATCAGCTTATCGCCCTCGCGGAATATTTTCGAGACCTGTCCCCTTAAATAAATAATGCCGTCTTCCTCGACGCCCCGTTGATAGAATTCTTCATACATTTTTCCGTCACAGCGAACGTCCATATAAAAATTATAAACCTGTCCGTCTGGTACGGCATGTTTGTAAAGCATTCCCATTTTGCAGCTATACATACAACAGACCCGCGAACAGTAAGGTAAATGGCGTTCCGGATCGCGGGAACCGGTACAGGAAACGAAAACAACCTCCTGGGGTACCTTGCCATCCGAGGGTCGATAAACTTCACCGGCTGTGGGACCGCCCGGCGCGAGCAGGCGTTCGAATTGAATGGGGTCTAAAATATCCGGATCGGGTTCAAATTCTTTGATTGCCAGTTTCGATAACAATTCATAGCCGGTGGCGACCACAATTGCGCCGACACTATAAGCTTCAAAACGATCGGTAATGTCGTGATTAATTGCCTTGGGTTCACAGACAGTTTCACAATACCGACATTCGGAGCAACCACCACACGACAGGCAGCGTTTGGCCTCAGCCAGCGCCTGTTCTTCAGTAAAACCTAACTCGACTTCTGCGAAATCAGCAACGCGCTCAAGCGGCTTTAATTCAGGCATCGCAACCGGTTTGAGTTCAGCATGTTCCTGACGATACGAAACCTCTTCCACAACCGGTAATTGATCTGGAGGTGTTCGTTCCAATGGTTCACCGCGCATATATTTGAGCATCATTTCAGCGGCAATATGACCGGCTTCCATTGCCTCGACAACCGTTCGGGGACCGGTTACGGCATCGCCCCCGGCAAATACACCCGGCACGTTAGTGGCGAGAGTTGTTTCATCGACTACAAAACTATTCCATCTCGAAATCTCAAACGGGTGGTCGGCCGGTAAAAAGGAAAGGTCGGGTTCCTGGCTGATTGCCGGCAGTAAATTATCCAATTCAATCAGGAATTCTGACCCTTCAATCGGCACTGGCCGTCGCCGGCCGCTTTTGTCAGGTGCACCCAATTTATTTCGAATACACTCCAGGGCTACAATTTTCCCATTTTCAGTAATAATACGGGTGGGTGAAGTTAAAATCTGAATGTCAATCCCTTCATGATCAGCGGCGTCGACTTCGGCTTTATCGGCGGGCATTTCGGCACGAGTTCGTCGATAAATGATGGAGACATATTTACAGCCCAACCGTTTAGCCGTGCGTGC
>Ga0180438_10005538_pt1 | contig 17479 bp, 14 predicted proteins | sample SS_ome_12_FD_132455 | JGI IMG/M metagenome (GOLD analysis project Ga0180438, IMG submission 132455) | Hypersaline lake sediment archaeal communities from the Salton Sea, California, USA - SS_3_D_2 metaG | ecosystem: Environmental > Aquatic > Non-marine Saline and Alkaline > Hypersaline >...
CAAATCTGTGGATTCGATAAATGCAGCAACAGTTCAAGGATATGCATGTGAAAATTATGCAAATGCGAAATGTACTGGATCGAGTGACGCCGCTTGCATGAAAACAGCAAAAGCTGAATGTTTGGGAGAATTGACAGTCATAGATAAAGTGTTTTCTGCTGCCGAAAAATGTGAGGATTCATGCAAAAATTCCGAAACGAAAGATTGTGTCGTAAAATGCTTGGCTGAATTAAATATGAAGGATTCATCAAAATTACAAATGCCACTTGAAGCTATGTGTGGATTGTTTGTTGATGGTTCTTTAATGAAAGAATGTGTAACAGGGTTAACACATACAGCTAATGCAAAATCGACCCCACCGGCTCCTAAACAGCTTGATTCTGTTGAAATACAAACCCAAGCATGTCAAAATTATGCAAATGCCGTATGTACAAACAATGCCGCTGAAAATTGTGTCGAAAATGCGAAAATCGAATGTGTAAACCAAACAAAAGGACTTCATAATGCGTTTACGACTATGAAATCATGTGAAAATGGATGTATTGGTAAGGGTGCGAAATGTTTGGATGATTGTTTACAAAAATCCGGAATAACAGCTGGATCCATTAAAATACCGACAGAAGCTGTCTGTGGATTTTTGACTGATGGCCAATTAATTGGTCAATGTACGAAACACATGTTTCCACACCATTCACAAAATTCTCAGCATACAGTTCCATCTTCACAAATAAAGAGAATGCCTGCTGAGAATGCATATACCACATATTATTGATCAAATGGAATCAAACTTTATAATTTTATATATAATTTTTTAATATATAAAATTATTTTTCACAATATTTGTTAAATTTACGAGCCATAAGCTTCAGAGGCGCGGAAAAAACCCGAACCATCACAGGTGGAGCAATGGAGAGGGGCGGGGTTGCAGCAGCCGGCGGGAGGGGCAGTGGCAGTAAGAGTGCAAGAAGGAGCGGGGCGGGCAGCCTGGAGAGGGACAGCCGCAACGTGAGCAGCGGGGTGACCGGCAGTGAAACCTTCACGGACGGGACCGGAAGCATGATTAGTTACATGATTGTTAGAAGCACCACAGCCACACGTAGATTTGTAATAAGGATTTTGATAGCTTTGAGCGCCACCCGCGACCATCGAGGGGGCTACAGAATTATTAGCAAAGTACACCATTATTTATCTACAACATAAAAAATATGTAATATTACGGTTATCAGTATACCCACACCATTATTTTATTTTTTTATTGATAATCGATTCCATCCCTGGTAGGATTTTCTACATATCCATGTAAACGACCCTCGCGCATAAATGTAAACCAATTTTGATTATCCTGTTTGTCAGATTTTAAAAATTCAATAATCCATGGATATGGACGATATATGGGTTTTTTCTCATATATCACGCGATAATGTGTCCAATCTTTCAAAACCAATATATTATATATATGTGTAATTCCAAATGCATTTAAATTAGTAGATACGGTTGGTAATTTCGTGGTATCTGTGTAATCGTGCAATGGTTTGCTGGATCCGATAACACCTCGAATGCCACTTTCCCATGTAATAGCATATGTTCCGTATGGGGGTGCACCCATATCACTTCTAGAAATCGGAGTATCAAATGTAAAAGATACAGATACAGTACTTGGTGATGTATCTAATTCATTTAGAGTATTTGACATACCAGTTACTAAATTAGGAAGTAAATCTTTAGTACTGCTAATCAATTGCACACGTCCATTTGTATTTCCAGTTTTAAATACGATTGATGAAATATCTTCTACAGTGGGCACTGTTTCATTATGTTTCCATGTACGACGGACAGCAGTTCCTGTTATATTTTTAAAATGAGGAACTGAAAATCCAAATTCGTGATCGTAATCGGCACCACGTGCTTTTAGATGAAATGTATAATCCAATGTTGTAACTTTATTGTCTAGTAAACCTTCGCGAATCGCATATTCACCTACTACATCATTATAATCAATATCGTGGGTTGGATTGTCATGATATAAATCCTCTACTATAATAGTACCTTTGTGATAATCATATACAACTGGAGTTGCGTACGAATGTGGAGAAACGTTACTGAGAGGACTACATCTAAATATTACAACACAATCATTAAAATCATGATCACACCGATGATGATGACGATTAACATCCTCAAAACCCATAAATATTACATCCGTGTCTATTTCTGAACGTACTGCCACACAATGATATTTAAGCGATTCACTTCTTTCGGGATTCATATATGAACTCGTAAAATATTTTGCACGGGTTCCAGTTACAGAGTTTCCATTCCATGCATTAGATATTAAAACAAATCCGAGACTCACCCCCGCAGGAAACGTATAATTAGGATTAGATACATATTTTTTACCATTTATTATATTGGTTGTCCATGAATATGGAATATGCACACTATCCCCAGGAGACAAATTACCCCCAGACCCAGGTTTCGATGTATTTGGGAATAATATTAATAAATCACTAATACCATCCTTACCTAAATCATTAAAACGACGGGGTGGATTGTCAGTTGGATACGTAAAACATCCAAATGAATTTCTATAACCAGCAGCTTCCGTCACAAAAGTAACATACACATCATTAGTTTCACCAATAAAATGCATATCATTGTCTTTTACCCACTCTTGATGTGTATTCACTACAGATTGGCCTTCTGGGTAATATGTCAAATATTCATTTTCGAGATCTGTTGTTACAGAATATTGAATATTTTCTGATGTTTGTGCATTTGTGTTTATACTTGTTGGTCTTCCGTCAGAATCAAATAATGATAAATATACAAGATTTGTCATTATATAAATTAAATATTATTATTCATCGGAACATACTGGTTGGACCGACTCGGATATCTGAAGTTCCAATTTTTTATTATATTTGCGTAATTTTTGATTTTTTACATGATATTCTTCATTATCAGCCACAATCTGTGTATTGGTGGCTTCCAATTCAGCACATTTAGCTTCAAATTCAGCACATTTGGCGTCAAGAACCGCCCGATCAGTAGTTAATTCACCACATTTAGCTTCCAATTCGGCACATTTGGCGTCAAGAACCGCCCGATCAGTAGTTAATTCACAACATTTTGCTTCCAATTCGGCACATTTAGCTTCCAATTCGGCACATTTGGCGTCAAGAGGAGCCCGATCAGCGGTTAGCTCACTACATTTGGCATCCAATTCGGCACATTTAGCTTCTAATTCGGCACATTTAGCTTCCAATTCGGTACATTTGGTGTCAATAGCGGCATATTTCATTTTATTTTTCACATTTTGTGAATTTAAATCGGCAATTTGTGCTTTTTGAGTTTCTATTATATTATTGTAGTCGATTTTTGGAGCAGTAGGTGTGACCTTGATTGTATTTGATGGTTTTTGAGTTTTTTCAGGTAAATGTGGTTTTTGTTTACCTTGCCTGAGTATTTTCATTATATTTAAAAATAAATACTTATGGAAATTATTACAAAAGCAGTATTGATCGTTTTAATACGTCGATATTATTTTGCGATTGTTGGTTAGAATTTGTGTTAATTATTGTATTTTCAACAGTTTCGATTACATTGCCCATGACTTCGTCTACACTATTCTTAATAGTATTTATTTCAGACACGTGAAGTTGTATATCATCTAATTTATTTGATATTTCTTGAACTTTTAAAACCAAATCGCTCAATATGCCCGAATCAGTAAAATTTTGTTGTGTTGGTGATGGTGTTATATTTGTTGTTAATAATGTATTTATATCTTGCACATTTTGCTCAATATTTCTAATATTATTTTCTATATTGGTGGTAGTATTATGAATTACTCCGTTTATAGAAGTTGATACTTTTATATTTTGTAAATCAGAATTAATAGTATTTAACGAAGTTTGTACTATGTCTTTAAAATCAGTAACATTAGAATCAACGGTACCAATCGAATTATCAAGAGTTGAAATAATATTTGTGCCAACGGTATCCATGTGAGCTTTTAAAGAAGTGGGATCACAATCGCACGTTGAATTATCCACCGTTGTTTTTATTTCAGACAATGAATCATATATATTATTGATGAGTTCAGTGTGATTTAATTCCTGTATTGCCGTTGTTAATGCAGTTATCGCCGAATTTGTGGTGCTTAAATTACAATTACACGAAATCGACCCTACTGCAGTTATTAATGAGTTTATATCTGCTTGCAGACCATCAACATCAGTGGAATTTGTGTCAACAACGGTTTGAAGTGCATTTATAGCAGCAACAATGGTATCTGTATTGCAATCACATGAAATAGTACCTACAGATGCCGATAATGTCGTAAGGGAGCTTTTTAAATCAGATACGTCAGATTGTAATGTTGTAGACATGTTTGAAACATCGGTAATTAAACCATTTACGGCGGTTGATATATCTGTAACGGATAAATTTGTGCCGTCAACAATAGTTTTGATATCAGAAACTTCGGTTATAACTGCGGAATTGTCACAATTGCAATCGATTGATGCAACACTGGTTGATAATGCTGCAATATCGGATTTTATAGTTTCTAATTCAGTATTTATGCCTGTAGTGTCTGCGGTGACATTTATAGAACCCACTGCAGTTGATATTTCATCCAATTTGGTTCGAATATCTGTAAGATCACAATCGCATGTAAATCCATTGACTGATGCAGAAACTGCATCTAATGATGTTTGTAGATTAGAAATTGCGGAATTTGTGCCATCGACAATTGTTTTGATGTCTGAAACTTCAGTAACGATTGTTGAATTATTACTATTAAGAGATCCTATACTTGTTGCAAGATCTGCAATATCGTTTTTTATATCATTAAAAGACGAATCGAACGTTGTAGGATCTACATTTGTGTCAATAGACGCGACACTAGTGATTAAACTATCGATTTTGGCACTTATTTCATCTATATTACAATCGCATGCGATTGTAGCGATGCTTGCGGCTAATGAATCTACAGCAGTTTGTAGTCCTGAAAATGTAGTAGAATCTACAAAATCAAGATTAGAAATAGCTCCGGACAATGCAGAAATATCTGTTCTCAATTCATTAATTGCGTCATTGTCGGTTGTTTGTGTAACTGATTCATCAACGAGTGTAATAATATTGCGTAAATTATTCATGGCAACAAAATTAAATTCTGAACGCTTATTTAATTCCTCGGCAATAACCAAAATATTACCATATCTTTTGAATTCATTACTGGCTTTGCCGATATATCCGTATGGTAAAGCTAATTTGGGTACATTTCCATCTGAATTGGATATTTTCTTGTGTACTATGCGAGCAAATTCATAAGTATCATCACTTGTAAACCGATTAAGATAAATTTCATTAGCTGAAAAATTTGTAATATTAAAAGTTTCACCAGATTCTACGTCGTCACTATACAAAATAATTTCATCACCAACGAATGCGTGTGTAAATAATGCATTAAACCCGATATTTACACGATCATCAGTAATGTAATTGATTGGAATTTCTGGGAAATAATAATATACGGGAACATTTGATCGAATATTTCCAGTATCATCAATCACTCTATCATATGTTTCAAAATTCATAGTAATAGGAACCGATCCGGACGTTTTCAGATTGTCAAAATCTAGTTCTGTGTTTACAAGAGCCAGAGAAGATCTACTATTGCGTTTTATGTCCTCATTTGCGTTTATAACCTCTAAATTGTAAACATATACGGGATCTCCTATATCCGTGTGAGGTGGGAAGAATGATAACCCATAATGACAATCTGTTGATTTGAAATTTTTAATTAACAATGGTCTTTGTAACATTTCGACCGAATATGCACTTACCATGTTAACATTGATAATCGTCATACTTGTTGAATTAAAATGATGATATGCATCACTTGTACCATATATGGTAGTATTGTACAAATAAACAATTGAATTAAGTCTGAAATCAAAATCACAACGCGACGTCGACAATAATCTGATCGAAACACCGCTCATAATAAGTGTACCACCATCTTGAACAGGTGATCTATCAGTATATTTATAGTTATCTCGGCCATAACTTGCAGCAGAATTGCCAGATAGATCAATTGAAGTGGTAGATATGGCAATGGGTTCTTGTTCAGAGTTTAATTTATAATCACCGAAAAACAAAACACCACCATCACGTACAAAGAATTTACAGTTTTGGAATATAACTTTGCCCGATTTGTAATGAAAAAACCCGTCGACATATAAATTCTTCTTAACTACATATCCGGTGCTCTGTGGTTCAATGATTACAGCATCATCAGGGAAATCTGAAAAGGTATATGCTATATCTATATAGGAATCTTGAACCGATTCTGGGACATCATTCAGCAATGATGCTGTGTTGCTATTAATATCCGTGATAGTATTGTAGGCTCCGTTAATAAAAATAGCACGTCCATTGTCATTGTCATTAAAATCGTTTGAAGAAATTGTATTTTTGTCAATATATGAGATCTGTGTGGATTTATAGTTACCGGTAACTATAACTGACCCATTCACGTATTCTATACCCATTTATTAATAATAAATATAATGGATTTATTATTGTTAATATATAATGGATACATCGAATATTGATCTTGATGATATTCAAATCAGTGGAAGAATGTGGGATTTTGTAAGATCTAACATGAATAGTTTAATATCGGTTGCAGTTGAATTAATCACAAATGCTGATGATGCACATAGAAAAACTGGGCGTGAACATGGTGATATATGGCTTATAGGTCATGAAAATATAACATTACCATACGATTTTACACAAGGTGTCTTGAATGTATTTGAAGTGCGTGATAATGCGATTGGATTAAGCGCAGAAGATGTAGAAAAATGCGTTTTAAAAGTCGGAGATTATACATCTGAACGATATTGTCGCGGTTTTTTCTCACAAGGATTAAAAGATATTAGTGCAATGGGTCATGTGATATTTTCGACGATACATAATGGCAAATTTAGCCAGGCAATTATTACAATGAATCGCAAAGTATCCATGATTGCATCTGATATTCCAGTTACGGATGAACTTCGTAATTTACATAATATAGCAGAAAACGGATCCAAGGTTGAGGTTGTTTTAAAATCCCGTGTCAAATTTCCGGGTATACAATTTGTAACAGATCTTTCAAATCATTATGCTCTTCGTAATATAAATTTAGATCCAAACAGAACAATCCATTTTGAATACTATTTGGTTGATCAATTGGTACATCAAACAACCATCGACTATACAAAACCAGCAACTAAACAGAAAATTGTTGATATGGAATTTACTATTCCGGAATATAATACGAGTGCTAAATTTAAATTATACGAACTTGAATATATGGCGTCAGTTCCTCTTAATTCTTATAATGCGAGTTATGGAATTCAAATTATTAGTGAGGGGGTTGTTCACGAATTATCATCTTTGTCAAGATCCCTCGAAGGGAGTCCTAATATGCGCCGTATATACGGAACGTTAGAGTGTGATCATATAAATCAGCTAATGTATGACTGGCAGGACAATATTGTGAACAATGTTCCGGATAATATGAATGATATACCAATTGTTGATCATACAAGATCCGGAAGATTGCGTCGTGATCATCCATTTACAAGTAAACTTCTAAGTATTCCTATACAGAGATTGGAATTGATATTACTTACAATGGACAAGCAAGACTATGACAATGGTGTAGTAAGAGCTTCATCTGCACTCCAAGAATATTTAAAAAATATGCTTGATCATACTTATGTAAAAACTGATGTCGGTGATGGTGATTGGATTAAAACGGATGATGTGAGACGTTCTAAATTGGTAAAATTACAACAACGTAAATCGGCTGCTGGACAGGTTACTGAAGATGAAACTAGTGTATTTTCTCTCACAAACATCGAAGAAGCACTTGATGGTCAAGGTGATGTGACAGCTAAAGATCCATCTCTCGATATCATTTTCAGAGAATTGGATGATAAAAGGTACACCTTGTACAGTTATGGACAGAATTATACCCTTGTTATTGACAAAAACGATCCAATTATTGATGCATACTTCCAAAAAGATGAAAATGGTGAAATAACCGGAGAATTAACATCCACAAAATCGAAAATCACAATGGCGACCATTATGGACGACGTTTTTTCAAAATATATGACAAAATTACAATATGAACAAGAAGGTCGAGAAGGTGATATAGAATTATTAGAAGCATTTGAAGATTCGATTGATCGCAATAAAAAAGACATAATTGGAGATTTGACAAATATATTTGTTAACAATTAAATAAATACACACCAATAAGAATTCCCTACTTTGTATATTTGTATATTATTCAATAATATACAAATAATGATGATGTGTGATTATAATATGTTTAAAAGGGCTTCAAATGCATCAGTAATCGCAATTATACCATCTTCACTATAATGATTGACATCTCGTTTGCCATTTTCGAATTCGGGCATTGCTTTATCAAGTCCTATGTTAGTTATTATTTCGCCAGGAATGATTGATGCATTGCATTTTGCTACATTTTTTACAAAATGTTCTATAGTCTGTCTATTTTTGATATAACACCCATTATCTAATTTTACATTACAATGCGGAACCAATACTATGGTTTTATCCTTCAAAAGTGGGTGATTTGTCATTTTTTCATACTCTGTGGCTAAATCTAATGATACTGGTTTTCCTACATTATGACGTATAGCCAAACTTAAATACACATTATTGTGAATAATCGCCTTTATACTTGAGATTTCAATGATTACGATCTTTGAATTCTTTAAATTGTCCAAAAACTCAACGTTCGTAATATCTTCATATCGTTCTTTATATCTAAATGCTCTTTTAATTAAATTATCTGGAATAGTTTTATTGCCTTTCATAACTTCTAAAATTTGAGTTACTTCATTGCAACTATGACATACTATAGAATTTTTGGATATTAATTGCAACCGTTTTAATGGACCAATTACTCGACAAGATCCAAATACGAATATATCCGAACTATCAATCATTATTAAATAACTGTATTTTTATAATTCGAGATATAACGCTAATATATATATTAATGTACAGCAATTCTGATATGCTCAGAATTTTAGGAGAAACATTAATATCTATATCTAATTCTATAAAAAGAAAGACAAACGATTCTAAGAAAAAACCTCAATCGTTACAGGGATCTTCTAGATCAGACATCGACGAGTTTATAAAGACTCAGGAAGTAGATATTCTAGAACCTATAAACGAAGTACTTAATGAATCAAATGTTCAACCGATTGTAGAAAATATACAACAAACTATAGAAAAATCAATTAGTCAACAAACTATAGAAAAATCAATTAGTCAACAAAAACCAATATTTGAAAATGTTCCAGATGATAATATGTTTAAATTATCACAAAATACATTAGAGGATCTCAAAAAATACACTAGACATATAAATATATTAGTATCTTCGACACAGTTTCCAGGTAACGGAGGGGCTGCCACAAATAGTTATTACATTACTAAATATTTTAGACAACATGTATCTGCAAATACGTTATTATTGTTCAATGAAAGTTTTAATGTATTGAAATCAAATGAGAGTTTTGATCCTGATTTCATAGGGGGTGTTTTTAATGTGCCTCGCATTAAAAAAGCAACAAAAGAGCATTTAGAATCAACTATAGACAGAATACATGGCAGATTATCTGAAAATATACATTTGGCATTTGGAAAAAACTATATAACACCGGTACTTAATCGTATATTATTTCCACAGGCAATTAATGTGTATTTGGTCTCTGGTAGTTTGCAAGGTAGTAAATCGGCTGATAATAATATTCCGATAACAGAATTATTGGCAGGACCTCCGGAAGAATATTCCAAATATGTAGCAGATAGATATATAACAGACGAATCAAAAGCCAATGAAAGTGCGGATTTTATAACTGCCAATAGTGAATTGTCAAATAATACGTTTAAAAAATGTTATCCAGATTTTGTTAACAAAATAACTGATATTATAGATACAACTGGGTTTGTAGGACAAGAATACAAACGAATTGAGAATACAGATCGTATTTATGATATATTATATACGGCATCTCGTGTCGATCGGTCTGTAAAAGGTTGGAAAATTGCAAAAGAAATTCTAAATCACGATCGTTTAAAAAATTATTCAAAATTGGTAATTGGTGGAAATTCGTCGGTTATGAGTGGTACAGAATCGTCTAATATGACATGTATAGAACGGGTCGATGCAGAAGTTTTACAAGAATATATGGCAAAAAGTAAAACATTTATTCAAACCAGTTTGTTTGAAGCAAGTAGTAATTGTATGAGAGAGGCAATGGTTCAAGGATGTGAAATCATAACCACTAAAAATGTAGGATGGTATAGTTTCTTTGACGAATCAACCAATATTGTAAATGATATCAAAAATATAGATGAATGGGTAGATAAAATAATAAATAATATAGAAAATTTCAAAGGTCCAGTAAATCATAAAACAGTAACCATGGAAAATCTCGAATATAATACTGTAAATACCTGTTTCAATTATGTAAAACCTATATTATGCTCATTTACAACAACAATATCGGAATTACAGTACAAAAGTATGATTGTACTGAAATCATCAACGATTATACAACCAACCGATCACGATATATTAAAATCCCCGGATGTAATGTTGGCTCTAGAAATATATCCGGATTTAAAAAAGGTAAGACGCGGAGATAATTTGTTTAAAAGTTATTTAAACAATATATTGCCATTAATTGATATAAATTCACCACATACAAGTTTTTATTATTTTAGATATGATCAAATTAAAGAAACTATATCAGAAGAATATTATAATTTATTAAAAACAATATGGGAAAATAGAAATTTATACATTATTGCATCAAAAAAATATAATTATGGTACGTTATTTGACAAGTGTAATAAATTTGAAACAATTGGAACTGTCCAAGACCTTCAAAAAAATAACATTTCAGTGGATTCTAGTAATTTGGTAATTACAATTACAGATACTATTGAAGTACCGACAGAAGCTATCAAATTAGGATATCAAGTCATACAATTGGTTCCATGTGTATTTACTTTATACAAAAAATTTACAAGTACGTCTAATTCGGTTAGTTAATAATTTTCAGAGCAATAATTAATGAAAGTATTAATTATTGGAGGTATACAAAAAACAACAGAACAATTAACTACGGATGATATACGAGGGTGTTCAACATTATATTCATATTATATTAGAAAAGGATTTGAAAAATTAGGAATTGAAACCGTGTTTTGTCGAGCAGGGACTTCTAATGCGCCTCGCAGTTATTATGAACAATTAGAAATTCCAGAAGCAGATCACGCAATTTGTGTAGAACAAAAAGGATTTATTGTGCGTGATCCATTATTTTTTGAAATTGTCAGGAAAAAAATACCTGGAAAAATTGCGACTATGTGCGATTCATCCCGTATGAAAGGACCCGAAGATATATTATTTTACACCACACTTGACGATGAAAATGAAACTCCTATTGACGATCCTAGCTTGATTTATTTAAAATGGGCTGTTGACATGGATATATGTACTCCTGTAAAACACGACAATATCAGGATATTAATAGATCATTCGTATTATAATCGACCATGTGAGTCTGTTCCGGATCGATCGAAAGATATACTGCTACAATTACGAGAATATATGTCGAAAACAAAAAGAAAAGACGTCACAATTAGAAGATTCATATCAGGAGGTGTGGAAACTGTAGATTTAAATGAACCATGGTTTGAAATTTATAATCGTAGAGGATTATCTTATACAGATGCATGTAAAGAATACGGACTTTCAGATATATTTATTGTAACACATAAAGAATCAATGGGATTATCTGTGTTAGAAAGTCAAGCAGCTGGATCTCTGATATTGGCGCCTCGTTCTTTTATAAAATCCGACCTTATCGGTGATTTACATCATATATTATTTGATGAAACAATTGATTTTGAAGAGGCTTTTAATTCGATAGATCACCAAAAAAGTAGAACGTGTGCATCAAAATATTCATGGGATCCATTTGTCAAACGAATAGTATCAGCATTAAATAATGAAAATACTTGACGAGATTCCAAGAATTATACATCAAATTTGGCTGGGTGAATCTCCAGAAAACCCCGCACCCATGAAATGGATTAATACATGGAAAACAAAAAATCCAAATTATGAACACAAATTGTGGACAGACAAAGATATGAATGATATCCCGGATTCAATATTGGAATTAATGAATGGCACTAAACGTATTATTCAAAAAGCCGATATATTGAGATATTGGGTACTTTATGAATATGGTGGTATATATGCAGATGCAGATTCAGAGTGCGTAAAACCAATTGAATCATTGATAAATGATGCAGAATCAAATGATGGCCCCTCTATTATTGTCGCATATGAAAAAGAAAAGCATCGGTTCGATTTAATTGGCAACAGTTTTTTAGCTTCATCGGCAAAATCAAAATTTATGGCTGAATTGGTTGCCAGATTGCCAACATGGATACATACTGATAAAAGACCATGGATGAGTACGGGCCCTTATTTAGTAACAATGACGGTCAGAGAAATGTATCCGGATTATAAACCACTCCCTTGGTATTATATTTATCAAAAATCAACAATTGATGATGATTCGGTCATTCAACCTTGTTATACACGTCAATATTGGTGCGCAGGACGTACCAATAATTACAAAGCTGCAATGTAATCATACAAATCTTGATTATATACAATGACGTACAATTTTAAAATACAAAACCAAATGTATTCTACTATATATTCTGTACAATCTGCTATAAATTCCATGAAATCGGCAGATGATTATGATCGCATACAGTATGATTATGTTGATGGAAACAACGAATTGATAAGAAAAACTAGATATTTTTTGGGTGCGAAATTAATGAAAACTGATGATTATGATTATAATGGCAATCAAATTGTAAAAACCGTTACTAATATTAGAGAAAACATGAAAGTTACGTGCACTTATACACTTGATCCAAACGATGGTAAAATTTTATCTATAGATATCGCAAAAACTAAATTGTAAGTACTTTCTAAAAAGTTGCACACAAAAATATTTTAAGATTGTAATGAAAATACTACTAACAGGAGGATCCGGATTTCTTGGATCTTACTTAACAGAACTACTTACAAAACAAGGAGACGAAATTGTAAACTTTGACATTTCAAATGGTGATGATATTCGTAATTACGAAAATCTTGAGAATGTATGCCCTTCTGATATTGATGCAATAATTCACATTGCCGCGATTGCAAATTTGAATTTATATGACCTTGACAAAAATATTGGATATCAAATTAATATTAATGGAACCCGTAATATTATAAAATTAGCCGAAAAATTAAGTGTGCCCATTTATTTTGGCAGCACTTGTTGTTGCTATGGGCATAATGCCAATGGACTAAACTATGAAGATAAAGAAATACAGCCAGCTGAAGAATATGCTGAATCAAAGAAGATTTCAGAAAAAGATATTACAGATTCTCGCGCTAAAACGGGATTGAAGCACGTTAATATGAGATTTTGTACATTCTTTGGGTCAAATAAAATGCGCGGAGCACTTTTAGCCGGAATATTCATTGAAAGCATTTATAAAAACAAACCAATCAACATTTATGACGACGGATTACAAAAACGATGCTATGGTCATGTTAGCCAGGTTGCTAGAGGAATCTGCACAATCGTTCATTCAAACACTGATTTTGATACAATTAATATAGCTCCTAGTACACCATATAGTGTATGGGATGTATTGACTAAAATTCGTATAGAAACTCTTAAATATCCAGAGTTTCCAAGAACCATTACATTAAATATGACTGATGGTCGCGGTTCTAGTGATTTTAATCAGGATTCTGTAGACAATACCAGATTAAAATCACTAGGATGGGATGAAGAAATGAATTTTGATGAAATTGTCACAGATTGTGTGTCTAGTTTTGTTGAAAACGGATATAAATGGATTGCATAAAGTATAAATCGATTAATTACGGTGATGGCGGTGTTAATATTACTGTATTTATATATTGTGTAGTGATATATAAATATATTTAAATCAAGTGGGGGTTGTGATATTACTCCAACGATATTTAGTTATATTAATGGCCGAAGAACAATTAGCTTTTAAAGATGCAAAAGGATATGGTAAAAATACTACAGGTGGACGAGGTGGTGCCATTTTGAGGGTTACAAATTTAAATGATTCGGGTCCAGGATCCCTCAGAGATGCATGTGAAGTACAAACCGGCCCCCGAACTGTAATTTTTGACATTTCCGGAAATATTAAATTGGAATCTAAAATTATCATAAGACATGGGAATATTTCCATTTTAGGACATTCTGCTCCGGGTGATGGAATCACAATTGAAGGATATTCTCTTGTAATTTTATGTGATGAAGTTATTATTAGGTATATTCGAGTACGTGTTGGTTATAATCTTGAAATTACTCAAGATGCGATTCAGATAAACAATGCTCACAACGTAATTATAGATCATGTTAGTATGAGTTGGTCGTCTGACGAAATCATATCAGTAGGTGAATCAAACAATGTAACTATTTCAAATTGTATGATTTGCGAACCTCTAAATTATGCTGGTCATGGTTACGGTTCTCTTATTCGGAACATACATCCTGATATTGAATCTAAAGTAACAATTACTGGATGTATTTATACGTCTTGTTTTAGCAGAGTTCCCAGAGTAGCAGGATCCATTCTCGTAGATTTTGTTGAAAATATAATATATAACTGTACAAGAACAGGATATTCGTGCACAGATCCAGATATTATGGTAAATATAGCCAATAATTACTATAAAGCAGGGCCTTCAAGCGGTACTCTTGGATTTCATGCATGGAGATTTTCATGTGAAAATGGCGGAAAATTATATATTCACAACAATTTCATGCATGGACTCGAATATAAATCTGATAATAATATGCTGATGGTGACAGATGCACATCTTAGTAATGAAATTCAAAATACTGCCCCGTATGGAAATTCTAATATAGATTCCCGTATTGATCTGGAATACGTATTTTTAGATGTATTTGATGACTGTGGGTGTTCATATGTCCGAGATAAAGTAGACAAACGATTATTAAGTGAAATTATAGAAAATACCGGGGGTGTAGTATCATTATCAGATCCGGATGAAGCTGCAATCGAATCCACTGTTGATGTTATTAATATTGACGATATTCCAAAAAAATACTCCAAATCATACTTTGATGCAATTGAAGAATTTCTAGAAGAACGTAATGATGAACATCGAGTCAAAAAAGCTTCCAGAAAATGGAAAATTCGAAAAACTAGATTTGAAAATTTTATTTATACATTTTTAAAACATTTAATATAAATGTCCGCATAATTATGTTAACAGATTATATTAAATTCATTTCTGTGCATTTATTGTATTCATAACAATACCCGCTACTATATTTATATATCATAATAGATGAACAACCAAAATTCATCAAAAAAACCTATTTTTACAGCTAATGATGAAATGCACAGATTATGTGAAGAATGGATTCAAGAACCGCTTATAAATCCGAAAACAGGCAGAAGAATTCTTAAAAATGGAGAAACCTATAAAATGTGGCAAAATAAATGCAAGGAACTGGGATTAGAACATAAACCGAAATGCAATAAACTCGTAACCTACAATCGATGTCAAGAATGGATAAAAAATCGTAATATAAACCCGGAAACAGGTCGTAAAATTTCATCAACAGGTCCTACATTTAAAAGATACCTGAAAAAATGCAAAAATGTGGAACGTCGACAAATTGAGGGCGAATATTCACACCCGGAACCCGATGGGCGTATTCCTTGTATAAAAAGTAATTCTCGGTTTTATGTGATTCGCAAATGTAAAGACGGGAGGCGTGTTTGGGGACCATTAAATAAATACGCAAGAGGTGCAGTGATGCATGATTTTAAAGATACATGGGATTTCAAAAATCAATATTTTATGCCGATATTTATCGGGGAATCAAGGGCCCGGAAACGCGGAAGTTTTGTCCAGAAACAACATACACCCAAAAAAATCACAAAAAAGACACAAAAAGAGCCTGTGACAAGCAAATCATTCTTAGATGCCCTTATCACTGGTAATCACTGAGCGCAGTGAATCACGCTAGCAGTGTGTAGATTGCTGCACTCCGGCGCTTGCGCCTATGTTTGCATATACACCTGCTAATGTCATTTATTGTACTCATAAAAATAATATCGAGATTTCATATTTGTAAAATTGATTATGTTGTATATAATCATTTTTCGAACTTTAGTGGTATGGACACAATAAATGACAGTAGCGATGTTCACGTGGGTCGCGTCGCCTGTGGCTCCTCTCCCTCACGCGAACATTCGCTAGCGTCATTCACTGCGCCCAGTGACTATAAATGTTTATAATTGTTAATGGGTGACAACAGATTATTGGTATTAGGTGTAATTTTGGTAATTTTTGTGGTGATGTGTATGTATTCGAAACGTCGCGACAATTTTGCACCTACCGAAAAAGGATGTGATTCCGATCGTAAATGTGAAAAGGGTGAATTTTGTTACATGGGTAGATGCTGGGGGTATTGGAAAAATGACCCAATGCCATGGAGCAATTGTCGGAACCCATATTGCACGAGCATCGACAAAAATGTAAGTTGTATGGCTTCTGATACTTGTTTACCGTATTGTAAATGTATGATGCGTAGAAATCCGGGTGGAAGCTTACAATCAGCCTGTTTCCCGAAATGTGGTGCCGTATGTTCGAGTAATGACGATTGCCCGGCTGGATGTCCAAGCTGCCGATACGGTCGATGCTCTACACCCGAAGGTGAATCACAAAGGGAAATATTAAACACAATTTGGTAAAATGGACAATAATATTATAGTCCAACTCAATTATTAAACGACATAGTTTGTATATATTTGTATGTTATTTAACATACAAATATAGTAATTTCACGGCTATAATTATATGAGTTGGACTTTATATCGTTATAGTTATATATAGTAGCGATCGTTACAATTGATACTACAAAAATTATAAATAAATATATTTTAATAAATTTATTTATTAATGAATCTACATCAACTATTCGTTAATCAACTATGCAATTTATCTGAATCCGATATACAAATTTTAATGCAATTTCATAATGTACATACTATAGACAAAGTAGCTGAATGTATTCTAGAAAGGTACCACACCAATTCTGCATCAATGAATTGGGGTAATGCAGTACATGCTGAAATTATGGGAAATTTGAACGATTTAGATGCACTTGCCTATCATGCTGCATTGAATCCAGAATTAGAACCGTTGTATAATGAAATTATTACATTAAAAAAATTACCAACATCAGAATTAAATAAA
>Ga0180438_10005540_pt1 | contig 17477 bp, 18 predicted proteins | sample SS_ome_12_FD_132455 | JGI IMG/M metagenome (GOLD analysis project Ga0180438, IMG submission 132455) | Hypersaline lake sediment archaeal communities from the Salton Sea, California, USA - SS_3_D_2 metaG | ecosystem: Environmental > Aquatic > Non-marine Saline and Alkaline > Hypersaline >...
CCTCCTTTTCGGTTCTTGCCCTCTGTCTTCCTCCTCCGGCTTCGGGACAAACCGCCGGCCCGCCCTCCATATTAACAGCCCTCTGAGAAAAATCAATATGATGTGTCGGCCTGACCCGTGAGTCTCCCGCAACGGTCCACGCCTTACCCAGCTCCCATGCCAGAATAGGCTACGATTGAGGTCAGCCTTATGCCGTCGCCGGAGCGCCCTGGGAAAAACCACTTGATGTCAGCGGCGATTTGATCTAATCTCTCCGGGATACTGAAGGAGAGAACACATATGGAGATTGAAGCGATCATCTTTGATTATGACGGCACGTTGGTTCACCTCAACATCGATTTCCAACGGATGAGGCAACAGGTCGACAGCCTCCTCGAGTCATTCGGTGTCGTTGCCAGCACCTTTGAAGGGCTTCTGACTCTGGAAGCCATCGATAAAGCATCCGACCTTCTGTCGCAACGCGATTCAAAAGCAGGTCGCTCCTTCCATCAGAAAGCCTTGAAGCTCATCACCGATCTCGAGGTTGGAGCGGCCAGAAAGGGGAGAGTTCTTCCCGGCATCACAGAAACGCTTCGGACGCTGAAGACGCATGGTATCAAGGTCGGAATCATCACACGAAACTGCGAAAAGGCGGTCAGGGTGACCTTCCCCCATATCGAAGAGTTGTGTGATGCCTTTATCCCACGAGACGTCGTGTCTCACGTCAAGCCTCACCCGGCTCACCTGCAGTTGGCGGTGAAGAAAATGGGCATCACGAACATGGGTCAGTGTCTCATGGTGGGAGATCACCCGCTCGATGTCGAGGCCGGCCGGCGGGTCGGGATGAAAACAGCCGGCGTTCTGACGGGGCACACCAAGGAGCAGCAGTTTTTGGACGCTGGAGCCGACATTGTTTTGCAAAACGCGACAGAGGTGCTTGACCATATGGGCAAGGAAGACAGAACCGCGAGAAACCGATTTCTGCCTTCCGGCAAGCTTGGTATCCATGTCTTGAGCGAGCTTCTGGACCGATATGTCTCAAGCGATCCCAGGGTTGTCGTCGGGCCCCGTATCGGCGAAGACACAGCCGCCATTGATATGGGAGAAAAGGTCATTGTTGTCACCACGGATCCCATCACCTTTGCTACGGATGAAATCGGATACTATAGTGTGGTTGTCAATGCGAACGATATCGCCACCTCGGGGGGCGAACCCAAATGGTTCACCGTGAATATCCTTCTCCCGGAGAAGAAGACCGACAAGGCCCTGGTGGATCGTATTTTCCGTCAGATCCACCAAGCCTGTCAGGAGTTTGACATCTCCCTCATCGGAGGCCACACCGAGATCACGTGCGGCCTGGACCGCCCGATCCTGGTCGGACACATGATCGGAGAGGTGGCCAAGGAGGCGTTTGTCACAACAGGGAATGCCAGGATTGGGGATGATGTTCTTTTGAGCAAAGGCCTCTGTATTGAGGGCACATCGATCATCGCCCGAGAGAAGGGAGATGATCTGCGGGCCATGGGGGTTTCTCGCGCGTTTATCGAACGAGCACAGAATTTCCTCTATGACCCCGGCATCAGTATCATCAAGGATGCCCATGTGGCCCGCCACGCGGGACGGGTTCACTCCATGCATGATGTGACAGAGGGCGGGCTCGCCAATGGCCTCCATGAAATAGCCATGACAGCCAAAGCCAATGTCGTCGTGGAGAAAGCACGAATCCCGGTCTACGAGGAGTCTCGTCAGATCTGTGAAGCTTTCAACCTCGAGCCCTTGGGTGTGATTGGCTCCGGTGCCCTTCTCATTACCGCCCCCCCTGGCGAGGCTGACAAGATCCTTGACCAAACCGCTCAGGAGGGTGTTCCTGTCTCCCGAATTGGGCGCATCGAGAAAGGACCCTCTTCGGTGCACATCATCTCATCGACGGGTGAAACAAGCATTCCCTATTTTCAGAGAGACGAGGTCCTGAAAATCTTCGGGGAAAGTTCCAGCGAATCACAGGCTGAAGGCTTCCCTCGATTGAAATAATATGCCATTTTTTGTAATCTAGTAGGGGTGTTTTGCCCAAAAACGCCTTAGACCGGGGGTACGGCGTCCATTATGAAACTCGTCCATTTTTTCATTGTTCTCGTCATCCTTTTTCTTGTCAGTCTGGCCATCATTTTTCACCTCCACAAAGGCCCTCTCACCGACTTCAAGAAAGAGGTTGCCGAACTGCAGGAACGGCTCGCTAGCGGAGGGAAACATCGAGAACAGGCGGAACAGGAGATCCAGAAGAGAAGCGACGAGCTGGAAATCGCACGACGTGAAATCGATGGACTCCGGGCAAAGGTCAAGAAACTGACCGCGAAAGTTGCGGAAAAGGAGCAGGGGATCTCCGCGGCGCAGGAAGTATCCCGGTCAAAAGATAAAAACGTGCAAACCCTGGCAGCCAAATTGCTGCTCAAGGAACAGGAGGTTCAGAGCGCCGGATTGGAGCTGTCTCAAATGAATGAGACCATGCAGCGGTTAAATGAGGACAACCAGACCAGCGCGCAGAAGATTGAGGAGTTGGCACGGGCGTTGGACAAATCAAACCAGGCTCATCGGCTCCTGACCATGAAGCTTGAGAACAGAGGCGAGGAGATCAAGGGTCTGGAGAACGAGATACACAATCTCAGAACAAGCATGGAGAGATTGGAAGCAGAAAAAGAAAAAGCGATTCAAGAGAGGGCGAAAACGCTGGAGCGACTGACAGAGTTGGAAAACGCCCTGGAAAAGGCAAGGGAGGCGGCCTCAAACAACGTCCCGTCCCAGGCCTCGGCTCCTTCCGAAACAGACTGACCTTCGGTGTGGGAAATCTCTGGTTTGGGATGAAACCTTGAGGCCGAACGCCGTTCTGAGGCGCATATCATCGCCGAATGAGGAGGCTGAAGGAGACACTTCATGAAGTGCAAGAAATGCGGCACGGTGAACGCGAAGGCGGCAAATTTCTGCAAGAAGTGTGGCAGCCGTTTGGCTTCGCCTGCTCTCTGTCCCACCTGCAATCACGAAAACCCTCCAGACGCAAGGTTCTGTAATCAGTGCGGTGCCCGCCTCGGACGCGACAAGACACCTCCGAGAACATGCCAAAGCTGTGGATACCCGAACGAACCTGGCATGGAATATTGCAAGATCTGCAACCAGAAGTTGAGAGTCTGATCCCGTCCAGCCACGCCCTGTTTTTTCCACGAGTGAATGGCCGACCGCTGGATTTCTCTGGAACGTCTCCTGACGTGGCGTTGATGGCATATTAATTGCTTACTCACCACATCGGAGACTCCAGATGCGACAGGTTGGACTTCGAAACGCATTGAGTATTCAATACTTAAGATCTCATCCCAGGTGCTCTTTTGGGCCACGCCTTGGAACGACACTGGCATTTTTTTCACGGGCCGTATGACATGTTCTCGTGTCAAGCAAAAGGAGACATATGCGATTCACGGAAGGGGACAGGGTTCGCCACAGGGGACTAAAATTCATCTCGGGTATCGTGACACGGGTGATCAGAATGCCTGAGGCCGATCTTGAAAACGACCGGTCTTATTTCTGCAAGGTTCAGCTCGGAAACGGTCAATTCTACAGCGACCGTGCCAGCGAATGGGAGCCCAATGTGGAGACTGAATCAACCCCGCCCCGTGGATCGATGACGGCGCGAAAAGGCTCGCTGCATGCCGGGATGGCCTGAACTCTGCCTGCCTTTTTGTTTCCTCCATCCCGTCACACCATTTTTTCCGCGAAAACGAACCCAATCCTTCGGCCCAATCCGTGATATGCCCGGTCGACCGACTCGACAGCTCCCACCCTGAGATTTTCCCGCCGACTCCCCGTTCAGGCTGGATTCCCGGTTTGATCTTCAAAATGGGAATCGTATGTGATATTTTTTTTCTGAAAGCCCGGTGGATCTCCCTCGTCATCGGGGAAAGAGACCCTTCCATTTTGCTGAGTGACAGCACAATAGCATGAAAACCTCCTGGTTCATCCCGATAGTCATGACCGCCGCGTTACTCGGCCTCACCCTGCAAAGCCCCATAAGAACCGGCCGTTTCTCCTGGGGCCAGGCCTTTTGTTTCTCCATCGAAAAGGAGCGGGACCTTGGGGAGAGAGTCTTTCGCGAAGTTCAAAAGCAGGGGGAAATTGTTCGAATTCCGTCGATCCACGTTTACATTGACACCCTTGGCCGGAAGCTGGTGGCACATGCCGATGGGAGTGCATTCCCTATTCGTTTCATGGTCCTCAAGGAATCCGAGCCCAATGCCTTTGCCATACCGGGAGGCAGGATCTTCATCACCACCGGTTTGATCCGACTCGTGGAGAGTGAAGATGAACTGGCAGGGGTGATGGGCCACGAGATTGGCCATGTGGTTCGGCGACACATTGCCGACAGAATTGAAGCATCCAAGCGATTGACCATCCCAACCCTCGTCAGTGCCCTGGCCGGCATTTTGGTTGGAGGACCGGGGGGAGGAGCCATCGTGGCTGGATCTCTCGCCTATGGTGAATCCAAAAAGCTGAAGTACACAAGGGACAACGAAAGGGAAGCCGATCGCTTGGGACTCGCCTATATGACCGCAGCAGGGTTCGACGGGTGTGCCATGATCAGCTTTCTCAAAAAGATCTACCGAACGACCGAGTATGATGCCGCCTATCCCTCCTATCTGTCCACCCACCCCGGTGTCCCCTCCCGAATCAGCTATCTGGAAACCCTCATGGGCGGTCATCCATCTTCAACGTCGATCGGCGAATGTCCCGGTAGATTGAAACGCACCCGTACGCAACTCCTGATTCTGGATAAGGGGCCCCTCGCAGCGCTGGAACATTTCAGCAGTGTCCTCGAAGCCAGTCCCGATAACGGTGACGCCCTTTTTGGGAGAGCCTTGGCCGAGAAGGAAATGGGGAGAGTGAAAGAATCCATCGAGGACCTGAAAAGGGCGCATATTCTGACACCCCAGGACCCCCAGATTTTGAAAGAATTGGGTCATGGTTTTATCCGTGTTGGGCGGATCAACGAAGGGATCAGGGCTTTGGAGCGATCCCTGGTTCTGTCGGGCGAGGATGCTGAGACAGCTTATTATCTTGGACAGGGGTATCAAATCCAGAAGAAATCTGCCCTGGCCATTGAGAGCTATCTGAGGGCCGGCGCGCTTTATCCTGATCTGCCCGACCTCAATCGTAAACTCGGTTCGGCATACCAGGAAAAGGGTGAGATGGATCAATCGCATTTCTACTACGGTCTCCACTTTGAAAACGAGGGCAAACCCAAATATGCTCGTTATCACTTTGAGAAGGCTTTGGAACTCTCGGGTCGGGACCCTGAACGACAGGAGGAAATCAGAAAAAAGCTGGCCGAATTGGGCAGATAGAGAGCCATCGTGGCGTGATCGTGCGAACAAGGCGTGTGGAGAATTCGTTTGCATAGACGAAAGGGCAAATCGTCCAGAGGACGCAAACATCGATAGAAGGAGGTAATCATGAACATCTCGAAGATCAGCAAGAATTTCGAGCTCACATTTCTGGGTCATTCCGCTTTTCAACTGGCCTCCCCGGAAGGGACGACCATACTCATTGACCCGTGGCTCACCGGCAATCCACAAGCCACCCTTGAAAGCGACAAGGTGGGCACGGTCGATCTCATTCTTGTGACTCATGGTCACGGCGATCATCTGGGGGATACGTTTGAGATTGCTCAGAGGACAAAGGCTCACGTGGTCTCCATGCCTGAAATCTCGCGTTATCTCATGGCAAAGGGATTAGATAACACCGTCGGAATGAACAAGGGAGGAACCTATCGGTTCAACGAAATCGATATCACCATGGTCCAAGCCACCCACAGTTCGTCAGCCATGGAGAATGATACCATCGTCTACACGGGCGAGGCTGCCGGTTTTGTGGTGACGCTGGAGAACGGCTTCTCAATCTACCATGCAGGCGATACCGGGGTCTGCAAGGACATGGAAATCATCGGCGATCTCTACCACCCGGACCTCGCCCTGCTGCCGATCGGCAGCCATTATGTCATGGGACCCAGGGAGGCAGCCTACGCGTGTCGCATGATCCGTTCCACCTATGTCGTCCCAATGCATTATGGGACTTTTCCCGTCCTCACCGGAACACCGGAGGCGTTCATGGACGAAATGGCCAGCCTCCCCGCCGTGTCGGTCATTGTGATGAATCCTGGAGACACGCTGACCTGACCCGGGCCCAGCCTGACCGCTTTCACGGGCCTCCCATTCCCTTCCTCGCCGTCCTCGGCGGCTCAGGGGCTTCCCAACGCCTGGGCCCTGACTGCCGGACGGCTCGGTCCACGGTCGTCTGAATACGCCCTTCTGACAACCCGCGCGGGTCTCTGAAACGACCATGGGGACGGAATACCCTTTTTGTCCCATCGATTGTTTGGTGTTCCTTCATGGCGGACCAATCACTCGGTCTGGTATGGATCTTGCTTCTGCAGATACATCAGACAGATCCAGGAGGCGCCCGATGTTCTTCAAACTCATACTCGAGGCGGGCCATGTCGGCGCAGGAAAAAGCTACGACATGGTCCGTTATTTCAGGGCCAAGGACATCGTATCCGTCATGGAATCAGCTTTGAAAACGCCAAGGGTCAAGAAAAAAGAGGGCGGACGATGTATCAAGCTCATCACCCCGATCACCGAAAAAGAGTATCTGGCAGGGAAACGAACTGAAGCGAAGAACCCCTACTTGAGTCGGGACCGATTGTAGACGCCAGCATGCCCCTGCCCGGCACCTTTTCTTCTCGATGGAGAAATTTCAATCCTCTCCCCGCACGTGTGAATCCGGCAAGGAACACTGACCTCCATTTTTTGGTAGAATATAGATGTCTCAGCGACTATGGACGCCAGCGGCAACGGGGACCGATGCGTGAGGTCCTGTCAAGGACAGCGTGGGGTTTACCGAGCAGATGTGGAGTTTCCTGAGTTTGATAGGGTGAATTTCTGCAAGCCTTTGAATATTGCAATTATTTCGATTCCACTTTGTGAACCCCATTGTCCTTCGCTCCGACGCTCCCGCAGTGACCCTTTCGGGGTTCGCAGGTGGGGAATTTCTTCCCCTTCTCCCGCCCAAAGGGCGGGGGCTTTCCCCTTTCCTTCGGCTCCGCTCAGGACGGCGCCTGCTCACCTGAGCTTGCCCTGAACGAAATGAAGGGATGGGTCCCCATCCCGCCGTGGCGGGACGAGTCGCTCATTGACAGCGGGGTTCACGAAAAAGTCAGGAAACTCCACGAGCAGGTCCGTTGACAAAACAGGATGGTTATCCTATATACAACTCGACCGCTCGGACATGAGAAAGGGCAGGAAGATGAGTGAAGAAAGAGACGAGAAGGCAACTGGGCCAGACGATCACGCTTTTGCAGAGCAGCCTATTGACCTCAATGTGTTGTTTTCGGAAGACGGGCGAGATCTTAATCGACTCTTTCCCGATACGCATTTCAAAAAACTCCTGCGAGACGTGAAAAGGAACCGGCGCGGGGTCGATAGGTTTCTGAAGGGACTCGAAAACGACGACGATATTGTTGAAAAATCGGGAGGTGCCGATGAAGTGTCCTAACTGTGGTTTCGAGATGGCTGCCATCGTGTGCGACGCCTGTGGTGAAGAGACCCCACAGGGCAGTCTTTACTGTTACAAATGTGGCGCTGAGGTTCGGTCTGATGACATGGGAGGCTCCGATTTCGAGGACCGTATCCTGTGCAGCGACGAAACGTGTACAGGGATTATCAACGAAAAGGGTGTCTGTGGTGTTTGTGGAAAACCCTACAAAGGCGATAACTCGCCGATGGGAGAGACGGAGTGACCGAGGAACCAAGATAATGGGACACGAGTCTCTCCCGGAGCATACGGTCGCACTCGGGCTGATCAATTGACATCTGACGCTCGGATGATTAGGTTTTTTGGACAGGACGTGAAAAATCCAGCACGACGATTCCTGATCAAAGGCTTCGAGAAGGGGGATTGAATGATTTTTCTGCCAAAGGAAGGAGCAGGCAAGGGCGAGCGAGGAAAGGATGACAGGATCTCTATTCCTGAGCAGATTCCGATTCTCCCTTTGCGCGGTACGGTGCTGTATCCTGAACTTATTCTCCCCATTATGGTGGGACGGAAACGCTCGGTTAAACTGATCGATGACGCGATGGAAAAGGATCGAATTCTCGGGGTTGTTACCCAGAAGCGTTCGGAGACAGAGGATCCGGGGGAAAACGAACTTTACCGAATCGGCGTGGCCGCACTGATTCTGCGGATGATTCGTGAAATGGATGGGAGCCAGCGTGTGATCGTCCAGGGGCTTTCTCGGATCAAGATTCAGCAGTATACGCAAAAGGACCCTTATTATGTGGCCAATGTGGAGACGATCGACGAGTCGCCTGCTCAGGGCGTTGAAATAGAAGCCCTGATCATGAATGTCAAGAACCTTTTTCAGAGAGCCGTCGATCTTGCCCCTTATTTGACCAATGAGATGGGCCAAATGGTCTCAAACATCAAATCCCCGGGAATTCTGGCTGACCTCGTTGCATCGAATCTCAATATCCCGACAACCGAGAAGCAGAACATACTCGATACCCTTGAGATGACCGACCGTTTGAACAAAGTCCATATCCTTTTGAACAAAGAGGTCCAGGTTTTGGAGCTGGGGAACAAAATCCAGTCTCAGGTCAAGGAGGATATCGACAAAACCCAGCGAGAATACTACCTTCGCGAGCAGCTCAAAGCCATCAAGAAAGAGCTGGGAGAAATGGATGAGCATACGGCTGAAATCAAGGAGCTGCAGGACCGCATCACCAAGGCGAATATGCCAGAGGAGGCGTTGAAGGCAGCGCAGAAGGAACTGGACCGCCTGTCGAAGATCCCCCCGGCATCGGCGGAATACACGGTGGCCCGGACGTATCTGGACTGGCTCATCGATCTGCCATGGTGTTCCGGCACACCAGACAACCTCGATATCAAAAATGGCCAGAAAATACTCGATGAGGACCACTACAACCTGGAAAAAGTCAAGAAAAGAATCCTCGAATATCTCGCCGTCAGAAAGCTGAAAAGCGACATGAAAGGTCCCATCCTGTGTTTTGTCGGTCCCCCAGGCGTCGGCAAAACATCACTCGGGAAGTCGATTGCCCGGGCCATGGATCGAAAATTCGTGAGGATTTCGCTCGGTGGTGTCCGGGATGAGGCTGAGATCAGGGGCCACAGAAGGACCTACGTGGGTGCCCTGCCTGGCCGCATCATCCAGGGCATCAAAAGGGCCGGGTCAAACAACCCCGTTTTCATGATCGATGAGGTTGACAAGATTGGGATGGATTTTCGAGGGGACCCCTCGTCAGCCCTTCTGGAAGTTCTCGATCCGGAGCAGAACTACTCTTTTTCAGACCATTACATCGATATTGCCTTTGACCTTTCCAAGGTGATGTTTATCACGACGGCGAACATTCTTGAGACCATACCGCCCGCTCTGAGAGACAGAATGGAGGTCCTCGAACTCCCCGGTTACAGTGAGGAAGAAAAGGCGATGATCGCACAGGACTTCCTCATTCCGAGACAGTTGACAGAACACGGACTCTCGGGGGACTACCTGGAATTCGAGGAGAGTGCCGTCACGGCAATCATCAACTCATACACCCGTGAAGCAGGGGTGAGAAACCTGGAGCGTGAAATCGCCTCCGTCTGCCGGGGTGTGGCAAAGCAGGTTGCCGAGGGCCAAAAGGAGAAGGCCACGGTTGGCGAAGCGATGCTGCACAAATTCCTCGGACCTGTGAAATTCTTCCCGGAGGTCGCGGAAAGAACCGCCGAACCGGGGGTCGCCACAGGTCTCGCATGGACACCCACAGGTGGGGATATCATTTTTATTGAGGCTACCCAGATGAGAGGGGAAAAAGCTTTGACCCTCACAGGTCAGCTGGGAGACGTCATGAAGGAATCCGCCCAGGCCGCGCTGAGTTACGTTCGTGCAAAGGCGAAAGAATTGGGTATCAAAGAAGACTTCTTCGGAAAGACCGACATCCATGTCCATGTCCCGGCCGGGGCCATTCCCAAGGATGGCCCGTCAGCAGGTCTGCCCATTTTCATTGCCCTGACCTCGTTGCTGACCGGACGCTCGGTTCGCAGTAATGTTGCCATGACAGGAGAAATAACGCTGAGGGGTCTCATTCTCCCCGTGGGAGGAATCAAGGAAAAAACCCTGGCCGCGCGAAGAGCGGGTATCACCACCCTCATTCTCCCGCAGAAGAATGAGAAGGATCTTGAAGAAATCCCTCAGCATATCAAGGAGGCCTTGGAATTCAGATTTGTGAATCGGATGGACGAGGCAATCCCCATGGCCCTCACAGGCTGACAGCCATGTCACGGAAAAAGCAACGGAATCGGAAATATGCACATAAATGTTAAAAATTGGACAAAAAAGAACAAACAACAATGACATTTTTTCTTATGTAAAATCAAATACTTTTTTGATAGAGCGGAGTTTATCAAAAAAATGTGTCAAATTTCTGCCAACTTGAGGTGCTCATCATTCAGGGATGGGTGGGCCTCGGCCTGAGAGCATACCCTTCGGATCGACCTCGAGAGAGTATGCGGTGCTGCCCCCACGTGGCACCCTCATCGCCTCAATCTGGCCCGGGAAATCGCGGGCGGTCTTCCCCCGTGTGTCACTCATCAGAGGAACGAATAGGTCGTGTAAGTCGCTGTCAGCGCGTATGCTCGGTTCGTCTCCGTGCATTTCGGGCAAATCCGATTATATCTGCCCTTGGCGACAAAGACATCCCCACACTTCAAGCATTCTCGTCTGATCTTCGGCTGTCTGCCAGACAAGGCTCGGCGACTTTGGTATCTGCGAGTCACAGAGCATCTCCTCCTCGTTTGTTTTCTCGACAGTAATAGCAAAAGGCGTACCACAGTCGATTCTTTTAGCCAAACGTGCACAGGGTGTGGAAAATCTTTCTCTCCTTGTTCAGATCGGCAAAGGCTGATATATTGGCTTTTCTGGCGGTTGGAACACATTCGAAAGGTCCATTCGTGGATTACCCCAAGATGCGAACCGATGTCAGCGCGTTTCCTGTCACAGTCGACGGGAAAAATATGATCTTTGTTCAGGATAGTCAGAGACTGAGTCAAGGTGTGTTGATCCCCCATCAGGTCTTTGCCCGGCTCGTCTCGTTCTTTGATGGAGGCCATTCGGTTCGCGACATCCAGTACGAGGCGATGAGACAGTATGGGGAACTTGTTTACACCGAGCAGATTGAGACAGTGATCCAGGAACTGGATAAGGTTCTCCTTTTGGAAAGCCCCCGATTTTGTGAAACCCTGGATCGTCTCAAGGAGGATTTCAGAAAAGCTGACCTTCGGCCGGCATTCTTTGCTGGAAAAAGCTACCCTGAGAACACTGACCAGTTGCGTGGCCAACTGGGAGCCTACTTCTCGGAGCGTGGTGCACCAGGACCGCCGGCCGGCGAAGAGAAAACCGGGGAACTCCGGGGAATTCTGGCACCCCACATCGACTTTCAGAGAGGGGGTCCATGTTACGCGAGAGCCTACAAGGTGCTGCGCGAGGCGCCTCCGGCTGATGTCTATGTCGTTCTCGGTATTGCTCATGCCCCATCAGAGACTCGTTTCATGGTAACAGCAAAGGATTTTGAAACACCCCTTGGTATTGCACAGACAGACAAGGATTTCGTCAGTGCCCTCTCCAGACAGTGTTCCTGGGACATTTTCGAGGACGAGTTCATCCACCGGTCAGAACATTCCATCGAATTCCAGGTCGTTTTCCTCCAGTACGTGCTCGGTTCGAGTCAACACGCCCGGATCGTTCCAATTCTCTGTGGATCTTTCGATCATTATCTCGCTCAACAGCGGCCTCCGGAAGATGATCCGATCGTCTCCGAATTCCTCGATGGACTCAAGTCCGCCGTTGGCGCGTCGAAAAAGCGAGTGTGCTTCATTGCTGGCGTCGATTTCTCCCACATCGGGCCGCAGTTCGGCGACCCGAAACCGGCAGACAACGTGTTTCGATCCGAGATCAGACAGGACGATCTGGAGGTCCTCGACAAGGCGGTTACTCGGGACACCGGGGGGGTTTTCCAACTCCTCCAGAGAAACCGGAATAAGCATCGAATCTGTGGGTTTCCAGCGATCTACGTGTTCTTGAAAACCATCGATGCCTCTCATGGAGAGATTCTCACGTATGATCAAGGGCCCACACCGGACGGTCAATCGGTCGTGAGTTTCGCCGCAATGGCATTTTATGGACCGAGCGAGGAAAACCGAGCGAGGTCTTCACAACCATGACCGAACATCCGTCCGTCTAAGAATTATGCTATCATATAAGCTGGTCAAGGAATAAGAGCGGTGTTTTTTTATCGGGCTGAGAGGGCAAAGGGAAATGGAAACGATCCACGTTCAAAGCAGGTCCCAAACGGAGTTCATTGATATCACGGACCGTGTGCAAGCTGCCGTCATGCAGATGGGCTGCTCGGACGGGGTCTGCCACGTCTACGTGCCTCATACAACAGCGGGGATGACAATCAACGAGAATGCCGATCCCACGGTCCAGCAGGATATCCTGACGATTCTCAACACCATGGTGCCTGACAAGCACCCTTACCTGCATCGAGAAGGCAACTCGCCAGCCCATATCAGGGCAAGCCTGATCGGGTCTTCCGTCACCGTCTTCGTCGAGTCAGGAGGACTGCTTCTTGGAACATGGCAGGGGATCTACTTCTGCGAGTTTGACGGACCCCGGACACGGCGGGTCTGTATCAAGACGATGGACCATGGGGCATGAAGGACAAAACAGGTCGAAACATCCTCAGCCTTCAGGAGCACACAGACCAACACCGGGCGGTTTGACCGAGGAAAGAAACCGATAGGGTTCAGAGAAGGTGGACGAGAGATCACTCCTTGAAAAGGCCGGACAGATTCTTGAGCAGGAACCGCGTTTGGTGACCCTTCCAAACAGAGGACAAGCCATTTTTGTTGGCGACACACACGGCGACCTCGATGCAACCACAAAGGTGACCGAAAAATACCTCACCAAAAACAATGTGATTGTTTTTCTTGGCGACTATGTGGACCGCGGGGATCACTCACTGGAGAACATGCTCCATCTGTTGAGGCTGAAGATCCAGCACCCCCGCAATCTGATCCTTCTGATGGGAAATCATGAGGGATTTCTTGTCAAGGAATTCTACCCCGCCAATTTCTGGCTCGAGCTGTCCCAGGAGAAACGCGAGATGTTTAATGGGACCCTCCTTCGCCTCCCCTTTGCCGTCCAGTCGGTCAATGGGATCTTGGGGCTTCATGGTGCCCTTCCTGATGTGGACAGGCTCGAGGAGATCAACACCGTGGACCCCGGAGATGAGACGTGGAACCAGATCGTATGGGGCGATTTTCAGGACATGGAAGGAGAAGCTCTGGGTGAATATGTGGGGCGTCCCCAGTTCGGGAGGGATTATTTCGATCGACTCATGTCGCGATTCGATAAATCCGTTCTTATCCGGGCCCACCAGCCCAATGTCAGTGCCAATATGTTTGGAAAGAGGTGTCTGACACTTTTCACCTCCTTTGCCTATCTTCCCTTTCGTTCGATAGCCCTGGTAGATCTAGGCCAGCCGAAGATATCGTCCCTCGACGATGTTACGGTCGAATTCATCTGATCCGACGCGATATCGAGAAAAATCGGATGTGGAGTGATCGACTCACGTCCACCCCGAACTGAACCCCATATGAGGGAAGTCTCAGATCGAATTGCCATCATAATTCTCCACGTATTCCCGGAAGAAATGGTGAAGAACCCTTCGTTTGACCTCTGAGATGTCCCCGAAACTCAGTCCAACAATGAAATTCTGATCAGATATCTGATGGGTATGGATCACCTTTGCCACAACATCAATCTCTTCCTCGCCCACCGAGATATTCACTTCGAGAGTCTCTCCGCTCAGTAGGGGCACATCGGTCTCGATGCGTGCTCCTCCCAGACTCAGCTCCCGTGTCTTCGCTTTGATCGGTTCTTGATAGAAACCGTAGGCGTAAGTAATCTCGGGGACAGCGTCATATCTCGGGTATCGTCTCCGTTCTTCTCTAAGAGCCTCTAAGCGGTCCATAGCTCCATCCTTTGTTTTCACCCTGTTTAGCCTTTCCGCCGGGAAAAGTCAACCCCGTTCCGTCTCAGAACCTCCCCCCCGTTGAGGGACAAGACATCACGAGGATTGCTCTTGACAAACCCCTCAAAGCAGACTTAGCCTGTAGGAGTGAGGTATCCATTGAGAGTCATGGGGCTGGACATGGGAAGCAAGACCATCGGTGTCGCTCTGAGCGATGAACTGGGGATCGTCGCCAATGGCATGGGGACAATCTCGCGTCAGGGCACGGATAGAGATCTCAAGACACTGGCGGATCTTGTCTCCAAATACGAGGTGCGCCAGATTGTTGTGGGGCTCCCGATTCGAATGGCTGGAACGGTCGGTATCGAAGCAAAGAAGGTGCTTCAATTTGTTGAGAAAATGAAAAGATCGCTTTCTGTGCCGATCACGACCTGGGATGAGAGACTCACAACCGTTCAGGCCCAGCGAGTTCTCCTGGAAGCAGGTCTCTCCCGGAAAAAACGGAAGAAGGTCATTGATAAGACGGCAGCGACGCTGATCTTACAAAGCTATTTGGACGCGGAACAGACCCGGGCATCTTCATGAGAAGGCTGATCCTGTCTATCCTCGCAGGCTGTGCGCTTCTGGTGATTGGGATCCTGATCTACGGGCTCTTTTACGCCGTGACGCCACCTTCGAGGCAAAGGGGTTCCAAAACGGTCACCCTCGAAAAGGGCCTGGCCTTCCGGCAGATTGCACGGATCCTCGAAAGGGAGGGTGTCATTACCGGCGCTCCGCGGTTTGTTCTATTGGGCCAACTCCTCAATGCGGGTCACCGGGTCAAGGCCGGGGAATATTGTTTCGACCTGCCGGCTTCGCCCTGGCGAGTGTTGAGAAAAATCACTCGGGGCCATGTTAAGACCTATCGGATTACCATACCGGAAGGTTACACCCTCCTGCAGATCGCCAATCTCCTGGACAGCCACGGCGTTGTAACCAAGGATGATTTTCTCAGAGAGACATCCTCATCCGAATTGCTCTCCCTTTATGACATCGACGTCCAGGACGCTACCCTCGAGGGTTATCTTTTTCCGGATACCTATGCATGGTCAAAGGGTTCGGATCCAGCAGCGGTTGTCCAGTTCTTTCTCCGCCGATTCAGACAAGCATACACGCCAGAAATGGCCGAGAAAGCCGGATCGATGGGTCTGTCCGAACGGGAGGCTCTCACGATCGCTTCTATCGTCGAGAGAGAAACATCTGACCCCCATGAGCGGCCTCTGGTTTCAGCCGTTATCCACAATCGTTTGAAAAAGAAGATCCCTTTGCAGAGTGATCCAACCGTTATCTATGGGACCCCCGATTTTGACGGCAATCTGACACGGGAGGATCTCAGACGATATACCCGATACAACACCTACCTGATCCCCGGCTTGCCACCCGGACCCATATGCAATCCCGGGCTGAGCTCCATCCAGGCGGCGCTCTCTCCTGCCCCGGTGGATTACCTCTATTTTGTCTCGAAGAACGATGGGACCCACCACTTTTCAGTGACCCTGGAAGAGCACGATAAGGCGGTGGATAAATACCAGCGTCGCAGGAAAAAATGATGTTGTGTGCTGAGCTTGCAGATCCTTTTGGGGGTGTTCGATGAAGGAGGTCGCCATTGTTGGAATTGGCCAGAGTGCCTTCGTACGCGGGTACGAGGGATCCATTCGTGAACTTGCCTTTGAGGCTTATCGAGAGGCGATAACGGACGCCGGGATCAAACCATCGGACCTGGGTGCATCCGTTATTTGTTCTGCGCCGGAGTATGATAAACAGAGAACTCCGGCCGGCGTCATCGCGGAGTACCTCGGACTCACGCCCCAGCCGACCTTCTATGTCGAAAGCGTGTGCTCGTCCAGCAGCATGGGGCTCCGGGTGGGCTATTCACTCATCAAAGCGGGGCTTCACGATGTCGTTTTGGTTCTTGGATTTCAGAAGATGTCCGAAATCACGTCTGCTGAATCTCAGGAGCGTATGGGGCGGGGTGCGGATATCCTGTGGGAATCGCCATTTGGCACCATGATGCCCGCCTATTATGCCATGCACGCGCGCGCCCATTGTGCACAATATGGAACAACAGAGGAGGATCTCGCCCTCATTCGGGTCAAGGCAGCAACGTACGGCCGGATCAACAAAAAGGCCGTCTATCAAAAGGAGGTCACCACCGAGCAAGTTCTCTCGTCCGACACCGTGTCAACACCCTTGAAGCGATTCGACTGTTGTGCCAATGCCGATGGATCCTCCTGTGTCATCCTCGCTCGCGCCGATCGAGCCGCTGACATGGCCAAAAAACCCATATGGATATGGGGCCTTGGTGCGGCTTCTGCGCCGGTCAATATGGCAGGACGAGATTCCTTGACCGGCCTTCGATGTGCCCAGGAGGCTTCGAGACAGGCTTATGACATGGCCGGCATCGGCCCTCAAGACGTGGATGTGGCAGAGGTCCATGACTGCTTCACCATTGCCGAAATGATGGCCTATGAGGATCTGGGTTTTGCAAGCCCGGGGGAAGGGAAGTATCTGATCCAAAACAAAGACACGTACAGGGAGGGCCGTATTCCCGTCAATGTCGATGGGGGACTCCTCTCAAAGGGTCATCCCATTGGAGCCACGGGTGGGTCACAGATCCGGACCATCGTCCTGCAGCTTCGGCGTGAAGCCGGCGACATGCAGGTCAGGGAACCGGAAATCGGTCTTGTCCACAACATTGGAGGCGTCGGCCTTTACGGGAATGTGACCATTCTCGGAAGCTCAGACTAGTCGCCACTGAAAAATAGCCGTGGAGCGAACATAACGAAGCTTCTGGGATAACCCGAACTGCCCGTTCGAAGTGTTCGATCGCTTCGCTTGTTCAATCGGCTTCGCCTTGTGAGGATTGGTTGAACCGTTGATTTGTTAAATGGTTAATTAAGTCAATTGGTTAATTGGGGGAGAATCGTTCAACACGTTCAAGCCGTTCAAACTGTTCGATCGGTTCCGCCTGTCTGGCAAATCTCGAATGACTCGGTATGCACCAAGATGTTGTGTCCTCCTGTCGACTTGAACATTTTGAACGAGCGCAGCGATAGAACAATTTGAACAGTTACTTGCCTAACTGACTCATTCCACGAGTTGCGTGGACGGCTCAGAAACTGAGTTCAGAGAGCGGAATCGGCATTTTTCAGTGGGGACCAGACTAACCAAGGATTCTCAACCATCGTCAACAAACCGGTGGCAGGGGAACCTCGATATATACCGAGGGAGGGTATTCGATGGATTTCGGACAATTTGGCACGGTGAGCTTTGCGTCTCAGACCAAGGTGAATGCTTTTGTTGAACGGCTCCATGCAGGGAAGGTCTCGGGGA
>Ga0180438_10005541_pt1 | contig 17477 bp, 16 predicted proteins | sample SS_ome_12_FD_132455 | JGI IMG/M metagenome (GOLD analysis project Ga0180438, IMG submission 132455) | Hypersaline lake sediment archaeal communities from the Salton Sea, California, USA - SS_3_D_2 metaG | ecosystem: Environmental > Aquatic > Non-marine Saline and Alkaline > Hypersaline >...
CCTTGCGCTTTACCCGTATGAAATCCCGGCACAGTTCACCAGCCAGGATTACATCATCGGTCCTAAAGAAAAATTTCCCATGGTAGGACCTACGGCGAACATGCATAACTGGAGGATCGATCTCACAAAGAAGAAGTAATCCAAAGGGAACGCGACATTCGAGCAGTTTGTCCGGGAGGGTGAGATGACCTCTTGCCCTCCCGGCTTCATAGAAAAGCATCATGATCAGATACATATTCCAGCGGCTGCTGCAAGCCATTGTCGTCCTATTCGGTCTGTCCGTGCTCATCTTCTTCATTGCCCGGGTCGTTCCGGGCGATCCGGCGCGGGTGGCTTTGGGCTCTCTGGCTACCAAGGAGCAGGTACAGAAACTCAGAGAAGAGCTTTATCTGGACAAACCCTTTCCCGTTCAATACTACTTCTGGCTCAGAGGAGTACTGAAGGGGGATCTGGGCATATCATTATACACCCGCCGTCCGGTGGTGAGAGATCTGAGCGATTATCTGCCCGCAACCCTGGAGCTGGTATTCTTCTCTTTCCTAATATCCCTCGTTGTCGGGCAGGTGACGGGAGTGCTCGCCGGTTATTTCAGAAACTCCCTGTTTGACGGCCTGTCCCGGCTGGTCTCGTATATCGGCATTGCCACTCCCCCCTTCGCTGTAGCCATTTTGCTGATGTTCATATTCAGCCATATCCTGGGTCTGGCACCGGCGATAGGCCGAATCAGTCTGGCTCTAAGTCCTCCGCCCAGGTTAACCGGATTTTTTATCATCGATGGCCTTCTTGCCGGGAAGCCTCGCCTTGCCCTTAACTCCCTAAAGCATATAATCCTGCCGGCCGCAAGCCTGGCAATAGCCAATCTGGCTCAGGAGAGCAGAGTCACCCGTTCCTCCATAGTCGACAATCTGCAGAAAGACTACGTAGCCGCCCATACCGTTTACGGCATTCCCAAAGGATCCATTCTATTCAAATATCTGTTGAAGCCCTCCCTCATACCGACCGTATCGATAATGGGCCTGGATATCGCCTTTATCATCGCCAACGCCTTCCTCGTAGAGCTCGTGTTCATGTGGCCCGGATTCGCCCGGTATGCGGTCACCGTGATGTTGAACAAGGATCTCAACGCCATAGTTGCGGTAGTCCTGGTCGTCGGAGTTGCCTTTGCCGCCGTAAATGTCATCGTCGACATAGTCGTGTCGTTTCTCGATCCCAGAATAAGGCTCCAAGGAAGGGGCGAATAAGTATTGATGAAAGAAGAGCTTGTCCTTGCCGCTTTGGCAAGAAGAAAAACCGATCTCTCCAAGGGATGGTACAAATTCTCCAGGAACCCTCTTTCAGTGGCGGGACTGATCATTCTTGTATTGATCGTTCTTGCCGCCGTCCTTGCCCCCCACATCACTCCTTACCCGGAACATGCGGGCCCGTACACAAACTTCAGTGAATCGAGCCAGTCCCCGAACAGAAAGTACTTTTTCGGAACCGACACCGTTGGCAGGGACGTATTCACCCGGGTCATCTTCGGGTATCGCTTTTCCCTGTCGTTGGCTGTGGTCGTTATGTGCTTGAGCGTTCCACCGGGCATCATTTTAGGTCTTGTTGCCGGCTACTATCAGCGCACGAAGCTGGAGATCGTGATCATGAGGATCACGGATATCTTCCTGGCTGTTCCTCCCCTCATTCTTGCCCTGGCAATAACCGCTATGCTGAGTCCCAATATTATGAACCAAATGATGGCTATATCACTGATGTGGTGGCCCTGGTACTGCAGGCTGGTTTATTCGATTACCGCTTCGCTGCGCAACGAGTACTTTGTGCTGGAAGCCGAGCTTACCGGCGTTCGCAAACTGTATATCCTGCTCAGGGCGATCCTTCCGAACTGTGTAGGACCCGTCCTGACAAAAATAACTCTGGATATGGGCTTTGTCATAACCCTGGGCGCTTCTTTGAGTTTCATCGGCCTCGGCGTGCAGCCTCCGAAGCCCGGGCTGGGAACGATGGTCGCGGACGGGGCAAAGAGATTGCCCGCCGAATGGTGGATGACCATATTCCCGGCACTCGCCATCGTGGTTGTCATACTGGCCTTCAATCTCGTAGGTGACGGCCTGAGGGATATGTTCGCCGTTGAAGAGATATAGAAACGAAGATGAAGCCGCTGCTGGAAATAAAGAACCTGCACGTTCATTACAAGACCTTCGAGGGTATGCTTGGGGTGTTGAACGGCGTGGACTTGACGATCGCCGAGGGAGAGAAGGTAAGCCTGGTAGGAGAAACGGGCTGCGGAAAGACGACTACGATAAAAACGATCCTCCAGGTCCTTCCTATCCCTCCTGCAAGGATCTGTGCAGGACAGATCATCTACAGGGGGAAGGACATTCTCGAGATGAAGAGCCGCGAACTACGAGCATTGAGAAGAGGAGAGATAACAGCCATATTCCAGGATCCTCTCTCGGCCCTCAATCCTGTTTTCACGGTAGGCTACCAACTGGAAGATATCATCAGGTATCTGCACTCAGGCCGGGGGCGGTGGTCCAGGAAGAAGATCAGAGCGCAGGCCGTCGCTGTGCTCAGGGAAACGGGAATGCCCGATGCGGAGAGAATTCTCGAGAACTATCCCATACAACTCAGTGGCGGGATGAGACAGAGAGTCTGCATAAGCGAGGCTTTCAGCACCGCTGCCAGACTTCTGTTGGCGGACGAGCCTACCACGAACCTCGATGTTACCATACAGGATCAGATCCTGAGACGATTGGACGAGCTGGTCGAAAAGAACAGAACCTCGATCCTGCTGATAAGCCACTCTCTGGGAGTCGTGAAAAACGTCACTGATCGGGAATATATCATGTATGCCGGGAATATCGTGGAGGAGGCCGGGACAAAAGATCTTTTTGCCGATCCGCTGCATCCCTACACCAAGGGATTATTGAAAACCGTGCCCAAGCTCACCGGGGAGGGTATAAGCAAGGGAATTCGGGGCAGGATTCCCAACTACCTCAACCCTCCTCGAGGGTGCAGGTTTCACCCTCGCTGTGACAGTGTAATGCCAATATGCAGGGAGGAGCGTCCCCCGTTTTACAGCGCCGGAGACGGCCACAGGGTTGCCTGCTTTCTCTACAGGAGCTGATCGGTTTGGCGAAAGATATCGTGACCGTTTCTGATCTAAAGAAGTACTTTTTCACCAGACAGGGCACCGTGAGAGCGGTTGATTCGGTCAGCTTCTCGGTCAAGGAGGGGGAGACATTCGGGCTGGTGGGTGAATCGGGTTCCGGGAAAACCACAGTTGCTCATACTCTTGTAGGAATCTACAAACCTACGGCGGGAAACATCTTCTACGAGAATCAGAACATAAGCGTGGTTTCCCAAAAGCGTCCCATGGCACTGAAACAAGACATACGGATCGTATTTCAGGATCCGGGCTCCTCTCTGAATCCCCGCTGGAGCATAAAGCAGGCCCTGAGCGTGCCGCTCAAAGTGCACCGTGTCCAAAGCAGCAGCAACGATCGCCTGGAAAGATCGAAAGAGCTCCTGAGAATGGTAGAGCTGCCGCCGGAAGAGTACCTGTACAAGTACCCGCAGGCGATGGGAGGCGGCGAGAAGCAAATGGTGGCTATAGCCAGGGCTCTGGCTTCGGATCCTTCTTTCGTAATCCTGGATGAGCCGACTTCCGCACTGGATGTCTCGGTACAGGCGAAAATTATCAGCCTGCTCATGCGACTTCAGAAGAAACTAAAGCTTACCTATCTGTTCATTACCCACGACCTGAGCTTGATGCGGAACATGGCCGACAGGGTGGCAATCATGTATTTGGGTAAGATCAGCGAGATCGCCTCTACGGCCGAGTTCTTCCAGAATCCTCTTCACCCATACACGAAGATGTTGCTCTCATCGATACCGGTGGTTACGGAGGAGGAGGAACTCCTCAAACCCAAGAAGGTGATTTCCAAAGGGGAAATACCCAGCCCGGTCAACGTGCCGGCTGGATGCAGTTTCCACCTCCGCTGCCCCGAGAAGATCGATGCATGTACGAAGATCGATCCGCCGATGGTAGAGGCCGAGGAGGGTCACCTGGTCAGATGTCATCTTTTTAGAAGGTGAAGATAAGCGATTATGCTGCAACGATTATCGTCAGCCTGAGTCCCGGCTTGCAGCATATCAGCGTGTTTCAGGAGGTATAGATGTACAGATTAAGCACGGATGTAGGGGGAACGTTCACGGATGGAGTGATTCTGGATGAAGATACGGGAAAGATCCGGGTCAGCAAGGTATCTTCCACACCGAAAGATCCCGCTATTGGAACGATCCAATGCATGGAGAAATTCGAGATCCCCCTTGATGAAGTCTCGTTCCTCGTCCATGGTACCACCGTGGTGATCAATGCCCTGATCGAAGGCAAGGGAGCCAGGACGGCTTTGATCACAACCAAGGGTTTCAGAGATGTGCTCGAGATCGGGCGGAGCAACCGCACGGAGATGTACGACGCCCTCTACAGGAAACCAAGGCCTTTGGTCCCGAGATACCTCTGTGTGGAGATTGAAGAGAGGATTGCCGCCAGCGGCGAGGTGTTGATTCCCCTGAAAACCGGCGACCTCGCCCCGATCATCGAGCAGCTGCGCAAAGAGAAGGTCCAGTCGGTAGCGGTCTGCCTTCTCAACTCCTACGCGAACCCCGAACACGAGCAGGAGATAGGCAAACTTCTGGGTGAGCACTGCCCCGAGCTGACCGTGTCCCTCTCGCATTACATTACCAGGCGCTACTACGAGTTCGAGCGGACCAGCACCACAGTGCAAAATGCGTACGTGATGCCGGTGGTGCAGGGATACTTGCGAAACCTGGAAACCGAAACCTCAAAGCGCCGTTTCAGCAATGTCCTGCAGATCATGCAGTCCAACGGCGGTATCATGACATCGGCGGTGGCCAGGGACATACCAATCGCCATGGTGGAGTCGGGCCCCGCAGCCGGCGCCATAGGGGGGGCGCAGCTGGCCAGCATGATCGGCTATGACAATGTAATTACCTATGACATGGGCGGTACCACCGCCAAGACCGCCATAGTCACCGGAGGAATGCCGGAAAGCACGGATCAATATTTCGTAGAGGGGCGTCCTATCCTGCTGCCCGTAGTCGATATGCGGGAGATAGGAGCCGGCGGGGGCAGCATCGCCTGGATCGACGACGCGGGGGCTTTGCACGTCGGACCGCAGAGCGCCGGGGCTGAGCCGGGTCCGGCCTGCTACCTTCGGGGCGGCACGGAGCCCACGGTTACGGATGCAAATCTCCAGCTTGCTATACTCGACCCGGAGTACTTCCTGGGGGGGAAGATGGAGATCTCACCCCAACACGGTCGTAAAGCCGTACAAAAAATCGCCGATTACTTCGATCTGGACATCGCCGAAGCGGCATTGGGGATTATTAAAATCGTCAATATCAACATGGCGGGGCTCCTGCAGTCGATGACCGTGAAACGAGGATACGATCCACGGGAGTTCGCCATTGTGGCATTCGGCGGCGCCGGGCCCATCCATGCGGCAGCCATTGCCGGGGAGCTGAACATACCCACGGTGATCGTACCGCCCTTTCCCGGGGTGTTCTCCGCGTGGGGAATGCTGATGGCCGACCTGAGACACGATTTCGGGCAGACCTACATCAAGCCCATGAACGATGCCGATTTAGCGGCGATCAATGGAATATTCGCAGAGCTGGAGGCCCGAGTCAGGGACATCTTCGCCCGGGAGAATATCGCCGACAAGAACATAGTTCTAGCCTACCAAATGGACCTCAGATATTCGGGGCAGGAACATACTTTGAGCGTTCCGGCTCCTGCGAAACTGACCGATGCAGGCAAAGTGGAGCTGGAGAAAAGCTTCGACGAGCTTCATCTGAAGGTCTACGGGCACAACGCTCCGGAGGAGCCGAAAGAGATCGTCTCCATCAAGGTGACGAGCATTGGCAAGGTCAAGAAGCCCAGCCTTGAAACCATCCCTTCCGGATCGAAGTCGCCCCCGCCGCAAGCCGGGATGGGTAAACGAAAGGTCTACGTCGGAGACGGTAGGTACGAGGAGTTCAGCATCTACAGAAGGGACAACCTGCTCTCGGGGAACACTTTTTCAGGACCGGCCCTGATCGAGGAAGCCACAGCCACGACCGTAGTGCAAACGGGTCAGACATGCAGCGTCGAAAAGTACGGCAATCTCGTAATAAAGCTGAATTAGGAGTGATTATGAAAACAGATCCAATTACTCTGGAAGTCATCCGCAATCGTCTGATCGCGGCAAGTCGTGACATTCGCAGAACGATCGAGAGGGCCGCCTACAGCCCGATTCTCTATGAAGTCGTCGATTTCAGCTGCGGAATACTGGACAGTGAGGCCAACCTGATCGCCGAAACGCCGGGGCTTCCCATCTTTCTGGCCAATCTGGACTACGCGGTGGAATCCACTTACAACACTATCGGGCGGGAAAAATTGAATCCCGGGGATGTCATACTGTGCAACGATCCCTACAACGGCGGCGGGACCCACTGCCCGGATCTGACCGTGCTCTGCCCGGCTTTCTATGAGGGGCAGATCAGGGGCTGGGCAGCCTTCAGGGGACACACCGTGGACATGGGAGGCATCTATCCGGGAGGCTGGTATTCCAACACCGTGGAAGTCTTTCAGGAAGGATTTCGCATGCCGCCGGTCAAGCTCATGGTGGAGGGCAAACCGAATGAAGATGTATTCCGCCTGATCAGGGCCAACACCCGCGTTCCCGACCCGGTGCTGGGAGACGTACGCGCCATGATCGCCGGGGTGCGAAAAGCGAGTGAACGATTCTGTGACATCATCGACACCTACGGTCTGGATGTAACCCTCGGCTCCATTCGGGAAATCCTGGAACAGGGGGACAGAATGGCCAGGGCGGCGATACGCCGCATCCCCAATGGCAGCTACTCCGCCGAAGCCCTGCTGGACGGAGACGGCAACGACGACGAGCCCCTCGATGAGAAAGTCTGGGTCAGGGTGAACATAACCGTGGAAGACGAGGAAATGACCATGGACTTTACAGGGACCGACGAGCAGTGTCGGGGTCCGATGAACGTCCCCGAACCCTCGACCATCTCCTCGGCAAGGTACGGGTTCAAGATCATCACCACACCGGACCTGCCCAGCAACGACGGCTTCTTCCGGCCGCTGAAAATCATCATCCCCGATGGCAGCCTGCTGAATCCCAAGTTCCCCGCCGCCTGTGCCATGTGGCCGGCTCCCACTACCACGATACCCGACCTGATTCTGAAAGCCCTGGCTCCGGCGATACCCGAGCGGGTGAGGGCGGGGCATTTCGGTGACTCCATGGCGAACTTCATCTACGGGACAGATCCCCGGACCGGAAAGTACTACGTGTGCGCAGAAGGAGATGCAGGCGGCTATGGGGGCAAACCCACCGAGGATGGAGAACACGCCCTTTTCTCAATGGACCTGGGGGATACGTACAACGTCCCGGTTGAAGTCGCCGAGGTGCGTTATCCCTGGCGCGTGGACCGCTTCCAGCTTCACCGGGATTCCGGCGGGCCGGGCAAGTTCCGCGGCGGACTCGGGGTTATTCGGGATTACCACATAATAGGTCATGATGCCGGACTCACCGTAACCACGGACAGGGTAAAATACACTCCTCCGTGGGGGTTGTTCGGCGGAAAGGACGGAAAGCCGAACATCACAATTGTCTACAGGAACGACGGCAAGCAGGAGTCGTGGCGGAAGATCTCCAACCTGCCCCTCAAAGAAAATGAGGTCGTAAGCTTTCAGACCGGCGGCGGGGGAGGCTACGGCTCACCCCTGGACAGAGAACCCAACCTGGTTCTCGACGACGTGATCAACGGATACGTGTCTCTCAAAAGTGCGAAAGAGGACTACGGCGTTGTGATAAACGAGAAAGAGATGAAGGTGGATCTCGAAGCCACAAAAAAGCTCAGGAAAAAGATGCACAAAGTGAGATGAACTGGCAGATCGTGTTTTCTTTTGAGAGAGGGGGCAGGTTGACCGCCGGAACGCTGCCCCAGACCAACCCCAAGACCGTCGAGGCATTCCTCGGGATGCTGCCCTTGGAGGCTACGGTCTACCACTCCAGGTGGTCGGGTCGGGAGATCAACTTTCCCGTAAAGAGTGCAGTGAGCATTACCCGGGAGAACCAGACGACTCAGACCAACACGGGAGACGTGATCTACTGGAAAGAGTGGGAAAAGGAGGATTCGGAAGCGATGGAAGCGGTTGCCATCTATTACGGCCCGGAAGTCACCAGGGACCACAGGGGACACCTGCCCGTCAATGTCTTTGCCCGCATTCCGGAATCCCAGTGGAAAACGATAGAGGAAATAGGTTTGAGAATATGGCAACAGGGGATCGAAAAGATCACGGTGTTGCTGGAAGAGGAGAAAGATGGAAATCCCCACTGACAGAGTAGAAAAGGCTCAAAGGCTACTCGCCGAACAGAACTACGATTTGCTTGTGCTCTTTCCCAGCTCAAATATGCTCTATCTGAGCGGTTTCTACGATGAGCCGATGGAACGCATGCTGTTCTTTGTTCTGCCCCGGGAGGGCGGTCCTGTCTTCCTGGTCCCGGAGCTCTACGAAGGGCAGGTCAAGGAGGAAACACCTTTTCCGGAGGTCCGGGTCTGGAAGGACTCCGAGGATCCGAGGAAACTGCTCCAGCGAACCCTGGCCGAGCTGGCGCCTGGGGCTGCAAAAGTGCTGGTAGACGACGGCATGTGGGCTTTGTTTCTGCTCATGCTGAGGGAGGCGCTTCCGGGAGCGGACTTCGCCCTGAGCTCTCGAATCCTCAACACCATGAGGATGCGCAAAACCCCCGGTGAGATCCGCTTCCTCGAGGAAGCCGGTGCTGTCGCGGATGAGGCCTTCGAGGAGGTAATAAGACTGAACATCGAGGGGATGACCGAGCTCGCCCTGGCTTCTGCCATAGAAGAAGCCATGCGGGATAGGGGAGCCGATAAAATCGCCTTCGAGACGTTAGTGGCATCTGGACCAAACGGCGCCCTTCCCCACCACCGGGCCGGCAAGCGAAGGATCGAGTATGGGGATGCGGTGATACTGGACTACGGATGCAAGATTCGGGGCTACTGCTCGGACATCACCCGAACGATCGTCTGCAAACGAGCGACCAAAGAGATACAGGCCGTGCATGATATCGTCAATAGTGCCCAGGAGAAAGCCGTACAAGCGGCAGGTCCGGGTGTCGCGGCCCGGACCGTAGATCGGAGCGCGAGAGAGGAGATAACCAAAGAAGGCTATGGCCAGAGATTCATCCACAGGACAGGCCACGGCATCGGCCTCGAGGCCCATGAACAGCCCTACATCACCGAGTCAAATGCCCTGGAGCTTCAGGAGGGCATGGCTTTCTCCGTAGAACCGGGGATCTACCTACCCGGAAAGTTCGGCGTCCGCATCGAGGACATCGTGGTGGTGGCGCAAACCGGAGCTGAACGCCTGAATCGCTGCTCCCATGCTTTACAGGTAGTTGGGTAAAAGGACGGTCAATCTTCGATTTGTAGGAGCCGGGTAAAGTTTTTATAGATCCTGTCTATCAGTTCCTCGACATCCATCTTCTTGATCTCCGCAAGTGTTTGGGCAACCTGAGCCACATTGGCGGGCTCGTTTTTCTCAGGGCGCTGCAGATACAGAAGCATGTAAGGGGAATCGGTCTCGATCAGGATACCGTCCAGCGGAATATTGCGTACGATATGGCGCAGCTCCGCAGATTCGGGATAGGTCACCGCCCCGCCGAAGGATACGAAGAAACCCATATCGAGGAGCCTGCCGGCCGTCGCTTTGCTCTCATCGAAGTTGTGGATGACGCCGCCGACTCTGTCCGCCTTTTCCTCTTCGAGGATGGAGATCATTCTCCGGTAGGCTCCCCTACAGTGTAAGATAAGGGGAAGCCCCGCCTCCGCAGCCAGGGCAATTTGCTTTCTCAGTGCATTTTCCTGAAGCCTGCACAACTCCCGATTGTCCCGATATACCGTGCCTGAAAAGACGTTGTCGACAAAATCCAACCCTACCTCGCCGACAGCTACAGCCGCCTTCTTTTTTACGAGCTCGGGGAACTTCTCATCGAAGTCGGCGGGAAAGTTCTCGGCCGCGGTCCAGGGATGAATCCCGATCGAGGCCAAAACCTGCTCACGGGAAGCGGCAATCTCCATCCCCTGCAGCGATGTCGGCAGGTCAAAGCCCGAAGTCAAGATCCATTTGACTCCGGCCTCATCGGCGTTACTGAGCACAGACTCCAGCTCCTCTGAGGTATACTGTTCCAGATGGGCATGTACGTCCGTCAGCTTCTTGTCCCGGCTCATATCTCTGCCTCCAATCCGCATGGGTTTAAAGAACGATCAGATCTTTGGGTATCTCTGCCAGCACACGGCAGCCCTGCTCCTCGATAACCACGGTATCCTCGATCCGCACCCCTCCCCACCCGGGAATATAGATTCCCGGCTCCATGGTCAACACCTGGCCGGTCTCCAGCTCCGCGGTGCCGTTCGCGCCGATGGAGGGGGCTTCGTGAATCTCCAACCCCACGCCATGCCCTATTCCCCGGCCCGAGTACTCGGCGTATCCCGCCTTGGCGATGATTTCCTGGACCTCCGCATAGATCGCTCCTGACGACATGCCCGGTTTGAGGAGCTCAAGCCCTCTGCTCTGGGCTGTTTTAACAAGGTCGTAGATCTCTCTCTGCTTCTGAGACACGGGATTTACCGCCACGGTCCTGGTGAAGTCGGATTTATAGCCTCGGTACTGGGCTCCAAAATCCAAAACAACGAGATCCCCCGCTTCGATCTTTTTCTGCGATGGGGTGCCGTGTTGAAGAGAGCTCTTGGCACCTGAAATGAGTACGGTCTCAAAAGCAGGAGCCTCGGCACCGTTTTTCCTCATGAAGATCTCCAGCTCCAGGGCAAGATCCCGCTCCCCGGCTCCGGACTCGATCAGATTCAGAATATGGTTGAAGCCCCTGGCGGCCAGCTCCGCCGCCTGCTCCAGACAGTGGATTTCTTCCGGAGTTTTCACGGCCCTTAGATCCTCGACTATTCCCGCAGTGGGAATCCATTGGATTCCGGGTATGTTGTCCCGAACCCGATTGAACTGTTCGACGGTCAGGCCCTGCGTCTCATAACCTGCTCTCCGGATTTTCAGAGGGGCCAACACCTCTCGCATCTTTTCCTCTGGCTTCCTATCATGCTCGATGACCTCGAACTCCGGGCACTCTGCCGCGGCCTGCTCTGTGTACCTCTCGTCGGTAAGAAGAATACGTCTCTCCTTCGAGATCACCAGATGAGCGGAACAGCCGGTAAATCCACTGATATAGCGGACATTCTCCTTGGACACCGTCTCCTGCTTGAGCAGGAAAAGAGCATCCAGACCCCTGCGCTCTATGGCTTTAAGCAGATCCCCGACTCGGCTCATGTCATCAAAACAGGAAGACAAAAATTACCGCACCTAGGGCCATGGCAATAATCAAGGCAGCGACCAGGGGGAGAAACAGCTGGTAGGTCGCGATTATGAAGGCGAGGATATCCCTGGCTCCCAGGCTCTGCAATTTCTGGGAAGGGTCATTGGGCTTGACGGCGGCGTGTTTTTTTCGAAACAGTTTGAAGCTCGGCATGACAGCTCATCCTATGGTTCAGACGCGGTGACAGCTCACCATGTGCCCCTCTCCCATATCCCTGAGGGCAGGCAGCTCTTGAGAACAGAGAGGGATGGCCATGGGGCATCTGGTATGGAAGCGGCAGCCGCCGGGCGGATTGATCGCGCTGGGAATCTCCCCTTTCAGCACGATTTTTTCAGAGCGGGTTCGTTTATCCGGGTCCAATTTGGGTGAAGCGGCCAATATGCCCTGGGTATAGGGGTGCAGGGGTGAATCGAAGACCTGCTCTCGACTGCCCTGCTCGACGAGCTCCCCCAGATACATGACGCCGATTTCATCGCTGATGTGGCGGATCACGCTCAGATTGTGGGAGATAAACAGATAGGTCAGGGCCAGATTTTCTTTCAGACGATTGAGCAAGTTCAGTATCTTGGCCTGAACAGATACGTCGAGGGCCGAAGAAGCCTCATCCAGGAGAATAAACTCCGGATCCCCCGCCAAAGCCCTGGCAATGGCGATTCTCTGTCTCTGCCCGCCGGAGAACTCGTGGGGATAACGGTACATGTGCTCGGGTTTCAGTCCTACCTTGTCCAGCAGGCTCAGGACCATATCCTCCCTGTCCTCCCCATAGGCAATACCATGGATCGAAAGGGGCTCGCCCACGACATCCGCAATGATCATCCGGGGATCCAGGGACGTGTAGGGGTCCTGGAAAACGATCGAGGTTTCCCGTCTGAATTTCATCAATTCATCTTTGTCGAATGTCAATACATTTTGACCGTTGAAATAGATCTCCCCTGCCGTAGGCGGGACCAGGCGCATGATCGTTCTGGCCAGCGTGGTTTTCCCGCAGCCGCTCTCGCCGACCAGACCGTAGGTCTTGTGTTTGTGGATGGTCAGGCTGACCTGCTCCACTGCCCGTACGTTTCCGACATCTCTCAGCAGTCCCTTTATTGGGAAGTATTTGCTCACCTCTCTGCATTCAACCAATGGTTCCGGCAATTTTATCACTCCGTATCAGGAATACAGGTGGCAGGCCACCATATGCCCTTTCTCAATGGTTACATCTTCCGGTTTTTCCCCGCTGCAGACCGCCATAGCTCTTTCACATCTCGGATGAAACCTGCACCCGGAGGGCGGATCGATAAGCTGCGGCACAGCTCCGGGTATCTCGTCCAGCTCCTTAGCCGTGCTCTCAGCCGAGGGAATGGCGTTCAAGAGCTTCACCGTATAGGGGTGTGCGGGATGCTTGAATATGGTGCGGACATCGGACAGTTCCACAATATTCCCCGCGTACATCACGGCAACCCGGTCGCACATCTCGGCAATTACGGCCATATCGTGGGTTATCCATAATACGGAGGTCCCGAGATACTTCTGCAGCTGCCTCACCAGGTTGAGAATCTGCCTCTCTATAGTCACATCCAGATTTGTGGTCGGTTCGTCTGCAATCAGTAGATCGGGATTGCAGGCAAGCGCCATGGCGATTACCGCCCGCTGGCGCATACCCCCGCTGAGCTCGTGGGGGAAATTGCGAGCTTTACCGGCAGGATCGGGCACGCCCATCCGCAACAGCAGTTGCTCCGCTTCTGCCCAGGCCGCTTTCCTTTTCACCCGCCGGTGAAAGATCATGGGCTCGGAGACCTGGTAACCTATCTTGAAGAGGGGATTCAGCGAGCTGGTTGGATCTTGAGATATAACCGAAATCCGTGAACCCCTGATCCAGCTCATTTCCCTTTCGCTTTTTCGAAGAAGATCCTCGCCCTCCAAGAGCACCTTGCCGGAGATGACCTTTCCCGGCTTCTGCACCAGACCCATGACCGAGGCAACCGTTACGGATTTTCCACAACCGCTCTCACCGACCAGACCGAATATTTCACCGTTGAATATCTCGAAACTCACGTCATCCAGTGCCTCAACAACCCCCCCGTAGGTGAAGAACTGGGTTCGAAGGTTCTCGACTACTAGGATCTTATCCTCTTTTTCCATTTTACCTCGGTGATTCTTCTGAGCTTCGGATCCAGGGCATCTCTGATGCCGTCCCCCAGCAGGTTAAAGCCCAGTACCGTCAGAGCGATGGCAAAACCGGGAAACAGAGAGACCCACCAGGCCTGGAACAGATACTGCCGCCCGTCACTGACCATTCTCCCCCACTCCGACAGGGGAGGCTGGGCGCCGAATCCCAGGAAGCTCAGCGCAGCGGCCGCCGTAATAATCGCACCCATGTCCAGGGTAAAGGTCACGAGGATGGGGGACAGGCAATTGGGCAGGATGTGCTTGAAGATCAGATTCCACTTGCTTGCTCCCTTGGAGGTGGCCGCTTCTACGTAGGCGGTCTCGCGAACGGCCAGGGCCTGACCCCGGACCAGGCGCGTGTACAGGGGCCACCAGACCAGGGACAGAGCCAGCATGGCATTGAAGAGGGAAGGTCCCAAGGCCGCGGAGAAGGACATGGCCAGTATCAGGTAGGGAAAAGCGAGGAAAACATCCGTTATCCTCATGATCATCTCATCGAGCCATCCCCCAAAAAGCCCCGCTATACCGCCCAGAATGATACCCGTGGGCACGGCTATGGCCAGAACTGTAAGACCGGATCTGATAGTGTAGCGGGCACCGACGAGAATTCTGCTGAAAACATCCCTGCCCAGCTTATCCGTGCCCAGGAGATGTTCCCTGGTGGGAACTGAGAATCGAGCGGCAATATCGATCTCGTTGGGATCGTAGGGAGCTATCAGTTCGCCGAAGATGGCTAAAAAGATGAACAGCGCCACGATAACGGCTCCGATCATCGCCAGCCGACTCTTTCTAAGCACATAGAGGGTGAGACCGAACTCCTTGGTCAGGGGATGCAGTCTCTTTTTCAATATACGGTATCGCGACGACAACAGGATAAAGGGGGGCGCTTTCATTCGACCTTTCCACCCACCCTCACCCGCGGATCGATGATGCTGTAGGAGATATCGACGATCAGATTGGACAGAATCATGACCAAAGCAACGACCAGGGTATAGCCCACGATTGCGGGCAGATCCACCTGAACGATGGATCCGGCGGCATACCTGCCCATGCCGGGCCAGGCAAAAATCGTCTCTAAAAGTACCGTGCCGCTCAGCAGCCAGCCGAAGTTGATGCCCAGAACCGTGATCGGGGGGATGATGGCGTTTTTCAAGGCATGTCGATAGTTGATGATCCTCTCGGGAAGGCCTTTGGCCTTGGCCATGGCCACATAATCCGACTCCAGGACTTCCAGCATGCTCCCCCTGGTTATCCTGACCAGATACCCCATCGAGTAAAAAGCCAGAGTCACGGCTGGCAGGATCAGCCGTCTGAAAGCGTCTGATAGCGCTTCCCAGTTCCCGTTCAACACGCTGTCCAGCAAGATGAAACCGGTATAACGATGAATCTGGATCATGGAACGGCCCACAGCTGGAAGCCAGCCCAGCTTGTAGTAGAATATAAATTGAAGCAACAGGGCGGACCAAAATAGAGGGGTGGAAACCCCGGTCAGGGCAATAATCCTCGCGACATGGTCGATCAGCCGGTTCCTCTTGAGGGCCGATATGACACCGAGGGGAATCCCTATGACTATAGCCAGGAGGAAGGCAAAGAAGGCCAGCTCGAAGGTGGCGGGAAAAAATGCTTTCAGATCGTTCATTACTGGCCTATGGGTGGTGGCGGAGATGCCCAGATCGAAGTGGAGGATGAGCTTTTTTAAATAGTAGTAGATCTGCATGTGTAACGGGTCATTTAGGTGGTACTGTTCTCGTAGGGCTTCTACCTGGGCGGGACGGGCCTGCGGTCCTGCCCAGGCCCTGGCCGGATCAGCCGGGATCAAATAGGAGATGACGAAAACCATGATCAAAACACCGAGCAGGATGGGTATGAGGAGTAGAAGGCGTCTCAGGATGTATCTACGTAAAGTCATTTCTCGTGGTATTCAGACAAAAGCGGGGCAGGGATTTTCGTTGTCCCCGCCCCGCCTTGGATAATCTAGCAACCTAGATCATTCCGCCACTTTGTAGATCGTGCGGAAGTCAATCGGCTGGATCGGATTGTAGTAGTACCCCTTCACCTTTTCGTTTATAACGACGATATTATTACGTTGCGCTATCCATACATAGGGGGCATCTTCGAATGCCAGCTCCAGGATCTCCTTGTACAAGGCCGCACGGGCGGTCCTGTCGGACATCCATTTAGCTTCATCGACCAGCTCGTCCATCTTGGCACTCTTGTAGCTCGATCCCCAGATTGCCTGGGCGTTCGCACTGTTCAAGGTCGCATCAACGTAGTTGTCCGGGTCGGCATAGTCGGGCAGCCAGCCGGTGAACATACCGTCCGACTCATGATTCCTCATGGTCTTGTAGGCGATAGCCCAGTTTATCTCCCTGATCTTGAGGTTGAAGCCGATCTTGGTCAGACTGTTCTGCCACATGAGGGCCTGCTGGATCCGCGCCTCCGCTGCTTCGCCTACCAGGATCTCCATTTCCAGGGGCTGACCGTTCTTGGTCCTGAATCCGCTCCCCGGAGCTCCGGGCCATTTCCAGCCGGCCTGATCGAGAAGTTGATTGGCCTTGTCCAGGTCCAGCTTGTAGCGTTTGTTTTCAGGAATCTCGTAATACCCGTACATTCCATTCGGTACCGGACCGGTAGATCTAATGGCGTAACCCTGATAGATGAAATCGATTACTGTCTTATAGGGAAAAGCCCAGGAAACGGCCTGGCGCACCGCCTTCTCGGCCAATGGGCCCCTGTTGCCCAGTACGGCGAAATCGACGTCGAATGAGGCCAGTGGCTTGATCAGCACCCCCTCTGTGCCCATGATGTCCGGAATGTTCACAAAGGGGAAATAGTCGTGGAGATCGGCATCGCCTCTCTTGAGCATCATCACCCGGGTACCCATTTCCGGGATCAAGAGAACACTGACTGTCTTGAGCTTGGGTGCGGTACCCCAATAATCGTCGAATCTGTCCAGGGTAAGTCTTTCAGCGGGCACCCATTCCCTCAGAGTGAAGGGCCCGGTACCGGTGCCATTCTGATCCATCCACGGATTCACTTCTCCTTCGACAATTCCCCCGTGAGCTTCCACCACGGCAGGATTCACGATGGAGCCAACCGAATGGCAGAAAACGGAGAGGGCAGCGGCGTACGGTGCAGTCAGGTTGATCTGCACGGTGTAGTCGTCGATGACCTTGGTGCTGTTGAGATCCATCATCTGAGACATCATCCAGGAGGGCGGCTGGTTCATCTTCAGAACCCTGTCGAAGGAATACTTCACCGCGTCGGCCTTCATGGCCGAGCCGTCATGGAACTTGACGTCCTTCCTGAGATAAAAGGTGAGAACCTTGCCGTCCGGTGAGATCTCCCACTTTTCAGCCAGCATGGGTGCGAACCTGGATGCATCTTCTCCGGGGTAGGTAATCAGGCGGTCGTACACATTGTTGATCATCGAATTGGAGCGGGCATCGTAGGCAAAGGCCGGATCGAGACTCGCGGGCTCTCCGTACAGCAGGTAGGTCAGGGTTTCCGATGGTACTGCTTCTACGGCAGCTTCCGCCTCCCTAGGCCCTCCTCCTGCAAATACGAGGGAAGCCGCGAAGAGACTCCCCACTAGCAGGAAAACTAGAACACATTTTCCTTTGCTCATCTAAAACCTCCTTAGTTTGGTTTTATATCAATAAATTATAGGAGGCTCGGATACGGCCGTCAAGGAAAGAAAAGCGAAAGGCCTGCGGGAGCGCGAAGGCTTATTCCGTCTGCTCCTTGAATTTTGCTTTATATAAGTGTATGTTAAGTGCATGGCAGTAAAAACCATTACGATCGATCTGGAAGCCTATGAAGTATTGGCAAAACGAAAGA